>Ga0207696_1000045_pt1 | contig 296484 bp, 311 predicted proteins | sample KBSS54metaG_FD_184403 | JGI IMG/M metagenome (GOLD analysis project Ga0207696, IMG submission 184403) | Switchgrass rhizosphere microbial communities from Kellogg Biological Station, Michigan, USA - KBS S5-4 metaG (SPAdes) (version 2) | ecosystem: Host-associated > Plants > Roots > Rhizosphere... | reverse complement strand
GTCCAACCCGTTCAGTGTATTGGCGCAGTTAAAGCGTGACCCAAACGTTTAGGAGTTAATCAATTATGGCTGTTCAGCAGAACAAAAAATCCCGCTCTGCCCGTGACATGCGCCGTTCGCACGACGCCCTGTCGGCTAGCACCCTGTCGGTCGAAAAGACCACCGGTGAAGTACACCTGCGTCACCACGTATCGCCAGAAGGCGTATACCGTGGCCGTAAAGTGATCGACAAGGGCGCTGACGAGTAATCCTTGTCCGCTCAAGTCATCGCGATTGACGCAATGGGCGGGGACTTCGGTCCCCGCAGCATTGTCCAGGCCAGCCTCGCCTGCCTGTCTGCTACCCCCTCGTTGTACCTGACCCTCGTCGGTCACCCACTCCTCCTAGAAGAACTGATTGCCAGCCAGCCAGGTGTGGATCGCTCGCGCCTGCGGATTGCCGCGGCCAGTGAAGTCATCGGCATGGATGAACGGCCTTCCCAGGCGTTGCGCGGCAAGCCGGATTCCTCCATGCGTGTGGCGCTGGAACTGTTGCGTGATGGCAAGGTTCAGGCCTGTGTCAGTGCTGGCAACACCGGTGCGCTGATGGCGTTGTCGCGCCATGTGCTCAAGACGCTGCCGGGTATTGATCGGCCGGCCATGGTGGCAGCCATCCCCACCCAGGTGGGCACGTGCCAGTTGCTGGACCTGGGCGCCAACGTCGATTGCAGTGCCGACAACCTGTTCCAGTTCGCGGTAATGGGCTCGGTGGCGGCGCAGGCGCTGGGCGTCGTGCGCCCCCGCGTGGCGCTGTTGAACGTGGGTACCGAAGACATCAAGGGCAACCAGCAGGTCAAGCTGGCGGCCAGCCTGCTTCAAGGCGCCAAGGGCTTGAACTACATCGGCTTCATCGAAGGCGATGGGTTGTACCGCGGCGAAGCGGACGTGGTGGTGTGCGACGGTTTTGTCGGCAATATCCTGCTCAAGTCCAGCGAAGGCCTGGCTACCATGATCAGCGGGCGCATCGAGGCGTTGTTCAAGAACAACCTCATGTCCCGTGCCGTGGGGGCGCTGGCGCTGCCGCTGCTCAAACGTCTGCAGGCTGACTTGGCACCTGCCCGGCACAACGGCGCAAGCTTTCTGGGTTTGCAGGGTATCGTCGTGAAAAGCCACGGATCTGCCGGGGTTCAGGGCTTTCAGAGTGCCATTTCCCGCGCGCTGGTCGAGATTCAGGAAAACCTTCCGCAGCGCTTGCATGGGCGGCTGGAGGAGCTGTTGCTTTAGGCAGATCCGCCAAGGAGTGCTTAAATGTGACCACCCGGTTCTATCTGTCATCCAACTGTCAGTTTCTTGCGTTCAACTTCGGTTGCACGTCAATTCTCCGACGACAAGATCATTAAGGGCTTGTTAAATGTCTGCATCCCTCGCATTTGTCTTTCCAGGGCAAGGTTCCCAGTCCCTGGGCATGCTCGCCGAGCTGGGCGCCCAGTACCCGCTTGTGCTGGAAACGTTCAAGGAAGCTTCCGACGCGCTGGGTTACGACCTGTGGGCGTTGATCCAGGAAGGTCCGGTCGAAAGCCTCAATCAGACTGACAAGACCCAGCCCGCCATCCTGGCCGCCTCGGTGGCCCTGTGGCGCCTGTGGCTGGCCGAGGGTGGCGAAAAGCCGGCCTTCGTCGCCGGTCACAGCCTGGGCGAGTACAGCGCGTTGGTGGCTGCTGGCTGCCTGTCGCTGGGCGACGCGGTCAGGCTGGTGGAGCGCCGCGGTCAACTGATGCAGGAGGCCGTTCCGGCCGGCCAGGGCGCCATGGCGGCGATCCTGGGCCTGGACGATGCCGTGGTGGTCAATGCCTGCGCCGAAGCGGCCCAGGGCGAAGTGGTCAGCGCGGTGAACTTCAACTCCCCTGGCCAGGTGGTGATCGCCGGCGCGAAAGCGGCCGTGGAACGCGCCATCGAGCTGTGCAAGGCCGCTGGTGCCAAGCGCGCCATGCCGTTGCCGGTCAGCGTGCCGTCGCACTGCGCGCTGATGAAGCCCGCCGCCGAGCGGTTCGCCGAATCCATCAACGCCATCGACTGGCAAGTGCCGCAGATCCCGGTGGTGCAGAACGTCAGCGCCGCCGTGCCGGCCGACCTCGACACCCTCAAGCGCGACCTGCTGGAACAGCTGTACAAGCCGGTTCGCTGGGTCGAGTCGGTGCAGTTCCTGGCCGCCCAGGGTGCGCCACGCCTGGTCGAATGCGGCCCGGGCAAGGTCCTGGCTGGCCTGAACAAGCGCTGCGCCGAGGGCGTGAGCACTGAAAACCTGAATACCCCAGACGCCTTCGCCGCCGCCCGCGCGGCGCAGGCCTGATACAGATAGGAGAAGCCTGCATGAGCCTGCAAGGTAAAGTCGCACTGGTTACCGGCGCAAGCCGTGGCATTGGCCAGGCCATCGCCCTGGAACTGGGCCGCATGGGCGCTACCGTCATCGGTACCGCCACCTCGGCTTCCGGTGCCGAGCGCATTGCCGCCACCCTCAAGGAAAATGGCGTGCAGGGCACTGGCCTTGAGCTGAACGTGACCAGCGACGAATCCGTCGCCGCAGTCCTGGCTGCCATCACCGAACAGTTCGGCGCCCCTGCCATTCTGGTCAACAACGCCGGCATCACCCGCGACAATCTGATGCTGCGCATGAAGGACGACGAATGGCATGATGTCATCGATACCAACCTCAACAGCCTGTACCGGCTGTCCAAGGGCGTGCTGCGCGGCATGACCAAGGCACGCTGGGGTCGTATCATCAGCATTGGTTCGGTCGTCGGTGCCATGGGCAACGTCGGCCAGGTCAACTACGCTGCCGCCAAGGCGGGCCTGGAGGGCTTCAGCCGCGCGCTGGCCCGTGAAGTCGGCTCGCGTGCGATCACGGTCAACTCGGTGGCCCCTGGCTTCATCGACACCGACATGACCCGTGAACTGCCCGAAGCGCAGCGTGAAGCCTTGCAGACCCAGATTCCCCTGGGTCGCCTGGGCCAGGCCGAAGAAATCGCGAAAGTGGTGGCTTTCCTGGCCTCGGAAGGTGCAGCCTATGTCACCGGTGCTACTATCCCGGTGAACGGCGGCATGTACATGTAAGTGAAATGTGACGGATTGCTTCAAAAAAATGTCATACGTGCTGTCTAAAATCCGTTATAAAGCTGCAACCAAATTCTAGACAGTGGGCAGGTGTGATCGGGTGGTGACGCTTTCAGCTTGAAATGCCGAAGCCTTCCTATAAACTTACACACCGGCCAGCTGCCTGACTTATGTCCATTTAGGAGTGAAAACAAGGTATGAGCACCATCGAAGAACGCGTCAAGAAAATCGTCGCCGAGCAACTGGGCGTTAAAGAAGAAGAAGTCGTGAACACTGCTTCCTTCGTTGAAGATCTGGGTGCCGATTCCCTTGACACCGTTGAGCTGGTGATGGCTCTGGAAGAGGAATTCGAGACTGAAATCCCTGACGAAGAAGCTGAGAAAATCACTACTGTTCAAGCCGCTATCGATTACGTCACCAGCCACCAGGCTTAAGACTGTGTAATCGCAGTTTCTTGCATGGAAAAACCGCACTGCCATTGCTGGCGTGCGGTTTTTTCTTTAGATGAGACGTAAAGAGTTGTTCCTAGAATAAGGAGAGCGCTGTGTCGCGTAGACGCGTCGTGGTCACCGGTATGGGTATGCTGTCGCCACTGGGCACGGACGTGCCGAGCAGTTGGCAGGGCATTCTGGCTGGCCGCAGTGGCATTGGTCTGATCGAGCATACCGACCTTTCTGCCTACTCCACCCGTTTTGGCGGCTCGGTCAAAGGCTTCAACGTCGAGGAGTACCTGTCGGTCAAGGAAGCCCGCAAGCTCGACCTGTTCATTCAGTACGGCCTGGCGGCCGGTTTTCAAGCCGTGCGTAACGCCGGCCTGGAAGTGACCGATGCCAACCGTGAGCGCATTGGCGTGGCCATGGGCTCGGGTATCGGCGGGCTGACCAACATCGAGGAAACCTGCAAGATCCTGCACGCCTCCGGGCCCCGTCGGATTTCGCCGTTCTTCGTGCCGGGTTCGATCATCAACATGATTTCCGGTTTCCTGTCCATCCACCTGGGTGTGCAGGGGCCTAACTATGCCATCGCCACGGCGTGCACCACCGGCACCCACTGCATCGGCATGGCTGCGCGCAACATCGCTTACGGCGAAGCCGACGTGATGATCGCCGGCGGCGCCGAGATGGCGGCCTGTGGCCTGGGCATGGGCGGCTTCGGTGCCTCGCGCGCGCTGTCCACCCGCAATGACGAGCCTACCCGGGCCAGCCGCCCGTGGGACAAGGGCCGTGATGGCTTCGTATTGTCCGACGGCGCCGGCGCGCTGGTGCTCGAAGAGCTGGAGCATGCCAAGGCCCGTGGCGCGACCATCTACGCCGAGCTGATCGGTTTTGGCATGAGCGGCGACGCCTACCACATGACCTCGCCGCCCGAAGATGGCGCCGGCGCGGCACGCTGCATGGCCAACGCCCTGCGCGATGCCGGTGTCAATGGCAGCGACGTGCAGTACATCAATGCCCACGGCACCTCGACTTCGGCCGGCGACCTGGCGGAAGCGTCGGCGATCAAGTCGGTGTTCGGTGACCACGCCTACCAGCTGGCGGTCAGTTCGACCAAATCGATGACCGGTCACCTGCTGGGTGCCGCGGGCGCGGTGGAAGCGATCTTCAGTGTCCTGGCCATCAACAGCCAGGTCGCGCCGCCCACCATCAACCTGGACGAGCCCGACGAAGGCTGCGACCTGGACTTCGTCCCGCATCAGGCGCGCAACATGCCCATCGATGTGGTGCTGTCCAACTCGTTCGGCTTTGGTGGTACCAACGGCTCGCTGGTGTTCCGCCGGTTCAACGGTTGATGTTCAGCTGGGTCGATGGCCAGCCGGCCGACACCCTCGCGGTGAAGAACCGGGGGCTGGCCTACGGCGATGGGTTGTTCGAAACCATCGCTGTCACGTCGGGCAAGCCGGTTCTGCTGGCGCGTCACCTGCACCGCCTGGCGGAAGGTGGTGCGCGCCTTGCGATTGCCCTGGATGTCGGCCTGGTGGAGGGCGAACTGCTGGCCGCGGCCGCGCAGCTGGGTGAAGGCGTGCTCAAGCTCGTCGTCACCCGCGGCGATAGCCAGCGGGGTTACGCCGCCGATCCCCTGGCGCCACCCCGGCGCCTGGTGCTGGGCAACCCGCCCGTTGCCTACCCCGTTTCCTATGCCGAGCAGGGCGTTCGCCTGTTCGACTGCCAGACCCGCCTGGCCGAGCAGCCGTTGCTCGCCGGCCTCAAGCACCTCAACCGTCTGGAGCAGGTGCTGGCGCGCGGCGAATGGAGCAGCCCGGATTTTGCCGAAGGCCTGATGCGCGATACCTCTGGTCGGTTGATCGAAGGTGTTTTCAGCAACCTGTTTCTGGTGCACGACGGCCACCTGCTGACCGCCGACCTGAGCCGCTGTGGCGTGGCGGGCGTGATGCGTGCCGAGCTCCTGGCCCAGGCCGAACCCCTGGGCATCAGCGTGCAGGTGCGCGACCTGTGGCCGGCCGACCTCGAGCGCGCTGACGAGGTCTTTGTCTGCAACAGCGTGTACGGGATCTGGCCTGTGTATGCTTTTGTTTCCCTGAACTGGTCTGCCGGGCCGCTCACCCGTAAACTGCAGAGCCTTGCCCGCGCAGTATTGGATGTGTGATTCGTGAGACGTAAATTCTTGGTGCTGCTGGAAACCCTGGTGATTCTGGCAGGCCTTACCCTGGGTGCCGCTGCCTGGAAGGTGCACAGCGCACTTGAGCAAACCCTGAACGTCAGCCAGGAAGAGCTGCTGGATGTGCCCGCCGGCTCCACCCCGACCGGTACCTTCAACCGCATGCAGGCCAAGGGCACGTTGCGTGATGCTCTGTGGCTGCGCCTGTACTGGCGTTTCAACCTGGCCGGCCAACCGCTGCACAGCGGTGAGTACCGCCTGACGCCCGGCATGACCCTGCAGGACCTGCTGGGCGTATGGAAGCGCGGTGAAGTGGTGCAGTACAACCTGACCCTGGTGGAAGGCTGGAACTTCCGCCAGGTGCGCGCCGCTTTGGACAAGCAGGAAAAGCTCAAGCACACCCTGGCCGGCCTCAGCGACGCCGAAGTCATGACCCGCCTGGGCCACGAAGGCGTGTTCCCCGAAGGGCGTTTCTTCCCTGACACCTACAAGTACGTGCGCGGCGTGACCGACGCCGACTTGCTGGGCCAGGCCTACAGCCGCCTGGACGAAGTGCTGGCCAAGGAGTGGACCGACCGCGCCCCCGAGGCCCCGTACACCGAGCCCTACCAGGCGCTGATCATGGCGTCCCTGGTGGAAAAGGAAACCGGTGTGCCGCAGGAGCGCGCCGAGATCGCCGGTGTGTTCGTGCGCCGTCTGCAGACCGGGATGCTGTTGCAGACCGACCCCACCGTGATCTACGGCATGGGCGAACGCTACACCGGCAAGCTGACCCGCGCCGACCTTCACGAGGCCACGCCTTACAACACCTACACCAACGCCGGGCTGCCGCCGACGCCGATCGCCATGGTCGGTCGCGAGGCGCTGCACGCGGCCTTGAACCCGGCCAGCGGCACCAGCCTGTATTTCGTCGCCCGTGGCGACGGCAGTCATGTGTTTTCCGATGACCTGGAAGCCCATAACAACGCCGTGCGCGAATTTCAGCTCAAGCGCCGCGCCGACTATCGCTCCAGCCCCGCGCCCGTGCCGCTGCCGGCACCGCAGCCGGGCCAGGAGCAGGGCACTCAGCCCCCGGGCAGCCCTGACACGGCCACGGACCACAGCGCCGATGCGCCCCATGATTCTCAGAAGGACAGCCAGTGACCGGTTTATTCATCACCCTAGAAGGGCCCGAAGGCGCGGGCAAGAGCACCAACCGCGAGTACCTGGCCGAACGCCTGCGCGCTGCCGGGCTGGACGTGGTGCTGACCCGTGAACCCGGCGGCACGCCGCTGGCCGAGCGCATTCGCGAATTGCTGCTGGCCCCCAGCGACGAAGCCATGCACGCCGACACCGAGCTGCTACTTGTGTTCGCCGCCCGCGCCCAGCACCTGAGCGAAGTGATTCGCCCGGCGCTGGCGCGCGGCGCGGTGGTGCTGTGCGACCGTTTCACGGACGCCACCTACGCCTACCAGGGCGGCGGCCGCGGCCTCAGCCAGGCGCGCATCGCCAGCCTCGAAGATTTCGTTCAGGGCAGCCTGCGCCCCGACCTGACCCTGGTGTTCGACCTGCCGGTGGAAGTCGGCCTGGCTCGCGCCACCGCCCGCGGCCGCCTGGACCGTTTCGAACAGGAAGGGCGCGCCTTCTTCGAGGCTGTGCGCAACACCTACCTCGCCCGTGCCCAGGCTGCGCCAGAGCGCTACACCCTGGTCAACGCGGCGCTGACCCTGGCCGAAGTACAGCAGCAACTGGACGGCCTGCTGCCGGCCATCGAGGCACGCTGCCGTGGCTGAGGCCTACCCGTGGCAAGACAGCCTCTGGCAGCACCTGGCCGGCCGTAGCCAGCACGCCCACGCCTATTTGCTGCATGGCCCCCAGGGTATCGGCAAGCGCGCCCTGGCCGAGCGCCTGATGGCGTTGCTGCTGTGCCAGCACCCGGTGGGTCTGGCGGCCTGTGGCCAGTGCAAATCCTGCCACCTGCTGGCCGCGGGCAGCCATCCGGACAATTACATTCTGGAGCCGGAAGAGGCCGACAAGGCCATCAAGGTCGACCAGGTACGCGACCTGGTCGGTTTCGTGGTGCAGACCGCGCAGTTGGGCGGGCGCAAGGTAGTACTGATCGAGCCGGTGGAGGCGATGAACATCAACGCTGCCAACGCCTTGCTCAAAAGCCTCGAAGAGCCGTCTGGCAATACCGTGCTGCTGCTGGTCAGCCATCAGCCCAGCCGTTTGCTGCCGACCATCAAGAGCCGCTGCGTGCAGCAGGCCTGTCCGCTGCCCAGCCACGCCATGAGCCTGGCGTGGCTGGGCACGGCACTGCCGGACAGCAGTGACGAACAGCGCGAGGAGCTGCTGACCCTGGCCGCGGGGTCGCCCCTGGTGGCGGTCAGCTTGCAGGCCCAGGGCGTGGTCGAACAGCGGGCACTGGTGGTCGAGGGCGTGAAGAAACTGCTCAAGCAGCAGGCCTCGCCCACCCAGTTGGCCGAAAGCTGGAACACCATCCCGTTGTTGCTGCTGTTCGACTGGTTCTGCGACTGGTCTAACCTGATCCTGCGTTACCAGTTGACGCAGGATGAGGAGGGGTTAGGCTTGCAGGACATGCGCAAGGTGGTGCAGTACCTGGCGCAGAAGAGTGGGCAGGGCAAGGTACTGGGGGTGCAGGACTGGATTCTCGCTCAGCGCCAGAAGGTGCTGTCCAAGGCCAACCTCAACCGTGTGCTGTTGCTCGAAGCGTTGCTGGTGTCCTGGGCGGGTCTGCCCGGCCAGGCATGAAAAAGCGTGGCAGGGCGCGCCCAGGCGGGCCCTTGCAACCAGGCGCAATCAAGGAGTACTCATGAATCAGCCAGTCAGTCCCGGCCCGCGCAACGGCATCCTGTCCCTGACCATCAAGGACAAGTCGGTGCTCTACGCAGCGTACATGCCCTTCATCAAGAACGGCGGGCTGTTCATTCCCACCACCAAGAGCTACAAGCTGGGTGATGAGTTGTTCATGCTGCTGAACCTGATGGATGAGCCGGAAAAGATCCCGGTGGCCGGCCGTGTGGCCTGGATCACCCCCAAGGGCGCCCAGGGCAACCGTGCCGCGGGCGTCGGCGTGCAGTTCAACGATGGTGACAACACTGCGCGCAACAAGATCGAAACCTACCTGGCGGGCGCCATCAAGTCCGACCGCCCCACCCATACGATGTAAGTTGCCCAATGCCCATGCTTGTCGATTCCCACTGCCACCTCGATCGTCTGGACCTGGCCCAGCACGACGGTTCCCTTGATGCCGCCCTGCAGGCAGCCCGTGACCGCGGGGTAGGGCACTTCCTGTGCATCGGCGTCAGCGCCGACAACGCCGGCGCCGTCAAGGCCCTGGCCGAGCGCTACAGCGACGTGGACTGCTCGGTCGGTATCCACCCCCTTGACCTCAAGCCCGGTGAAGCCCCGGCGCTGCAGTGGCTGCTGGACGAACTGGACCACCCCCGCGTGGTGGCCATCGGCGAAACCGGCCTGGACTACCACTACGAGCCGGAAGCGGCCGAGCTGCAGCAGGCCTCGTTCCGCCTGCATCTGCAAGCGGCCAAGGCCACCGGCAAACCGGTGATCATCCACACCCGCGGCGCTCGCGCCGACACCCTCGAGTTGCTGCGCGAAGCGCAACTGTCCCAGGCCGGCGTGCTGCACTGTTTCACTGAAGACTGGGACATGGCCAAGGCGGCCCTGGACATGGGCTATTACATTTCCCTGTCCGGCATTGTCACCTTCCGCAACGCCGACGCCCTGCGCGATGTGGCGCGCCAAGTGCCCGCCGATCGTCTGCTGGTGGAAACCGACTCGCCCTACCTGGCGCCTATCCCGTACCGCGGCAAGCCCAACCTGCCCCAGTACGTGCGCGAAGTCGCCGAATTCCTGGCGCTGGTCCGTGGCGAGAGCTATGAGCAACTGGCCGAACAGACCACTGCCAACTTCAAGCGTCTGTTTCCCCTGGCCCACCTCTAGGGGCAGGGCTCGCCGGAATCACAGGCAAAAAAAACCCGGGTTCTGGGGGGTGAATCCGGGTTAAGACCATTAGGAGTAAAACAAAGGCGTGCGTTCCCTTGACACCTTTATCGGCGTGTCACTTGGGGGGGTATGAGCGCGCCGACACTTCAAGTATTGGCTACCTTTCACACTATTCCACCTGTGATTGATTATTTTTTAAACAGATTTGGAATACGTCGCCGTTCATTGAGTCCGCTTGGCGAGGATGGCCGGCGGCGCGTCAAAAACTTGATGGTCAAGCCTGCCGCGCTTTGGCCAATCCTCAGTAAACGGGTTGGAACTTGCGTGCAATTTGCTGCGATTTAGGCATAATACCGGGCTTCGATTTCGATCCAGTTCATCTTATGCAGAAAGAACCTCGCAAGGTCCGTGAATTTCGTCGCCGTGAGCAGGAAATCCTCGACACCGCGCTCAAGCTGTTCCTCGACCAGGGTGAAGACAGTGTCACCGTCGAGATGATCGCGGACGCCGTGGGTATCGGCAAAGGCACGATCTACAAGCACTTCAAGTCCAAGGCGGAGATCTATCTGCGCCTGATGCTCGACTACGAGCGCGATTTGAACGAATTGCTGCACTCGGCCGACGTTGACCGCGACAAGGAAGCGCTGTCGCGCGCATACTTCGAATTCCGCATGCGCGACCCCCAGCGTTACCGGCTGTTCGACCGCTTGGAAGAGAAGGTGGTCAAGGGCAATCAGGTGCCGGAAATGGTCGAGGAGCTGCACAAGATCCGCGCCTCGAACTTCGAACGCCTGACCTTGCTCATCAAGGGCCGCATCAGCGAGGGCAAGCTCGAAGACGTACCGCCGTACTTCCATTACTGCGCCTCGTGGGCTCTGGTACACGGCGCCGTGGCGCTGTACCACTCGCCGTTCTGGAGCAACGTGCTGGAAGACCAGGAAGGCTTCTTCCAATTCCTGATGGACATCGGCGTGCGCATGGGCAACAAGCGCAAACGCGACAGCGAGCCGACCGGCGGTTGAGGCTCCGGGGTTGCCACGGGCGAGTCCCCCTCAGCGGCTGGCCTGTGATTCACCCTTGCCTTTCCTCATTCTGGCGCAAAAGCTGCATCACGCGCCTATTCGCCGGTTTTCCGTCACCGGCCTCTGGAGGAAAGATGCGTAGCCTGGTCCTGCTGCTCGCCCTGTTGGCGCTGAGCGGCTGCATGAGTGTCAGTGACATGGGTGAAGCCACCCGCGAACAATTGAGCGACGCCGGTGTGCTGAACCACAGCAACACCCGGCGCCTGAACAATTTCCGCCTGCAGCCCGATTCGTTCATCTACATCGGCCAGGGGGCCTTCGCCCCGCCGGGCAGTGCTTACCCAAAGCCCAATGTCGTGGCTGAAGCTGCCTTCGACGGTTTCATCCAGTACTTCCCCATGGTCCGTCGCGCCCGTGCCCCGCTGGGCCTGGAGCAAGCACTGGGTGAAGCCCGCAGCGCCGGTGCCAGCTACCTGCTGTACACCCGCTTCGCCGCTGCGGACGACCGCATCGGCAACTTCGATGAATGGTCCGATCAGGAAGCGGTCGACCGCCTGGGCGTGGACAACGGCATCATCCAGGTCATGCTGATCGAAACCAACACCCGCTACCTGATCGACAGCGCCACCATTCGCATGCGCGGCGGTCTGTTCTCCATTCACAACCAGAAGCCGGAAGATTTGCTCCAGCCACCCTTGGAGGATTACGCTCGTATCCTCCTGGGCATGAGCCGCCCCTAACGTCGTACAGGAGCACCCCATGAGTGGCACAGGCAAGGCCAATGATCTGCTGGCCCAGATCCCCAAGAGTGAAAAGGGTCTGCCGCCCGTGCACCTGTGGAACCCCGACTTCTGCGGCCACATCGACATGCGCATCGCTCGGGACGGTACCTGGTACTACCTGGGCACGCCGATAGGCCGCAAGCCGATGGTGCGGCTGTTCTCCACTATCTTGCGGCGTGATGGCGACGATTACGTGTTGGTGACCCCGGTGGAAAGGGTCGGCATCACCGTCGACGACGCGCCATTCGTAGCAGTGACCCTGGACGTGCAAGGGCAGGGCGAGGCTCAGGTGCTACGCTTCGTCACCAACGTCGAAGACAGCGTGACAGCTGACGCCGACCACCCCCTGCGGGTCGAGATCGACCCCGACACCCAGGAGCCTGCCCCGTACGTATTGGTACGCAGCAACCTGGAAGCGCTGGTGCACCGCAACGTCTTCTACCAGTTGGTGGAGCTGGCCGTGGTGCGTGAACGGCAAGGGCAGCGCTGGCTAGGTGTGTGGAGCAGCGGCCAGTTCTTCCCCATCGGCCCATGCCCCGCCGATTGAGGGTTCGCTGCCATGCACTCAGCCACAATGGCTACCTGATCTTCCGCTTCATTGGCTCTTTGCCCTCGGGGCAATTGGGCCTAACTTCAACCTCATTCTCCACTCGAGGTTCCGAAGATGAAAGCCATCACCGCGCTCACCCTTGCCATCCTGTGCGCCAGCCCCCTGGCCGGCGCCCATGAAGCGGGGCATGACAACGTTGAGGTTCTGCAGCAGCAGGCCCTGCCCAACGCCCCTGGCAAACAGGCCATGATGTTGACGGTGACCTACGCCCCCGGCCAAGCCTCCGCCGCCCATAGCCACCCCGGTTCGGTCATGGCATACGTGCTCGAAGGCAGTGTGGTGTCGCAGCTGCAAGGGCAGCCACCGGTTACCTACAAGGCCGGGCAATACTGGTACGAACCCGCTGGCACCGTGCATCTGGTGTCGCGCAATGCCAGCGCCAGCCAGCCGGCCAAGCTGTTGGTGTGGGTGCTGAAGGACGAGGGGCAGCCGGTGCTGGAGCCTTACGCACCCAGATGACAGATGGGCTCAGGCCAAGGTGGGCCATGCCCCAGAAACGACAAAGCCCCTCTGAAAGAGGGGCTTCGTGATGTTTGGCTCCGCGACCAGGACTCGAACCTGGGACCCAATGATTAACAGTCATTTGCTCTACCGACTGAGCTATCGCGGAATCTGCTGCCTATGTTACTGATTCAAAAGGGGAAGTCAACCTTTCAGTGACCTCCCGCAAAAAAATCGGATCACAGGACAGCAACAATCGCCTTGATCACTCGGTCGATGTTGCTCTGGTTCAGTGCGGCCACGCAGATGCGGCCGGTGTCCAGGGCGTAGATGCCGAAATCGCTGCGCAGGCGCTGGGCCTGTTCGGCGGTCAGGCCCGAGTAGGAGAACATGCCACGCTGCAGGCCCACGAAACCGAAGTCACGGTTGGCGCCGGCGGCAGCCAGGCCTTCGACCATCTGGTTGCGCATGCCGCGAATGCGCAGGCGCATTTCGGCCAGTTCGGCTTCCCATTGGGCGCGCAGTTCCGGGCTGTTGAGCACGGTAGCGACGATCATGGCGCCGTGGGTAGGCGGGTTGGAATAGTTGGTGCGGATCACGCGCTTGACCTGGGACAGGACGCGGGTGCTTTCGTCTTTTGACTCGGTGACGATCGACAGCGCGCCAACGCGCTCGCCATACAGCGAGAACGACTTGGAGAACGAGCTGGAGACGAAGAAGGTCAGGCCCGATTCGGCGAACAGGCGCACGGCGGCGGCGTCTTCGTCGATGCCATCACCAAAGCCTTGGTAGGCCATGTCCAGGAATGGCACGTGGCCCTTGGCCTTGACGGTTTCCAGGACCTGTTTCCAGTCTTGCGGGGTCAGGTCCACGCCGGTCGGGTTGTGGCAGCAGGCATGCAGCACCACGATGGAACCGTTGGGCAGTGCGTTCAGGTCTTCGAACAGGCCGGCACGGTTCACGCCATTGGTGGCGGCATCGTAGTAGCGGTAGTTCTGCACTGGGAAACCGGCCGTTTCGAACAGCGCGCGGTGGTTTTCCCAGCTCGGGTCGCTGATGGCCACGGTGGCGTTGGGCGAGAGCTGCTTGAGGAAGTCGGCACCGATTTTCAGTGCGCCAGTGCCACCAACGGCCTGCACGGTGACCACGCGGCCTTCGGCCAGCAGTGGCGACTGGGCGCCGAACAGCAGTTTCTGCACGGCCTGGTCGTAGGCCGCGATGCCGTCGATCGGCAGGTAGCCACGGGCCGCGTGCTGGGCAACGCGGGCGGTCTCGGCTTCGACGACGGCGCGCAGCAGGGGAATTCGCCCCTCTTCGTTGCTGTAAACGCCTACGCCCAGGTTGATCTTGTCGGTACGGGTGTCAGCGTTGAAGGCTTCGTTGAGGCCCAGGATAGGATCGCGGGGTGCCAATTCGACAGCGGAAAACAGGCTCATTTTTACCGTAGCTCTGATTGGAGAGTGAGGGGGGTGCACAGCTCCAGACATGCACTAGAGCGGTGCACAAACGGGGAGTCAGTATAGAGATCCTTTCTGGGGCCTGCGACAGGTTGCTGCAGGTTTTCCCTGGCAAATGAGGTTTTTTTTCCGACCGTTAGTCATTTTCAAGTAGGCGCGGTCCAATAACCTTGTAGGCATCGTCTTGAAACCGGCGCAGCAAGGCCCTACTTCAGGTATAAGTACTGTCTATAAATACAGGCGTGGTTTCGCTCTGTGATCGTTTCCGTCCGCAGGCTTGATCTGGCGGATGACCAAGAGGTTCGTCATGTCCGAGTTCCAGCTCGTCACCCGTTTCCAGCCCGCCGGCGACCAGCCGGAAGCCATTCGCCAGATGGTCGAAGGTATCGAGGCCGGCCTCGCGCACCAGACTCTGCTGGGCGTGACTGGCTCGGGCAAGACCTTCAGCATCGCCAACGTGATCAACCAGGTGCAGCGCCCGACGCTGGTGCTGGCACCGAACAAGACGTTGGCCGCGCAACTGTATGGCGAGTTCAAGGCGTTCTTTCCCAATAACGCCGTGGAGTACTTCGTTTCCTACTACGACTACTACCAGCCCGAGGCATACGTGCCGTCGTCGGACACCTTCATCGAGAAGGATGCATCCATCAACGACCACATCGAGCAGATGCGGTTGTCGGCGACCAAGGCGTTGCTGGAGCGCAAGGACGCCATCATCGTCACCACCGTGTCGTGCATCTACGGCCTGGGCAGTCCAGAGACTTACCTGAAAATGGTCCTGCATGTGGACCGGGGCGACAAGCTTGACCAGCGCGCGCTGCTGCGCCGCCTGGCCGATCTGCAGTACACCCGCAACGAGATGGATTTCGCCCGTGCGACGTTCCGTGTGCGCGGTGACGTGATCGATGTGTACCCGGCCGAATCGGACCTGGAAGCCATCCGCATCGAGCTGTTCGACGATGAAGTGGAGAGCCTGTCGGCCTTCGACCCGTTGACCGGCGAAGTCATCCGCAAGCTGCCGCGTTTCACCTTTTACCCGAAGAGCCACTACGTGACGCCCCGGGAAACCCTGCTTGACGCCATCGAGGGCATCAAGGTGGAGTTGCAGGAGCGCCTGGAGTACCTGCGTGGCAAGGACAAGCTGGTAGAGGCCCAGCGCCTGGAGCAGCGCACCCGCTTCGACCTGGAGATGATCCTGGAGCTGGGTTACTGCAACGGTATCGAAAACTACTCCCGCTACCTGTCGGGCCGCCCGGCGGGCGCACCGCCGCCGACGCTGTACGACTACCTGCCGCCCGACGCGCTGCTGGTGATCGATGAATCCCACGTCAGCGTTCCCCAGGTCGGCGCCATGTACAAAGGCGACCGCTCGCGCAAGGAGACCCTGGTGGAATACGGCTTCCGGCTGCCTTCGGCGCTGGATAACCGGCCCATGCGCTTCGACGAGTGGGAGAGTGTCAGCCCGCAGACCATCTTCGTGTCGGCCACGCCCGGCCCGTACGAAGGCGAGCACGCGGGCCGCGTGATCGAGCAGGTGGTGCGGCCTACCGGCCTGGTGGACCCGCAGGTGGAAGTGCGCCCGGCCCTGACCCAGGTGGACGACTTGCTGTCGGAGATCCGCAAGCAGGTGGCCAAGGAAGAGCGGGTACTGGTCACGGTGCTGACCAAGCGCATGGCCGAAGATTTGACCGACTACCTGGCCGACCACGACGTCAAGGTGCGCTACCTGCACTCGGACATCGATACCGTGGAGCGCGTGGAGATCATCCGCGACCTGCGCCTGGGCACCTTCGACGTACTGGTGGGCATCAACCTGCTGCGTGAGGGCCTGGACATGCCCGAAGTGTCGCTGGTGACCATTCTGGATGCCGACAAGGAAGGCTTCCTGCGTTCCGAGCGCTCGTTGATCCAGACCATTGGCCGGGCTGCGCGCAACCTGAACGGCCGGGCGATTCTGTATGCCGACCGCATGACCGGTTCCATGGAGCGGGCCATCGGTGAGACCGAGCGGCGCCGCGAGAAGCAGGTGGCGTTCAACGAGGCCAACGGCATTACCCCGCAGGGGGTGTTCAAGGACGTCGCCGACATCATGGAAGGCGCCACCGTGCCGGGTTCGCGCAGCAAGAAGCGCAAGGGCATGGCCAAGGCCGCCGAGGAAAACGCCAAGTACGAAAACGAACTGCGGTCGCCGAGCGAGATCACCAAGCGTATTCGCCAGTTGGAAGAGAAGATGTACCAGTTGGCCCGCGACCTGGAGTTCGAAGCCGCGGCGCAGATGCGCGACGAAATCGCCAAGTTGCGCGAGCGGTTGCTGAGCGTCTGACGAACCGCAGCACCCGGTCCCACACGGTTGATGCCGCGTGCGGGTTTCGCGGTAGGACCGGGCGAAGCTCGGGAAGGCCGCGCCGCGTTCCACCTGACGCACCACAGCGCCCGCTTCCCGAGCTGTCGCCCGGTCCCACAGAGGCTGGCGGCGGTGGTGGGAATTACCTTGTGGGACCGGGCGAAGCTCGGGAAGGCCACGCCGCGGTGCACCTGACGCACCGCGGCGCCCGCTTCCCGAGCTGTCGCCCGGTCCCACAGAGGATGGCGGCGGTGGTGGGAATTACCTTGTGGGACCGGGCGAAGGTCGGGAAGGCCACGCCGCGTTCTCCCTGACGCACCGCAGCGCCCGTTTCCCGAGCTGTCGCCCGGTCCCACAGAGGCTGGCGGCGGTGGTGGGAATTACCATGTGGGACCGGGCGAAGCTCGGGAAGGCCGCGCCGCGTTCCACCTGACGCACCGCAGCGCCCGCTTCCCGAGCTATCGCCCGGTCCCACAGAGGATGGCGGCGGTGGGAATTACCTTGAGGGACCGGGCGAAGCTCGGGAAGGCCACGCCGCGGTGCACCTGACGCACCGCGGCGCCCGCTTCCCGAGCTGTCGCCCGGTCCCACAGAGGCTGGCGGCGGTGGTGGGAATTACCATGTGGGACCGGGCGAAGCTCGGGAAGGCCACGCCGCGTTCCACCTGACGTGCCACAGCGCCCGGTCCTGACGGTACAGCCACTCAGCCGCCAGGCGTGATATCGCGCTCCAGCGGCGCCGGGCTGGGGTCGAAGCCTTGCGGGTACTTTCCCTTCAGGTTCCACGCAAACGCGATGATCTCGGCAATGGTGCGGTATAGCGCTTCCGGAATGCTGTCGCCCAGCTCCAGCCGCGCCAGCAGTTTCACCAGCTCGGCATTCTCATAGATAGGCACTTCGTATTCGCGCGCCATGGCCAGGATGGCTTCGGCCAGTTCGTCGTCGCCCTTGGCACTCAACGTCGGGGCCTGCTGGCCGTCGTAGGTCAGGGCGATGGCTTGGCGGGGGGCTTTGTCGGTCATGCGGTTTCATCCACCCAGCGTTGCTCCAACTGTGTGCGTGGCCCCTGGGGCGGCGTGCCTTGCTTGCATTGCAGGTCGGTGACCTCCAGGCCCTGGGCCAGCAGGCGCTGGCGCAGGCTGTCGAGCTGGCTGTCGATCAGCCGCGCGGTGTGCGGCCATTCGGCCCACAACTGGCCGCTGAGGCTGCCGCGCAGCAGTTGTGCCTGAATTTGCAGCGGCCCCAGCGGATCGAGGTCGAATGCCAGTTCCACCCGCCAGAGTGGGTCCCGTTGCTCCGGGGTTGGCGGGTTCTGTTCCTTGGGTTCGTCTTCGCGCTGTACCCTTACCTGCAAGGGCACGATGTCCTGCTGGTTGCGCATGGGAATTTCCAGCTGCCAGGTGGTGAGGAGCTTGCCGTCCTCACTCATGCCGCTCTGCTCCAGGCTCGACAGTTGGTGGCTCTGCAAGCGCGATACCGCCGCCGACGCCAGGCGCAGCAGTTGCTGCAAGTCGTTGTCGCCGTCCAGCCCGCCCAGCAGCCGCGAGGGCAGTGGAAAGTTGCTGGTGGCCGGTTTCTCACCCACCTGGCCCAGCGTGCCCAGGGCGCTGCGCACGTAGCCTGGCAGGGCGCTGGCCAGGGCCTTGGCGGCCTCGGCAGGGTTGAAGGGTGCGCTGCCCGGCAGGTTTGGCAGAATTTGCGCCACCAGGCGCAACAGGCTGCTCTTCAAATCATCGGGCAGCGCGCCGGCCTGGGGCGTCAACAGTTGGGCCTCCATGAACAGGCCGCTGGCATTCAGCGCCTGGGCCACGCCGCGGGCGTCGGTCAGTTGGCGTATGTCCGGCAGGCTGGCCAGCAGGCGGTTGGCACTGGCGCGCAAGTCATCACCCACCTCGCTGCTGTCTCCCAGGTTCTGCAGGGCCGCCAGCAAACCTTCCAGGGAACCCTGGCGGCTTTGCTGGCTCTGCAACTGCTGGTTCACGGCCAACTGTTCCAGGCGGCCGCCCAAGGGTACGAAGTTCAGGCTCTGGGCGCCCTGGACCTGGGCGCTGAGCAGGCTGCCGACCCTTAACGGGCCCGGGCTGTCGATTTCCAGGGTACTGCCGGCCATGGCGGTGTTCAGCAGGGTCACCAGCGAACGGTAGCTGGCGCCCTGGTTCACCAGCTCACTGCTCAGCACCTTGCCTTGTACCAACGTGCCCACGGGCAATTGGCGCGTATCCAGTTGGGTGAGGGTGCCCACGGCGTTGGCTTTGCCCTGTTGCACCGCGACACCGACGGTGCCCGAGGGCAGTTGCGTGAGCGTCACCTGGGTGCCCTGGGGCAGGGCCTGCTTGCTGCTGGCCACCACCGTGGCCTGTTCGCCGCTGGCGGTGGTCAGGGCCAGCACCACCTGGAAGGGCTGCCCTGGCCCGCCGGCCTTGCTCGACAGCACTTGCCCGGAGGCGCTGTCCCCCACGCTCAGCAGGCCTTCCAGCGAGGTCAGCAGCTTGAGCGTATCCGCACCGCTGGCCGCAGGGCGCAGCGCGGCCGGCGTGGGCTGCAGGGTAGAGACGCTGGTGATGTCAGGGGTCATGAACGGGCCTGTGGAAATTGCCATGATGGCAACGGGAGTCGGTATGTATAATGCCGCACCAACTTTATCAAAACTCGTATACAGAGTGGGCAGGCCTGCAACCGCTGCAAGACGTACGCCATTGCCAGCATAACGGCAAACCGCGCGTCGACTTGAGCCGTCGTCGCTACCCTTCATCCGAATGATTAAGGCCTTCGATTGACTCCTCATCTCCAAGCCCAGGCGCTGGCGTGCGAGCGTGACTGGCGGATGCTGTTCGAGCAGCTCGACGTGAGTGTGCGCCCTGGCGACATGCTGCAGGTCAGTGGCCCCAATGGCAGCGGCAAGACCAGCCTGCTGCGCTTGCTGGCCGGGCTGATGCAGCCTACCGCCGGCCAGGTGCTGCTGGGCGGCCAGCCGCTGGCGGGGCAGGGCACGGCGCTGGCGCGCATGCTCCTGTGGATCGGCCACGCGGCGGGTATCAAGGATGTGCTCACCGCCGAGGAAAACCTCACCTGGCTGTGCGCCTTGCACCAGCCGGCTTCGCGGGAGGCAATCTGGCAGGCACTGGCGGCAGTCGGCCTGCACGGTTTCGAAGACGTCCCTTGCCATACCTTGTCGGCCGGCCAGCAGCGTCGGGTGGCCCTGGCGCGGCTGTACCTGCCGGCGCCCCCCTTGTGGGTTCTCGACGAACCCTTCACCGCGCTGGACAAGCATGGCGTGGCGCAACTGGAAGGCCACCTGGCGGCCCATTGCGAAAACGGCGGCATGGTTGTGCTCACGACCCACCATGCACTGACCACGATGCCTTCCGGCTACCGTGAACTGGACCTGGCGCGGTGGGCGGCATGAGCGGCGTTTTCACCACCCTGATCAAGCGCGAAGCGCGATTGCTGGTACGCCGCCCCGCCGAGCTGGCCAATCCACTGGTATTCTTTGCCATCGTCATCGCCCTTTTCCCCCTGGCGGTCGGCCCCGAGGCGCAATTGCTGCGGACCTTGTCGCCGGGGCTGGTGTGGGTGGCGGCGCTGTTGTCGGTGCTGCTGTCCCTGGACGGCCTGTTTCGCAGCGATTTCGAAGACGGCTCCCTGGAACAGTGGGTGCTGTCCCCGCACCCGTTGCCCTTGCTGGTGCTGGCCAAGGTACTGGCGCACTGGTCGTTTTCCGGCCTGTCGCTGGTGCTGCTGTCGCCCTTGCTGGCGCTGATGCTGGGCTTGCCCGTGGCGTGCCTGCCGGTGCTGCTGGCGTCGCTGTTGCTGGGCACGCCGGTGCTCAGCCTGTTGGGCGCGGTGGGCGCGGCCCTGACCGTGGGGCTCAAGCGCGGCGGCCTATTGCTGGCGCTGGTGATACTGCCGTTGTACATACCGGTGTTGATTCTTGGCAGCGGCGCCCTGCAGGCTGCCCTGCAAGGCATGCCGACCGCCGGCTACCTGTTGTGGCTGGGTAGCCTGACCGCGCTTGCGGTCACCCTGACACCTTTTGCGATAGCCGCTGGCCTGAAGATCAGTGTCGGCGAATAATGAGGCCAGCCCCCATGAGGGCTGGCGATGATTCAGGATGTACCGTGATGAATAGCAGCGTGATCAGTTGGACGTGGTTTCATAAGCTCGGCTCGCCGAAGTGGTTCTATGGCATCAGCGGCCGCCTGCTGCCCTGGCTTGGCATCGCCGCTGCGCTGCTGCTGACCGTGGGCGTGGTCTGGGGCCTGGCCTTCGCACCGCCGGACTACCAGCAGGGCAATAGCTTCCGCATCATCTATATCCATGTACCGGCGGCCATGCTGGCCCAGTCGTGCTACGTGATGATCGCCGTCGCCGGCCTGGTAGGCCTGGTGTGGAAAATGAAGATCGCCGACATCGCCTTGCAGTGCGGCGCGCGCATCGGGGCGTGGATGACCGCCCTGGCACTGCTCACCGGCTCCATCTGGGGCAAACCGACCTGGGGCACGTTCTGGGTGTGGGACGCTCGCCTGACCTCGATGCTGATTTTGCTGTTCCTCTACGTGGGCCTGATTGCCCTGGGCCATGCCATCACCAACCGCGACAGCGCCGCCAAGGCCTGTGCGGTGCTGGCGCTGGTGGGCGTGGTGAACATCCCGATCATCAAGTACTCGGTACAGTGGTGGAGCACCCTGCACCAGGGCGCTACCTTCAGCCTCACGGAAAAACCGGCCATGCCTGCCGAAATGTGGCTGCCGCTGGTGTTCACCGCTTTGGGTTTCTACTGTTTCTTCGGCGCCGTGCTGCTGATGCGCATGCGCCTGGAAGTGCTCAAGCGTGAGGCGCGCAGCAGTTGGGCCAAGGCCGAAGTGGCCCAGGCGCTGGGCCGGGAGGCAGGCGCATGAATTTCGCTTCATTCGGTGATTTCATCTCCATGGGCCATCATGGCGCTTACGTCTGGTCGGCCTACGGCATCTGCCTGGTAGTGCTGGTGAACAATATCGCCGCGCCGCTGCTGGCCCGTCGACGCTATCTGCAGGAAGAGGCGCGCCGTCTGCGCCGGGAGAAAGGCAAGTGAATCCGCTGCGCAAGAAACGTCTGTTGATCATCGTCGGCCTGCTGGCCGGCCTGGGCGTGGCCGTCGGCCTGGCGCTGAGCGCGCTGCAGGAAAACATCAACCTGTTCTACACCCCCACCCAGATCGTCAACGGCGAAGCCCCGCCCGGCACCCGCATCCGCGCTGGCGGCATGGTGGAGAAGGGCTCGCTGGTGCGCTCGGCCGACTCGCTGGACGTGCGCTTCGTGGTCACCGACTTCAACAAGAACGTGACCATCACTTACCGCGGCATTCTTCCGGACCTGTTCCGCGAGGGCCAGGGCATCGTTGCCCTCGGCAAGCTCAATGCCGATGGCGTGGTGGTGGCTGACCAGATCCTGGCCAAGCACGACGAGAAATACATGCCGCCCGAGGTCACCAAGGCCCTCAAGGATAGCGGCCAGTCCGCTTCCGGTGCCGGGCCCGCGCCCATCAAGGAAGGTTGAAGCAATGATTCCCGAACTCGGCCACCTGGCCATGATCCTGGCCCTGTGCTTTGCCCTGGTACAGGCCACCGTCCCGCTGTTTGGCGCCTGGCGCGGCGACCGGCAGTGGATGGGCCTGGCCCAGCCCGCGGCCTGGGGGCAATTCGCCTTCCTGCTGTTCGCGTTTGGCAGCCTGACCTACAGCTTCATGACTGACGATTTTTCCGTCGGCTACGTGGCGAACAACTCCAACAGTGCCTTGCCCTGGTACTACAAATTCAGCGCGGTATGGGGCGCCCATGAAGGTTCACTGCTGTTGTGGGCACTGATCCTGGGGGGCTGGACCTTCGCGGTGTCGGTGTTTTCCCGGCAACTGCCGCAAGTGATGCTGGCCCGCGTACTGGCGGTGATGGGCATGATCAGCACCGGCTTTTTGCTGTTCCTGATCCTGACGTCCAACCCCTTCGCACGCATACTGCCGCAAGTGCCGGCCAACGGCGCTGACCTCAACCCATTGCTGCAGGACCCGGGCCTGATCATTCACCCGCCCATGCTGTACATGGGCTACGTGGGCTTCTCGGTGGCCTTTGCCTTCGCCATCGCTGCCTTGCTGGGTGGCCGGCTGGACGCGGCCTGGGCGCGCTGGTCACGGCCCTGGACCATCGTTGCCTGGAGCTTCCTGGGTTTCGGTATCACCCTGGGGTCGTGGTGGGCTTACTACGAACTGGGCTGGGGTGGCTGGTGGTTCTGGGACCCGGTGGAGAACGCCTCCTTCATGCCGTGGCTGGTGGGCACCGCGCTGATTCATTCCCTGGCCGTCACCGAAAAGCGTGGCGTGTTCAAGAGCTGGACCGTGTTGCTGGCCATCGCTGCTTTCTCCCTGAGCCTGCTGGGTACCTTCCTGGTGCGCTCCGGCGTGCTGACCTCGGTACACGCCTTCGCCTCCGACCCGGCGCGCGGGGTGTTCATCCTGATCTTCCTGCTGTGCGTGGTGGGCGGCTCGCTGACCCTGTTCGCCGTGCGCGCCCCGGTGGTCAAGAGCCACGTAGGCTTCGGGCTGTGGTCGCGCGAAACCCTGCTGCTGGGCAATAACCTGGTGCTGGTGGTGGCCGCCTCGATGATTCTGCTGGGCACCCTGTACCCGCTGGTACTGGACGCCATCAGCGGCGCCAAGCTATCGGTGGGCCCGCCGTACTTCAACGCGCTGTTCGTGCCATTGATGGGCATCCTCATGGTGGTCATGGCCGTAGGCGTGCTGGTGCGCTGGAAAGACACGCCGCTGCAGTGGTTGCGCGGCATGCTCACCCCGGTGCTGATCGGTGCCGTGGTGCTGGCGCCCATTGGCGGGCTGCTGGTGGCCAATTTCGACTGGGCCATCCTCACGGTGTTCGCCCTCGCGGCCTGGGTGCTGCTGGCCGGCGTGCGCGACCTGTTCGACAAGACCCGCCACAAAGGCCTGGTCAAGGGGGCACGAGGCCTCACCCGCAGCTACTGGGGCATGCACGTGGCCCACCTGGGTATCGCGGTGTGCGCCCTGGGCGTGGTGCTGTCCAGCAGCCACAGTGCCCAGCGCGACCTGCGCATGGCGCCGGGCGAGTCCATGGACCTGGCCGGTTACCACTTCATTTTCGACGGGGCGCAGCACTACCGCGGCCCGAACTTCACCTCCGACCGCGGCACCATGCGTGTCAGCAAGGACGGCCGTGACGTGACCGTGCTGTACCCGGAAAAACGCCTGTATACCGTGCAGCAGTCGATGATGACGGAAGCGGGCATCGACGCCGGTTTCACCCGCGATTTGTATGTCGCGCTGGGTGAGCCGCTGGAAAACGGTGCATGGGCGGTTCGCGTGCACGTCAAACCGTTTGTGCGCTGGATCTGGTTCGGCGGCCTGTTGACCGCCCTGGGCGGCGCATTGGCGGCGACCGACCGGCGCTACCGGGTCAAGGTGCGCGCCAAGGTGCGTGATGTGTTGGGTCTGGATGGAGCAGCGGCATGAAGCGCTGGATGTTGTTGGTGCCCCTGGCACTGTTTCTGGTAGTGGCGGTGTTCCTCTACCGTGGCTTGTACCTTGACCCGTCCGAGCTGCCCTCGGCGATGATCGGCAAGCCCTTCCCGGCGTTCTCGCTGCCCTCGGTACAGGATGGCAAGCCCCTGACCGAGGCCGACCTCAAGGGCAAGCCGGCGTTGGTCAACGTATGGGGCACCTGGTGCATTTCCTGCCGCGTCGAGCACCCGGTGCTGACCCGGCTGGCCCAGCAAGGCGTGGTGATCTACGGGGTCAACTACAAGGATGATAACGGTGCCGCGCTGAAGTGGCTGCAGGACTTCCACAACCCCTACCAGATCAACATCAATGACGAGCAGGGTGGCCTGGGCCTGAACCTGGGCGTGTACGGCGCGCCGGAAACCTTCCTGATCGATGCCAAGGGTGTGATCCGCTACAAGCATGTGGGCGTGATCGACGACACGGTGTGGCGCGAGCAGTTGGCCAGCCAGTACCAGAGCCTGGTCGACGAGGCCCGGCCATGAGGCGCTGGCTGGCAGCGGTCGGCCTGGCCCTGGGCCTGGCCGGCGTGGCCCAGGCCGCCATCGACACTTACCAGTTCGCCAACGACGCCGAGCGCGACCGTTACCGCGAACTGACCCAGGAACTGCGGTGCCCCAAGTGCCAGAACCAGGACATCGCCGACTCCAATGCGCCGATTGCCGCCGACCTGCGCCGGGAAATTTTCCGCATGCTGGGTGAAGGCAAGACCAACCCGCAGATCGTCGAGTTCATGGTCGACCGTTATGGCGAGTTCGTGCGCTACAAGCCCGCGCTGACCGCCCGTACCTGGTTGCTGTGGTTCGGCCCCGGCGTATTGCTGGTGGGCGGTGTGGGCGTGATCTTGCTGATCGTGCGCCGCCGCAAGCACACCGGCCTTGCCGCTGAACCTGATCTGTCCCCCGAAGAGCGCGCGCGCCTCGCTACCCTGCTGGATAAAGACCACCCATGATTGATTTCTGGCTCGCCGTAGGGCTGCTGTTGCTGGTTGCCCTGGGCTTTTTGCTGATACCCGTGGTGCGCGGCCGTCGTGCTCAACAGGAAGAAGACCGTACCGCCCTGAACGTGGCCCTGTATCAGGAACGCATCGCCGAACTGGCGGCGCAACGGGAAGAGGGCGTGCTCAGCGCCGAACAACTGGAGGCGGGCCGCGCCGAGGCCGGCCGGGAATTGCTGGCCGATACCGAAGGTGCCGACCAGGGCCGGGTGTCACGCCTGGGCCGGCCACTGCCGTTGCTGGCGGCCGTGCTGGTACCCGTGGCGGCCCTGGGCCTGTACCTGCATTTCGGTGCCAGCGACAAGGTTGAGCTGACCCGTGAATTCGCCACGCCGCCCGCTTCCATGGCCGAGATGACCAGCCGCCTGGAACGCGCCGTGGCTGCCCAGCCAGACTCCGCCGAAGGCCTGTTCTTCCTTGGCCGCACCTACATGTCGCAGAACCGCCCGGCCGACGCCGCGCGCATTTTCCAGCGTACCCTGGCCGTGGCCGGGCGTCAGCCGGAACTGCTGGGGCAACTGGCCCAGGCCGAGTATTTCGCCAGCGACAAGCAGTGGTCGCCCGAGATCCAGGCCCTCACCGATGAAGCCCTCAAGGCCGACCCCAAGGAAGTAACCAGCCTGGGCTTGCGCGGCATTGCCGCGTTCGAGGGCCAGCGCTACCAGGAAGCGGTGGACTACTGGCAACGCCTGCTGGCCTTGCTGCCGGCCGACGACCCGTCCCGTGCGGCCCTGCAAGGTGGCATCCAGCGCGCGGCCGAGCGCATCACCGCCAGCGGCGGCAGTCTTGCCGCTGCCCCTGTGGTGAAAAGCGCGGCGCTGCTCAAGGTCAATGTCGACCTGGGTGCTGGCCTCAAGGCCAAGGTGCAGCCGGGTGACAGCGTGTTCGTGTTTGCCCGTGCGTCGTCCGGGCCGCCCATGCCCCTTGCGGTCAAACGCCTGACCGTGGCTGACCTGCCCGCCAGTGTCGAGCTCAGCGACAGCGATGCGATGATGCCGCAGCTGAAACTGTCCAACTTCCCCGAGGTCCAACTGGTGGCGCGCGTGTCCCGTGCCGGCCAGCCGACCAAGGGCGAATGGGTTGGCCGCAGCCAGCCCCTGGCCAGCAGCACCAGCGCGCCGCAAAACCTGACCATCGACAGCCCGGATCTCTGATCATGCACGCCATTGCCCGTGTTTCCCTGTTAAGCCTGGTGCTGGGCCTCAGTGCCTGCGCGGTGCACCACCCGCAGCCGCAGCCCACGGCGCCGACCATCCCGTCGCTGCCCCAGACCGCACCGCCAAGCCCCGGCAAGCCGTTACCGGTGACCCCGGGTACCCCGGCGAGCAAACCCATGCCGCGCACCTCGGCCAGCTTCGCCCCGCCGCCGGGCGGTGCCAGCCACTGGGACCCGAAACTGGGCGTGTATGTCCTGGAAGGGCAGGCGGACACCTACTACCGTCAGCGCACCTACTACCGCTGGGACGGCAACTGGACCTGGGCCACCAGCCTGAGCGGGCCGTGGCAGAGCACCGACACCGGTGGCGTGCCGCCGGGGTTGGGGCGCTTGCATAGCCAGTGACCTTGCGGCGCCCGTGACGCGGCCAGGTCCGCTGCTACACCCTTTGGCAGCGGGCCTGGCCGGGTTCCAGGCGCCCCGGTCTTTCACCCGCGAACGCCAATTTTCCATAAAGAATCAAACACTTCAGCCGATACGCCAGCACGCCCCTGGACATTTCGGCTGGTACCCATGAAGCAATTCTTCAACAAACCCTACCTGTTACCCACGCTGATTTCCCTGGTGCTGCTGGGGGTGGTCAGCGCTTGGCTGAGCCCTGCGTTCGACCTTTTCGCCCTGGCCCATGACCTGCGCTGGTTGGCCGTGGCGGCGCTGTTCCTGTATTGCCTGTTCTGTTGGCTGTGCATTTCCCTGGGCCGCTGGGGCGAGGTGGCGTGGAAGCGCGCCGACTACCTGTGGCTGGGCTGCGTGGCACTGGCGCTGGTGGTGCAGGCGGCGGGGGAGAGTAGCCTGCGCTGGGTGGCCACTGCCTTGTTGCTGGTGTTGGCCTTGTCGCTGCGGGCGGCCAAGGTCAAGGCCGAGATCCTGCTCAAGACCCCGCGCCGCCAAGCCCTGTGGCTGATCTTCAACCAGCGCCTGGAAGTGCCCAGCGAGGGCCGCCTGGACATGAAGGCCCAACGCGCCAAAGTGCGGCTCACCCAACTGCTGCGCGACTGGCGCGTAGGGCAGTTGCCTTTGGCCCATGTGCGGGTCGGTAGCGGGCAATCCAGTGCGCAACCGAGCGCGGTGATCGAGGTGAAGCCACGCTTCAGCGAACCGGAATTCACCCACGACTTCCAGGACTCGCTGGAAGCCACCGCCCTGGGCCGCTGGGTGCTGGAGCAGCCGGTGGACACCCTGTACCTGTTCGGCGAGATCAACTCGCTGTTGCTGGCGCAACTGCTGCGCTGGGGTACGGACCACGGCCTGGAAGTGATCGTTGACGGCGGTGTCACCCTGTTGAATGAAGAACGCGAGGCCGCCTGACCCTTCTCGATGAATGAGTGGTACAGTCGGGATAGATCGCTAGCTAACTATCCGCACGCTGGCCCGCTCATCAAAGGAGTGTTCGTGATGCCAATGAAACGCCTGTTCTGCGCTTCCACCTTGGCCCTGGCGGTGTTTGCCAGTGCCGGGCTGCAGGCCGCCGATGCCCCGCCCTCGGGCGTGCGCGGCGCCATCACCGCGGTCAACGGTGACGACCTGCAAGTCAAGACCAACCGTGGCGAAGACGTGGTGGTACACCTCACCGCCGACACCCAGGTGCGTGGTGTGACGTTGGCCAATATCGCTGACATCAAGCCCGGCAGTTACGTAGGTTCCGCGGCCGTGCCCCAGGCCGACGGCACCCTCAAGGCCCTGGAAGTGCATGTGTTCCCGCCGTCCATGGCCGGCACTGGTGATGGCCACCGCGCCTTCGACCTGGCCAGCAACAGCAGCATGACCAACGGCAGCGTCGGCGACCTGGTGGTGGCGAACGGGCGAACCATCACGGTGAAGTACAAGGGCGGCGAGCAGAAGATCCTGGTGCCGGATGACGTACCGGTGGTGAACCTGGTGCCGGCTGATCGCAGCTTGCTGAAGCCTGGGGTGAAGGTCGTGCTGTTTGCGCAGAAAGCGGCGGATGGCAGCTACACGGCCAAGGCTATTTCCGCAGGCGAGAATGGCTTGAAGCCGCCGATGTAGGCCTCGCGTCGCGCCGTTCCCGCAGGGTTCGTTTACCCTGTGGGACCCGGCGAAGCGCGGGAAAAGCGCGACACGACTCTCACGTCAGGTTATTGCTGGCTATAGATCTGATCAAACACCCCACCATCGGCAAAGTGGGTTTTCTGCACGGTGCGCCAGTCGCCAAAGGTCTTTTCCACCGACAGGAAGTCGACCTTGGGGAAGCGGTCCTGGTATTTGGCCAACACCGCCGGGTCACGCGGGCGCAAGTAGTTCTGCGCGGCAATGTCCTGGCCCTCCGGCGACCACAGGTACTTCAGGTAGGCCTCGGCCAGGGCCCGGCTGCCTTTCTTGTCCACCACCTTGTCGACCACGGCCACGGGCGGTTCGGCTTCGGCGGAGACGCTGGGGTAGATCACCTCGAACTTGTCACGGCCAAATTCGCGGGCAATCATTTCCGCTTCGTTCTCGAAGGTCACCAGCACGTCGCCGATCTGGTTGGTCATGAAGGTGGTGGTGGCGCCACGGCCACCGGTGTCCAGCACCGGCACGTGCTTGAACAGCTGGCCGACGAACGCCTTGGCCTTGTTCTCGTCACCGCCGTTCTTCAGCGCGTAGCCCCAGGCCGACAGGTAGGTGTAGCGGCCGTTGCCGCTGGTCTTGGGGTTGGGCACGATCACCTGCACGCCGTCCTTGACCAGGTCGTTCCAGTCCTTCAGACCCTTGGGGTTGCCCTTGCGCACGATGAATACCGTGGCAGAGGTAAAGGGCGCGCTGTTATTGGGCAGGCGTGTCACCCAGTTGTCGGGCACCAGCTTGCCATTGTCGGCCAGGGCATTGATGTCGGTGGCCATGTTCATGGTGATGACGTCGGCGGGCAGGCCGTCGATCACCGCGCGCGCCTGTTTGCTGGAACCACCGAAGGACATCTGCACGGTGATCTTGTCGTCGGCGTGCTCGGCCTGCCAGTGTTTCTGGAACGCAGCGTTGTAGTCCTTGTAGAAGTCGCGCATCACGTCGTAGGAAACGTTCAGCAGCGGCGGCGCCGCCTGGGCCAGGCCGGCCAGCCCCAGGCCGGCGGCGAGCAACGAAGCGCTCAAGAGTTTATGCATGGCAGATGTCCTGTTGTTGTCGTTGAAAGCATTTGGCCAGCAACTATAGCCGGGCCGTCAGGCGCCCCGAAAGATCTAAAAGTGGGGTGCTTATTCTCTTTTCCGGAACAAGGCGTTACCGCAGCGCGAGCAGAATGCTGCCTCGCTATCATGGTCGGCCTTGGCGCACACCGGGCAGGGGCGTTGCTGGCGCTCGCCCCGCATGGCATTGGCCAGTTCAGCGGTGAAGATGCCGGTGGGCACAGCGATAATCGAGTAACCGGTGATCATCACCAGCGCGGAAATGATCTGCCCCACCGGGGTCTTGGGCACGATGTCGCCGAAGCCCACGGTGGTCAGGGTAACGATGGCCCAGTAGATGCCCATGGGAATGCTGGTGAACCCGTGTTCCGGGCCTTCGATCACGTACATCAGCGTGCCGAACACCGTCACCAGGGTGGACACGGTGAGCAGGAACACGATGATTTTCTGCCGGCTGCCGCGCAGCGCCGACAACAGGTAATTGGCCTGGCTCAGGTAGGGCCGCAGCTTGAGCACCCGGAAGATGCGCAGCATGCGTATCACCCGCACGATCATCAGGTATTGGGCGTCGCTGTAGTAGATGGCGAGGATGCCCGGCACGATGGCCAGCAGGTCCACCAGGCCATAGAAACTGAACGCGTAGCGCACCGGCTTGGGGGAGCAGTACAGGCGCAGCAGGTACTCCACGGCGAATATCGTGGTCAGGCCCCATTCGATGTAGGCGAACAGGTCGGCGTATTGGCGGTGGACGCTCTCGATGCTGTCGACCACCACCAGCACCAGGCTGGCGAGGATGATCAGCAGCACGGTGGTGTCGAAGCGTCGGCCGGCGCGGGTGTCGCTTTCGAAGATGACGGTGTAGAGCTTTTCGCGCAGGGTACGTGGGTTTTCCATAAGGGCTCGGGTCCAGAAGATGGACAGAGCCTAGGGGGTTTGCCTTTGCCTGTGCAAGGCCGGTTCGCCGTGCAGCAAGCGCGCGCTGGCCTGTACCAGCCAGCAGGCGAGGATGAAGGGGGCGGTCAGGGCGGGTAACGGCAGGCTGGCGAAGCCCGGTTGCAGCAGTAATGCCAGCACCAGGGCGGTGGCGGCGCGCAAGGGCTGGGCGCTGAAAGCCAGGGCAGCGAGGGCGGCGTTGAAGCCGTAAAGGCCCGGCAGGGGTGGTTCGCCTTGCAGCCAGGCAAACGCCAGCCCCGTGGCGGAACCCGCCAGGGCCCACAGGGCCGCGCGGCGGTTTGCCAGCCACAGGCCCAGCAGCACCAGGGCGCCCGCCACGGGACTGGCGAGTAAAAAAACCTGGCCTAGCCCCGTGAGCGCATCGCTGAGTGCGAAGGGCTGTGGCGTACTCCCCTCCGGTGCCACGGCCCACCCCAGGGCCCAGCCAGTGAGCACGAACGGTGCGGTATAGGCGGGCAGGCAGGTAGGCCGCGCGCAGACCGCCAGCCAGCGCGCTACCAGCAGGCTGCTCAGGCCGCTGGCGGCGATGATCAGCAAAGGCAGGGTCAGGTTCAATGGCAGGCAGTGGCTGAACAGCAGGCCAATGAGCACACCGTTGTAGCTGAACAAGCCTGCCTGGCGGTGTTCGCGCGGGTAGCCGCGGCGTTGGGCAGTGAGCAGGCCGGTGGCGGCGCCCAGCAGCGCGCCACCGAGTGATTGGGGGGCGCACAGCAGGATGGCCAGCAGGCAACACAGGCCGCAGAGCGGGTGCCGTTGCAGCAGCACCTGGCTGAAGCCGTTGAGCAGGGCGGTGGCCCAGTCGGGGCAGAAGGGCTTGGACACGGTCGTTGTTATCGTTGTTGTTTTATACGCGCCGCCGGCTTGTAGCACGCGGCCCGGGCACGCCGCGTGTACCGAGGACGCGGCCAGGTCCGCTGCTACAAGGACGGTGGTCAGTTGCCGCGAATGCTGAAGTTGGCCATGTGTTCCAGGCCCTTGATCAGCGCCGAATGGTCCCAGCCGCTGCCGCCCAGGGCCGCGCAGGTGCTGAACACCTGTTGGGCGTTGGCGGTGTTGGGCAGGTTCACGCCCAGTTCGCGGGCGCCCTGCAGGGCCAGGTTGAGGTCCTTCTGGTGCAGGCTGATGCGGAAGCCCGGGTCGAAGGTGCCCTTGATCATGCGCTCGCCATGTACTTCCAGAATCTTCGACGAAGCAAACCCTCCCATCAGCGCTTCGCGCACCTTGGCCGGGTCGGCGCCGTTTTTCGCCGCGAACAGCAACGCTTCGGCCACCGCCTGAATGTTCAGGGCGACGATGATCTGGTTGGCCACCTTGGCGGTCTGGCCGTCGCCGCTGCCGCCCACCCGGGTGATGTTCTTGCCCATGCTCTGGAACAGCGGCAGGGCGCGGTCGAAGGCGTCCTGGTCGCCGCCGACCATGATGCTCAGCGTCGCTGCCCTGGCGCCCACCTCGCCCCCCGATACCGGTGCGTCCAGATACTGGGCGCCACGCTCGTTCACTTTGGCGGCGAAGGCCTTGGTGGCCGACGGCGAGATGGAGCTCATGTCGATGACCACCTTGCCCTTGCTCAGCCCTTTGGCGATGCCCTGGTCACGGAACAGCACGTCCTCGACCTGGGGGGTATCGGGCACCATGATGATGATGAACTCGGCTTCCTGCGCCACTTCGCGCGGGTTGGCCAGGGGCAGCGCGCCGGCAGCCACGAGGTCGGCAGGGGGAGCGTCGTGGTGGGCGGACAGGAACAGCTGGTGGCCGGCTTTCTGCAGGTTCTGCGCCATGGGATGGCCCATGATGCCAGTGCCGATGAATCCGATTTTTGCCATGGTGGTGGTCCCTTATTGTTGGATGATGAATGTCCGCAGGGCCGGGGGAAGCGCGGGGACAGCCGCTGCCTGGTGTCCAGGCATGCGCGGCATGGTCTTCCCGAGCGTCTCCCGGTCCTGCGGTGGGTTAGATGGCGTTGTGGGTCTTTAGCCAGCCCAGGCCGGCCTCGGTGGTGGTCAGCGGTTTGTATTCACAGCCCACCCAGCCTTGGTAGCCAAGGGTGTCCAGGTGCTCGAACAGGAATCGGTAATTGATCTCGCCCGTGCCCGGCTCGTGGCGCCCGGGGGTGTCGGCCAGTTGCACGTGGTTGATCTTGCCCAGGTGCGCCGACAGCGTGGGGGCCAGGTCACCCTCCATGATCTGCATGTGGTAGATGTCGTACTGCAACGCCAGGTTGTCGCTGCCTACCTTGGCCTGAATGTCCAGTGCCTGGTCGGTGGTGGTCAGGTAGAAATCAGGGATGTCGCGGGTGTTGATCATCTCCATCACCAGGCGGATGCCGGCCGCTTGCAGTCTGTCGGCGGCGTAGCGCAGGTTGCTGACGAAGGTCGTTTCCACCGTGGCGCAGGCCACGCCCTGGGGGCGAATGCCGGCCAGGCAGTTGACCTGGGTGTTGCCCAGCACCTGGGCGTAGGCGATGGCCAGGTCGACCCCGGCGCGGAATTCTTCGACCCGGTCGGGGTGGCAGGCGATACCGCGCTCACCCTTGGCCCAGTCACCGGCCGGCAGGTTGAACAGCACCTGGGTCAGCCCATGGGCCTGTAATTGCGCTTTGAGCTCGGCAGAGGTGAATTCGTACGGGAACAGGTACTCGACACCCTCGAAGCCGGCGTCGGCAGCGGCCTTGAAGCGGGCGAGGAAGTCCTGCTCGGTGAACAGCATCGACAGGTTGGCGGCGAAACGTGGCATACAAGCCTCCTTGAAGGGTCAGTCGAGCAGGGCGATGGCAGTAGGGGCGTCGTTGCCCACCAGGGCCAGGTCTTCGAATTCGTTGATGGCGTTGATCTCGGTGCCCATGGAAATGTTGGTCACCCGCTCCAGAATCACTTCCACCACCACCGGCACCTTGAATTCCTCGATCAGTGCCTGGGCCTTGCGCAAGGCCGGCTGGATCTGCGCGGGTTCGAACACCCGCAGCGCCTTGCAACCCAGGCCTTCGGCCACGGCCACATGGTCCACGCCGTAGCCGTTGAGCTCGGGGGCGTTGAGGTTCTCGAAGGCCAACTGCACGCAGTAGTCCATGTCGAAGCCGCGCTGGGCCTGGCGGATCAGCCCCAGGTAGGAGTTGTTCACCACCACGTGGATGTAGGGCAGGTGGAACTGCGCGCCCACGGCCAGTTCTTCGATCATGAACTGGAAGTCGTAGTCGCCCGACAGGGCCACCACCTTGCGCGACGGGTCGGCCTTGACCACGCCCAGCGCCGCCGGAATGGTCCAGCCCAACGGGCCCGCCTGGCCGCAGTTGATCCAGTGGCGCGGCTTGTACACGTGCAGAAATTGCGCCCCGGCGATCTGGGACAGGCCGATGGTGCTGACGTAGCAGGTGTCCTGCCCGAACACCTGGTTCATTTCTTCATACACGCGCTGGGGCTTGACCGGCACATTGTCGAAGTGGGTCTTGCGCTGCAGGCTGGCCTTGCGCTGCTGGCAGTCGGCGAGCCAGGCGCTGCGGTCCTTGAGGCGGCCGCTGGCTTTCCATTCCCGGGCCACTTCCAGGAAGCGGTCCAGGGCGCTGCCGGCGTCGGAGACGATGCCCAGGTCGGGGGTGAACACGCGGCCGATCTGGGTAGGTTCGATATCCACATGAATAAAGCGCCGGCCCTCGGTGTACACCTCCACCGAACCAGTGTGGCGGTTGGCCCAGCGGTTGCCGATGCCCAGTACCAGGTCGGACTTGAGCAGGGTGGCGTTGCCGTAGCGGTGCGAGGTTTGCAGGCCGACCATGCCGACCATCTGCGGGTGGTCGTCGGGGATGGTGCCCCAGCCCATCAGCGTGGGGATGACCGGGATGCCGGTCAATTCGGCGAACTCCACCAGCTTGGCGCTGGCGTCGGCGTTGATCACACCGCCACCGCTCACCAGCAGCGGGCGCTCGGCCTGGTCGAGCATGGCCAGGGCTTTTTCGATCTGGGTGCGGCTGGCGGCCGGGCGATGTACCGGCAACGGTTCGTAGGCATCGATATCGAATTCGATCTCGGCCATCTGCACGTCGAACGGCAGGTCGATCAGCACGGGGCCGGGGCGCCCGGAGCGCATTTCGAAGAAGGCTTTCTGGAAGGCATAGGGCACCTGGCCCGGCTCCAGCACGGTGGTCGCCCACTTGGTCACCGGCTTGACGATGCTGGTGATGTCCACGGCCTGGAAGTCTTCCTTGTGCAACCGGGCGCGGGGTGCCTGGCCGGTGATGCACAGGATGGGGATGGAGTCGGCCGAGGCGCTGTACAGGCCGGTGACCATGTCGGTGCCCGCCGGGCCCGACGTGCCGATGCACACACCGATGTTACCGGCGCGGGTACGGGTGTAGCCCTCGGCCATGTGCGAAGCGCCTTCCACATGGCGCGCCAGTACATGGTCAATACCGCCGACTTTCTTGAGGGCCGAATACAGCGGGTTGATGGCAGCGCCGGGAATGCCGAAAGCGGTTTCCACACCTTCGCGGCGCATCACCAGAACGGCTGCATCGATTGCTCTCATTTTGCTCATGGTTTTGTGCCTCTTTGTGTTTTGTAATTGTATACAAGTGGCTTTTTGTTCGAGTGTATTCACGGCAGTGGCGTCTGGTCAAACCCTTTTCGCGTTTGCCGAAGAATGGCGTTTACAGGCTTGATTTTCTAGATTGTATACAATTATATTTTTATTTGTGTTCTATTTGTCGAGTCGATTTTTCACTGAAGAGGATCTGCCGATGTCTACCCTTACCTTGGCCGCCGCCAACCGCCTCGCCGAACACGCCCTGGCCACGGGCCATGAACTTGATGCTGCACCGCTCACCGTGGCGGTGCTGGACAGTGGTGGGCATTTGATCAGCCTGCAACGCCAGGACGGTGCCAGCCTGCTGCGGCCACACGTGGCCATCGGCAAGGCCTGGGGCGCCATTGCCCTGGGCAAGGGCTCGCGATTGCTGGCCACGGACGCGCAGCAGCGCCCGGCGTTTTTCGCCGCGTTGAACGGGTTGGGGCAGGGTGGGGTAGTGCCAGCGCCGGGTGGCGTGCTGATTCGTGATCAGCAGGGCGTGGTGGTGGGAGCGGTGGGTATCAGCGGCGATGCGTCGGATGTGGATGAGCGGTGTGCGGTGAGTGCCATCGAAGCGTCGGGGTGGGTGGCGGACCCGGGCGTTTGAGCGAGCTTCGTCCGTGTAAGGTCGGACGAAGCTCTGGAAGCAGGCGGCACGGTCTTCAGTCTGGCGCGCAGCCTTTGAGCACCATGCGAATGATCGTCTGTGCCGCCGCTTCGTAGTCGCTTTCGTCCAACCGCGCCTTGCCGGTGACCCCGGCGATCTGCCAGTCGAAGTCGGCGTAGGTCTGGGTCGCGGCCCAGATGCTGAACATCAGGTGGTGGGCATCGACATGGGCGATCTGGCCGCGCTCGATCCAGGTCTGGATGCACTCGATGTTGTGCTTGGCCTGGGCATTGAGCTGCTGCACCTGGTCGGGGCTCAGGTGCGGGGCGCCATGCATGATTTCGCTGGCGAAGACTTTCGACGCCGCTGGCACGTCTCGGGAAATGCGGATCTTGGAACGGATGTAACCGCTGAGCACCTCACTGGGGTCGCCGTCAGGGTTGAACGGCGTGGAGGCCGCCAGAATCGGCTCGATGATGCTCTCCAGCACCTCGCGGTAGAGGTTTTCCTTGGACTTGAAGTAGTAGTACACATTGGGCTTGGGCAGCCCGGCCTTGGCCGCGATATCGCTGGTCTTGGTGGCGGCGAAGCCCTTGTCGGCGAACTCTTCGCTGGCCGCGCGCAGGATCAGTTCTTTGTTGCGCTCGCGAATGGTGCTCATAAACCCGATGGTTCCTTGCCTGCTGGGGCGGTGGGGCATGGTAGCACCGTGCTTGCGCGCCGCTCAATGCAAGGCGAGCTGTCCGCTGCCTGAATGAAATCGGGGTTGGCCGGGTGTGTGCAAGGGGCACTGCTAGAATTTTTTGAGCGGAACAGGCTAGTGGCCATTACTCGCGGCCTGTGTTCAACGAGGTGTACTCCGGTGCCCAAGCGCAGACGTGGTCTGGTGATAGCGGTGGTCATTGCCCTGGTGTGGGTGGCCGGTGCCGTGGCCTGGCACCTGCTGGGCCATCGCGCCCCGCCCAAGCCGCCGCCTACGGGGGAGCCGGTGGCGGTGGTGGCGGTGAAACAGCAGGACGTGCCGGTGTACATCGATGCCCTGGGCACCGTGATCCCCACCCGCAGCGTCACGGTAGTGACCCAGGTGGCGGGGCTGCTGACCGACGTACCCTTCAAGGAAGGCCAGCACGTCAGCAAAGGCCAAGTGGTGGCTCGCATCGATGACCGCGCGCTGAAGGCACAGCTGGCCCAGGCCCGGGGTGTGCTGTTGCACGACCAGGCGTTGTTGGCCAACGACCAGCGCGACCTGGTGCGTTTCGGCCAGTTGATCAAGGTCGGCTCGGTGAGCCAGCAGACCCTCGACACCCAGCGTTCGCTGGTCCAGCAACAGCAGGGCACCGTGGCGGCTGACCAGGGCAGCGTGCAGAACCTGGAAGTGCAGGTCAGTTACTGCACGATCTTCTCGCCGGTGGATGGCGTGGTTGGCCTGCGCCTGGTGGACCCCGGCAACTACGTGAACCCCCAGACCAGTACCGGCATTGCCGTGATCACCCAATTGCAGCCAGCCACCGTGGTGTTCGCCGTGCCCGAGGACGACCTGGGTGCCATCGACCGGGCCATGGCGAGGGGGCCGGTGGCGGTACTGGCCTATGACCGCAACAAGCATGACTTGCTGGCCACCGGGGCCTTGCTCGCGTTGGACAACCAGGTGGACACCAGCACCGGCACCGTCAAGGTCAAGGCGCAGTTCACGGCCCCCGGCACCCATCTGTTCCCCAACCAGTTCGTCAACGCCCGCCTGCAGGCCGACCTGCTCAGGCAGGTCGCGGTGGTGCCCACCCAGGCCATCCAGCACGGCAGCCAGGGCGACTTCGTCTTCGTGGTCAACGGCACCAAGGTGGCGTTGCGGGTGATCAGGCTCGGCCCCGCCATGGGCGATGTCACCGCAGTGCTCGACCAGGGCGTCAAGCCCGGCGAGCAGGTGGTCACCGAGGGCGCCGACAAACTCGACAATGGTTCGACGGTCAAGGTCGCCACGCCATGAACATTTCGCGGCCGTTCATCGAGCGGCCGGTAGCCACCGCACTGATCATGGTCGCGGTGCTGCTGGTGGGGCTGCTGGGCTACTACCTGTTGTCCGTATCGGCCTTGCCCGAGGTCGACTACCCCACCATCCAGGCCTTCACCCAGTACCCCGGCGCCAGCCCCGAGGTCATCAGCTCGTCCATCACCGCGCCCCTGGAACGCCAGTTCGGCGAGATGCCGGGGCTCAAGTCGATGAATTCCACCAGTTCCGACGGGGCTTCGGTGATCACCCTGCAATTCGACCTGGCGCTGTCATTGGACGTGGCCGAGCAGGAAGTGCAGGCCGCCATCAATGCCGCCGGTACCTTCCTGCCGGCGAACCTGCCGTACCCACCGGTGTACAGCAAGGTCAACCCGGCCGATGCGCCGGTGCTGACCCTGTCACTGACCTCCGACGTACTGCCCCTGACCCGCATCCAGGACCTGGCCGACACCCGGCTGGCGCAGAAAATCTCGCAGATCACCGGTGTCGGCCTGGTGACCCTCAGCGGCGGCCAGCGCCCCGCCGTGCGGGTACAGGCCAATACCTCGGCGCTGAATGCGCTGGGCCTGTCCCTGGACGACCTGCGCACCGCCCTGGGCAATGCCAACGTCAACCAGGCCAAGGGCAACATCGACGGCACTTTTCAGGCGTACTCGATCGGTGCCAACGACCAGTTGCAATCGGCCGACCAGTACCGCGACCTCGTGATTGCCTACAAGAACGGCGCGCCCATTCGGCTGGCGCAGGTCGCCGCGTCCATCCAGGGCCCGGAGAACCCGCGCCAGGCCGCGTGGACCAACAGCACCCCGTCCATCGTGGTGAACATCCAGCGCCAGCCCGGTGCCAACGTGATCCAGGTGGTGGACCGCGTGCAGCGCCTGTTGCCTTCCTTGCGTGCCAGCCTGCCGGCGACCCTCAAGGTGGACGTGCTCACCGACCGCACCCAGACCATCCGGGCCTCGGTCACGGATGTGCAGTTGGAACTGGGCGTGGCCATTGTGCTGGTGGTGATCGTCATCTACGTGTTCCTGCGGGACCTGGCCGCCACCCTGATCCCGGCGCTCACTGTGCCGCTGACCCTGATCGGCACCCTGGCGGTGGCCTATGCCCTGGGCTTTTCCCTGAACAACCTGACCCTCATGGCGTTGACCATCGCCATCGGGTTCGTGGTGGACGACGCCATCGTCATGATCGAGAACATCACTCGCTACATCGAGGACGGCGAGGCGCCCTTGCAGGCGGCGTTGAAGGGGGCGGCGCAAATCGGCTTCACCATCATCTCGCTGTCGGTGGCGCTGATCGCGGTAATGATCCCGTTGCTGTTCATGGGCGACGTGGTGGGGCGGCTGTTCCGCGAATTTGCCACCACGGTGGCGGTGACCATCGTCATCTCGGCGCTGATTACCCTGACCCTCACCCCCATGCTCTGCGCGCGTTTGCTGAAGAGCCGGCACCAGGCCCGTCGCGAGGACTTTTTCGATCGCATCAATCACTGGTACGTGCGTGGCCTGGACTGGGTGCTGCTGCATCAGGCGCTGACGCTGATCTCGGTGGTCATCACCGCGCTGCTGACGCTGTGGCTGATCCTGGGCATCCCCAAGGGGTTTTTCCCCGACCAGGACACCGGGTTGATCCAGGGTATTTCCCAGGCCGCGCCCAGCGTTTCCTTCGACCGCATGCAGGCCGAGCAGCAACGGCTGGCCGCGCGCATTCTCAAGGATCCGGCGGTGGCCAGCCTGTCATCCTTCGTGGGGATAGACCAGACCAACCCCACCCTCAACCAGGGCAACCTGCTGATCAACCTCAAACCCCGTGGCGAGCGCGACAGCAGCATGGCGGTGATCCGCCGCCTGGCCGACGCCAACAGCGACGACGCCGGCATGCGCTTGTACCTGCATGGTGTGCAGGACCTGACCCTGGATTCCACCGTGTCCACCACCCGCTACCGCCTGGGTCTGCAGGCCATCGACACCGGCGTGCTGGAGCAGTGGACCACTACCTTGATCGCCGCCATGCGCAAGGACCCGCTGTTTGCCGACGTGCAAAGCCAGGCCTTGCAGTTCGGCAACCAGGTACAGCTGACCTTCGACCGCGCCACGGCTTCGCGTCTGGGTGTCACGCCCCAGGCCATCGATGATGTGCTGTACGATGCCTTCGGTCAGCGCCAGGTGTCGACCATCTATACCCAGCTCAACCAGTACCACGTGGTGCTGGCCAGTGACCGCCAGCCCGGCAACCTCGCCGACCTGCTCACGGGCCTGTACGTGAACACCGCCAGCGGCGCGGTGGCGCCGCTGTCGAGCATGGCCACGCAACAGGTGGTGCGCGTGCCCGTCACCCTCAACCGCCAGGGCCAGTTCCCCTACGCCGATGTGTCATTCAACCTGGCGCCGGGGCAGACCCTGGGCGCGGCGGTCACGCGCCTGGCGCAGATCGAACGGCAGGTCGGCCTGCCCGCCACGGTGCAGGCACAACTGGAAGGCGCGGCGGCGACCTTTCAGTCGTCCCTGGGCAATCAACTGTTCCTGGTGCTGGCCGCCATCGTCGTGGTGTACCTGATGCTGGGTATCCTGTACGAAAGCTTCGTGCACCCGGTGACCATTCTGTCCACCCTGCTGTCGGCGGCACTGGGGGCCTTGCTGGCGTTGTGGCTGACCGGCACCCAGTTCGACATCATCGGTTTGATCGGCATCGTGCTGCTGATCGGTATCGTCATGAAGAATGGCATCATGATGGTCGACTTCGCGCTGGAACTGCAGCGCAATGAAGGGCTGGATGCCACCGCCGCCATTCGCCAGGCGGCGCAGTTGCGCTTCCGGCCTATTCTGATGACCAGCATGGCCTCGCTGTTTGGCGCGGTGCCACTGGCCCTGGGTACGGGCATTGGTTCGGAGCTGCGCCACCCGCTGGGTATCGCCATCATCGGCGGGCTGCTGCTGAGCCAATTACTGACGCTGTTTTCCACCCCGGTGATCTTCCTGGCCATGAACAGCCTGGAGCGGCGCCTGGGTGGTGGTCGGGCGAGCCCTGAAGCGCCAGCGCCATGAATCTCTCCGCGCCGTTCATCCAACGCCCCATCGCCACCGTCCTGTTGGCCATGGGCCTGGCGCTGTTCGGCCTGCTGGCGTTCAACCTGCTGCCGGTGGCGCCGTTGCCCGAGGTGGATTTTCCCACCGTCAGCGTGCGCGCCAGCCTGCCGGGCGCCGACCCCAGCACCGTCGCCACTTCGGTGGCCACGCCGTTGGAACGCCAGTTCGGGCAGATTTCCGGCATCACCCAGATGACCTCGTCCAGCACCCTGGGCGCCACCCGCATCAACCTGCAGTTCGACCTGAACCGTGACATCGATGGCGCCGCCCGCGACGTGCAGGCGGCCATCAATGCGGCGCGGACCAACCTGCCCAGCGACCTGTCCGGCAACCCCACCTACCGCAAGGTCAACCCGGCCGATTCGCCCATTCTGATCATCAGCATGACCTCGGCCACCGCCACGCCCGGGCAAATGTACGACGTGGCCTCCACCGTGCTGCAACAGCGCCTGTTGCAGACCGCTGGCGTGGGCGACGTGATCGTCGGTGGCGGTGCCTTGCCGGCGGTGCGTGTCGAGCTCAACCCCGACCGCCTCAGCCATTACGGGGTGGGCCTGGAGCAAGTGCGCGGGGTGATCGCCGACGCCAACACCAACCTGCCCAAGGGCACCGTCGCCAGTGGCGGCAACCACTACACCCTGGGTGCCAATGACATGCTCTACCAGGCGGCGGAATACGCCACCCTGGTGGTCAAGCAGAGCAACGGCGACGTGGTGCACGTGGCGGACCTTGGCTATGTGCGTGAGGACGTCGAGGACCTGCGCAATTTCGGCCTGTCCAACGGCAAGCCGGCGGTATTGCTGGTGGTGTTCAAGCAACCGGGTGCCAACGTGCTCGACACGGTGGACGGGGTGAAGGCTTCGCTGCCGTTTCTGCAAGGCTCGTTGACCAACGGCATCAAGCTCAACCTGTTCATGGACCGCACTACCACCATCCGCTCCTCGCTGCACGATGTGGAAGTGAGCCTGATGATCTCGGTGCTGCTGGTCACCCTGGTGACCTTCTGCTTTTTCCGCGACTGGCGCAGCACCCTGGTGCCAGCCATCGCCGTGCCGCTGTCACTGCTGGGCACCTTTGGTGCCATGTACTTTCTGGGCTACAGCCTGAACAACCTGTCGCTGATGGCGCTGACCATTTCCACCGGTTTCGTGGTGGACGACGCCATCGTGGTGGTGGAAAACATCATGCGCCACCTGGAACAGGGCGCCAGCCGCCTGCAAGCGGCGCTGGAGGGCGCCAGTGAAGTGGGCTTCACCGTGCTGACCATCAGCGTGTCGCTGGTGGCGGTGTTCATTCCGTTGCTGTTGATGGGCGGCATCGTCGGCCGGCTGTTTCGCGAGTTCTCCATCACCCTGTCGGTGGCCATCGTCATTTCCATGGTAGTGTCGCTCACCGTCACTCCCAGCCTGTGCGCGGTGCTGCTGCGTGCGCCGAAGGAGCCGGGGCAGGCAGGCGACCACCCGGACTCGCGTTTCCACCGCTTCTATGGGCGCACACTGGGGTGGGTCATCGACCATTCGCTGCTGGCCGGGCTGGTGACCTTGCTGGTGGTAGCGCTGGCAGCCGTGCTTTATGTGCTGATTCCCAAGGGCTTTTTTCCCCAGGAAGACACCGGGCGCCTGCAAGGCTCGATCCTCGCCGCCCAGAGCGTGTCCTACAGTGCCATGAAGCAGAGTTTCGACCGCATCAACGGCACGGTGATGCGCAACCCCAACATCGAGAACGTCGGCGGTTTCGTGGGCGGCAGTGGCGGTGGCAGTGGGGCGATCAACAGCGCGCAACTGTTCATCACCCTCAAGCCGCTGAACCAGCGCACCGCGGGCGCCGACGAGGTGATCGGGCAGATCCGCCGAGCCCTGGGCACCATGCCCGGCACGCGCCTGTATTTGCAGTCGGCCCAGGACATCACCGTGGGCGGCCGCCAGAGCGGTGCCCAGTACCAGTACACCCTGACCGCCGATGACCAGGCCGACCTGGACACCTGGGTGCCAAAGGTCATGGCGGTATTGAAACCTTTGGGGCAGTTGACGGACCTCAACACCGACCAGCAGGACAACAGCCTGCTCGCCAACCTCCACGTGGACCGCGACAGCGCCGCGCGGCTGGGGGTGAGCGTGGCGGCCGTGGACCAGACGTTGTACGACGCTTTCGGCCAACGCCAGGTCTCCACCATTTACCGCGCGGCCAACCAGTACCATGTGGTGATGGAGTTGGCCCCGCCTTATTGGCGCGACCCGCTGGCGCTGAAATCCATCTACGTGCCCCTGGGCGCGGTGAGCAGCACCGCGCGTGGAACGGCGCCGAGCATCGCCAGTTCGGCACTGGTGCCCTTGTCGGCGATGGCCAACTACAGCATCGAGCGCACGGCCATCTCCATCAGCCACCAGGGTACTTTTCCGGCGGTGACGCTGTCGTTCAACCTGGCGCCCGGGGTGTCCATCGGCCAGGCCACGGTGCTGGTGGACAACGCCGTGGCGCAATTGCGCATGCCGGCCAGCGTCACCGGCCAGTTCGCCGGTACTGCCCAGGTGTTCCAGGCCTCGGTGGCCAGCGAGCCGCTGCTGATCGTCGCCGCACTGGTGTCGGTGTACATCGTGCTCGGTATTCTGTACGAGAACCTGGTGCACCCGCTGACCATCCTTTCGACCCTGCCGTCAGCCGGGGTAGGGGCATTGATCGCGCTGCTGGTGACCGGCACCGAGCTGTCGATCATCGCCCTGGTAGGGGTGATTCTGCTGATCGGCATCGTCAAGAAGAACGCCATCATCATGATCGACTTCGCCATCACCGAGCGCCGTGACCAGGGGCTGGCGGCCGACGAGGCCATTCGCCGCGCGTGCCTGATCCGCTTCCGGCCGATCATGATGACCACCCTGGCAGCCATTCTCGGCGCCTTGCCGCTGGTGCTCGGCCATGGCTATGGCTCGGAACTGCGCCGGCCGCTGGGCATTTCGATCATCGGCGGCCTGGTGTTCAGCCAGGTGCTGACGCTGTACACCACGCCGGTCATCTACCTGTGGCTCGACCGGGCCTCGGCGCGCCTGCGCCGGCCCGGCAAGGAGGCTTGAATGCGTACCCTGACCGCCATGGCGTTGCTGCTGGCACTGGCCGGCTGCACGGTGGGGCCCGATTACCACCGGCCCGAACAGCCCTTGCCTAGGGGCTTCAAGGAGGGCGCGGCGTTCGAGCGAGCCGCGGCCAACCCCCAGGGGGCCCTGGGCAGCCAGTGGTGGCGCGATTACCACGACGCCACCCTCGACCGCTTGGTTGCGCAGGCGACCACGGCGAACCAGTCGATCATCGCCGCCGAGGCGGCCTATCGTCTGGCCAGGGCGCAGGTGGCCGCCAGCCGCGCCAGCCAGTGGCCGACCCTTGGCGTCGGCGTGTCCGGCACGCGCGGGGAGGGCGATACCGGTTCCTCCGGCGGCCAGGCGGCGGTGGCGGGCGGCGTCAACCAATCGGTCAGCGCCACCCTCACGGCCAGTTGGGAGCCGGACCTGTGGGGCCAGGTGCGCCGCGGCATCGAGTCCAGCAATGCCCTGGCGCAATCGTCCGATGCCTTGCTGGCCGGGGTACGGCTGTCCATCGCCGCCAACGTGGCCACCGACTATTTCGCGGTGCGCCAGCTGGACCTGGATATTCGCCTGTTGCAGCAACAGCAGGCCATCGACCAGCAGTTGCAGACCATGATCCAGGCCGAGTTTACCCAGGGCACCGCCACCAATGACCAATTGCTGGTGGCCCAGGACCAGTTGACCACGGTGGTCGCCGACCTGCAGGGCTCCCAGCGTTCGCGTGAACAATACGAGCACGCCCTGGCGGTATTGGTGGGGCAGGCGCCGGCACAGTTCACCCTGGCACCTCAGGCCGACTATACCTTCGCCGTGTTGCGCCCACCGCTGACGCTACCGTCGGGCCTGCTGCAACGGCGCCCCGATGTGGTGTCCGCCGAACGGACCGCGGCGGCGGCCAACGCGCGTATCGGCGTGGCCGAGGCGGCGTTTTACCCCAACCTGACCTTGAGCGCCGAGGGCGGCTACCGGGGCAGCGCACTGGGTGGCCTGTTTTCGCTGCCCAACCGTGTGTGGCTGCTAGGCCCGGCGTTGGCCGAGACCATTTTCGATGGCGGCGCCCGGCGCGCGGCGGTCACTGAAGCCCAGGCCACGTACGATCAGGATGCGGCCAATTATCGCAGCGCGGTGCTCACGGCGCTGCAGAACGTGGAGGACAACCTTTCGGCCCTCAACCACCTGCAAAGCCAGGTCCAGGCCTATGAGCAGATCTTTCTGCGCAACCAGCAACTGTTCGGCAGCCAGCAGGCCCAGCAGCAGGCGGGTACGGTGAGCACTCAGAACGTACTGATCCAGCAATTGGTGCTGTTGCAGGCCGAGCAGAACCTGCGCGACACCCAGGGCCAGCTCAGCCAGGGCAGCGTGGCGTTGATCCAGAGCCTGGGTGGTGGCTGGCAGGGCGGTGGGCAGTAACACGCTGACACGGTATGCTCCCACCCATTGAACATGAACGATGGGAACGATTCTTATGGCAGGAAGCAGTCTGCTGGTGTTGCTGGACGACATCGCCGCGGTGCTCGACGACGTCTCGGTAATGACCAAGGTCGCGGCCAAACAGACCACCGGGGTGCTGGGCGACGACCTGGCGCTCAACGCCCAGCAGGTTTCCGGTGTGCGCGCCGAGCGGGAACTGCCGGTGGTATGGGCGGTGGCCAAGGGCTCGTTGCGCAACAAGGTGATCCTGGTGCCAGCCGCCCTCGCCATCAGCGCCTTCGCCCCGTGGGCGGTGACACCCTTGCTGATGGTAGGCGGTGCGTACCTGTGCTTTGAAGGCTTCGAGAAGCTGGCGCATTCCTTTTTGCACCGCAAGCAGGAAGGTGATGCCGAGCACGCGGCCCTGAGCGCGGCGGCGGCCGACCCCGCCGTGGACCTGGTGGCCTACGAGAAGGACAAGATCAAGGGCGCGGTGCGCACGGATTTCATTCTCTCGGCGGAAATCATTGCCATCACCCTGGGTATCGTCGCTGATTCGCCACTGATGCAGCAGGTGGTGGTGATGAGCATCATTGCCCTGGTGATGACCGTGGGTGTTTACGGGCTGGTGGGCGGCATCGTCAAGCTCGACGACCTGGGCCTGTGGATGACCCAGCGTAAAGGTGGCCTGACCCGCGCCGTGGGTGGCGGCATCCTGCGGGCGGCGCCGTACATGATGAAGACCCTGTCGGTGGTTGGCACGGCGGCGATGTTCCTGGTGGGTGGCGGCATTCTGGTGCACGGCATCGCACCGCTTCATCACTGGGTAGAAAGCGTCGGCGGCAGCGTGACCATGGCCCTGCTCAACGGCGTGCTGGGCGTCGCGGCGGGTGCCGTGGTGCTGGCGGTAGTGTCGGTGGCCGGCAAACTCTGGAGCCGCATGCGCGGCTGATCAGTGCCGCCAAGGCCTTTTGGCCGCAACTGACCTGTGTGGGCGCTCATCCTGCGGTGTGCCCTGTACTGCGCGGCGGCTGTGACGCGCGCGATCAGGCACACCTGCGTTCAGAGGGTCAATTCCGACCCCAGTACCATCCCCAATGCATTGCGTGCATCGTCCAGCTGCACCAGCGTGGCCTGGCGCGCCGCCAGGGCGTCGCGGTTTTCGATGGCCGTGAGGATCGCCTTGTGCCGGGGCATCGCCAGCTCATGGAGGTTCGGCCGCTGGTTGGAATGCTTCAGTGCCTCGCGCAGGGCCAGCGCCAGCATGTTGCACAGGTGGGCCAGCAGGTCGTTGTGGGTGGCCTCGGCAATGCGGCTGTGGAAGTCCAGGTCAGGCTGCAGCAGTGCTTCGGGTGTCGGCGCGGCCTCCATGCGTTCATAGGCTTCACCGATGGCCTGGAGGTCCTCGACCGTCGCGTGCTGCGCCGCCAGCGCCGCGGCTGCGGGCTCGATGATCGCCCTGACACTGGTCAGCAGCGCGAAAAACTCGTTCTGCGGGCTGCTCTGCATCAGCCAGTGCAGCACGTCCGGGTCCAGCAGGTGCCAGTCGCGGCGGCCCTTGACCACCGTGCCCACCCGCGGCTTGGAATACACCAGCCCCTTGGCCACCAGCACCCGTGTCGCTTCGCGCAGCACTGGCCGGCTCACCGCGTACTCCTCGCACAGCAGCGCCTCGGCGGGCAGCTTGTCATCGGGCTTCAGACGCCCGGAAACGATCTGCATGCCGATTTCCTGGACGATGCGCGCATGCATGCTTTTGCGGTCGGAGGGTTTGCGATAGTCCATGGGGCGGGAGCGAGTCCTGAACGATAATGACGGCGATCATAGCATTGCTTGGCAATGTCTCCCCACACGGGTGTGGCTTGCTTCAACCCGAAAGGCCCGGGCCAGTGGCAACGGCCATCAGGGCGTGGCGGCCTGGGTGTAGCGGCGCACCAGGTCATCGATCTCGCCGGACATCTTCATGCGCAGCAGGGTGCGCAAGATGCGTTGTACCGGTACCGCGGGGTCGTTGCGCACGTAGCACCCCAACCCTTGTTCTTCGACAAAGGCCACCGGGCGCAGTCGCTGGTCCGCGGGCAGCAGGTGGTTGAACCAGTCCAGCGACAGTTTGTTGGCCACGGCATAGCGATAGCGCCCCGCTTGCAGTTTATGCAGTACCTGGTCCTGGCCGCGGGCATCATCGCGGCTCAGTTGGCCGCTGGCGAACCGCGCCTGCAGGGCGTCATAGGTGTAGCCCAGCACGGTGCCTATGGGTTGCGGGGCCAGGCCGGCAAGGTTCACGCTGGCGTCGTCCCCAGGCCGGGCCACCAGGTAGTCGCGCTGGGTGATCAGCGGCAGGCTCCAGATATAGTCACCGCTGAGGCCTGGCAGCCACGACTGGGCGGCGTAGCAGCGCACGTCGACGTCGCCGCGTTCCATGGCGGCCTGCAGGCGCAGGCGGGCGATGACATGAAACTCGGCGGGTGAGCCCACCTGGCGGGCAAGGCTGCGCATCAGGTCGTAGAGAATGCCCTGGACGGGTTGGTTGTCCTCCACCTTGACCAGTGGCATGGCCCAGCTCTCGGCGATGGAAAAACGCAAGGGGGCTTGGGCCCCCAGGCATTGGCCGGCCACCAGGACCAGCGCGGTCAGGGTCAGGCGCATCGGCTGCTCCGTGCCATGAATGGACATGCAAGCCAAAGCGTAGCCACTATCTGCCGGCCCAAGATGAAAATGCCAGCATTACCGGACACTTCCTGCCCTCTGGTGGGAATAGTCTGATGGTTTGGGTTGCCTGTGCTCTTTATAGTCGTTGGTCTCACTGCCTGGACGCGGACGGTTCCCATGTTTGACTTGAGCGAATACCTGCACGATTTCACCCTGCCAGCCTGGCAACCCTGGGCGGGCATGAGCCCCTGGGCGCTGGTGGCCGACGCCCCTGGCCTGGTGGCCGCATGGCTGGCCGGGGTTTCACCCGACCAATACCGCATCGCCGATGGCCAGGCCATTCACCGCTCGGCCACGGTCGAGCCCGGCGCGTTGCTGAAGGGGCCGCTGGTGGTCGGGCCGGGGTGTTTCATTGCCGCCGGCGCCTTGTTGCGCGGTGGCTGCTGGTTGGGCGAGGGTTGCATCATCGGGCCCGGGGCGGAACTGAAGACGTCCTTCCTCTTCGCCGGCAGCAAGCTGGCGCATTTCAATTTCGTCGGTGACTCGGTGCTGGGCCGCGACGTGAACCTGGAGGCGGGCAGTATCGTCTGCAACTACCGCAACGAGCGGGCCGACAAGCAGGTGCGGGTGAGGTTGGGCGGGGTGCTGACCGCCACCGGCAGTGACAAGTTCGGCGCGCTGATCGGCGACGGTTCGCGCCTGGGCGCCAACGCGGTACTGGCCCCGGGGGCCCTGCTGGCGGCTGGAACCGTGATCGGCCGGGCGGCGCTGTATGATGCCGAGGCCCTGTAACACAAGTTAGGCAAGCCATTGGATGCTTTTTTGCCCCTGCTCCGCTACGATTAGCGGTCTTTGGCATTCTAGTTGCGACGGTTTTCGATGAGTTATCAGGTTCTTGCACGTAAATGGCGTCCGCGCTCCTTCCGCGAAATGGTTGGCCAGACCCATGTGCTCAAGGCTCTGATCAACGCGCTGGACAACCAGCGGTTGCACCATGCCTACCTGTTTACCGGTACCCGCGGGGTAGGCAAGACCACCATCGCCCGTATCATCGCCAAGTGCGTGAACTGCGAGACCGGTATTACCTCCACCCCCTGCGGCGAGTGCTCTGTGTGCCGGGAGATCGACGAGGGGCGCTTCGTCGACCTGATCGAGATCGACGCCGCCAGCCGCACCAAGGTCGAAGACACCCGCGAACTGCTTGACAACGTGCAGTACGCACCAAGCCGCGGGCGCTTCAAGGTCTACCTGATCGACGAAGTGCACATGCTCTCCAGCCACTCGTTCAACGCCCTGCTCAAGACGCTGGAAGAGCCGCCGCCCTACGTCAAGTTCATCCTGGCGACCACCGACCCGCAGAAGCTGCCGGCAACCATTCTGTCGCGTTGCCTGCAGTTCTCGTTGAAGAACATGACCCCCGAGCGCGTGGTGGAGCACCTGAGCCATGTGCTGGGTGCCGAGAACGTGCCGTACGAAGACGACGCCCTGTGGCTGCTGGGGCGCGCCGCCGATGGCTCCATGCGCGACGCCATGAGCCTCACCGACCAGGCCATCGCTTTCGGTGAAGGCAAGGTCCTGGCCGCTGACGTGCGTGCCATGCTTGGCACCCTGGACCACGGCCAGGTGTACGGCGTGCTGCAGGCGTTGCTCGAAGGTGACGCCCGTGCCCTCCTGGAAGCCGTGCGCCACCTGGCCGAACAGGGCCCGGACTGGAACGGCGTGCTGTCGGAAATGCTCAATGTGCTGCACCGCGTGGCGGTGGCCCAGGCCCTGCCGGACGCCGTCGACAACGGCCATGGCGACCGCGACCGCGTGCTGGCGGTGGCCCAGGCGCTGCCCGCCGAAGACGTGCAATTCTATTACCAGATGGGCCTGATCGGCCGCCGCGACCTGCCACTGGCACCGGACCCGCGCAGCGGTTTCGAGATGGTGCTGCTGCGCATGCTGGCGTTCCGCCCAGCGGATACTGGCGATGCACCAAGGCCGGTGTTAAAGCCGGTGGGGACCAGCCAAGCCACGGCTGAGTCCCCGCAAGCCCCGGCTACCGCTACTGCCCCGGTGGCCATTGCCGCACCTGCGCCGGTACCGGTCGTTGCGCCAGCACCTGCCCCTGCACCTGCGCCGAAGCCGCCCGAGGCGGTGCCTGCGCCAGCCCCCGAGCCAACGCCGGTGGTCGAAGAGGTCGACCTGCCCTGGAACGAGCCCAAGGCGATCGAGCCGTCGCCGGCGCCGGCCGTCGAGCCCGATCCGCTGCCCGTGCCGACGGAAGAGCCGGTGCTGGACGTGGTGGCTGAACAGCCGGCCCTGACGCCGATGCCGACACCGGTGCCGGCCAGCGTGGTACCGGCGGCGCCGGAGGTCGATTTGCCGCCTGTGGAGTATGTGCCCGCCGGCATGGACCGGGACGACGAGCCGCCGCTGGATGAAGATTATTACGAGCCGGACATCGACAGCGCCTCCTACAGCTACCTGGACGACCTGGCCAGCGAAAGCGTGCCGGAGCCGACGCCGGAACCCGAGCCGCTGCCGGCCTCGATGCCGGCCACGGGCCTGGCCCTGCAATGGCTGGAACTGTTCTCGAAACTGCCGATTTCCGGCATGACCGGCAGCATTGCCGCCAACTGCAGCCTGATCGCCGTGGACGGCGACCACTGGTTGCTGCACCTGGACCCGGCGCACAGCGCGCTGTTCAACAGCACCCAGCAGCGGCGCCTGAATGACGCGCTGAACCAGTACCACGGGCGCACCCTGACGCTGACCATCGAGCTGATCCGCCCGGAACAGGAAACCCCGGCCCAGGCCGCCGCCCGTCGGCGTGCCGAGCGCCAGGGTGAGGCGGAGGCGTCGATCCACAGCGATCCGTTCATCCAGCAGATGATTCGGCAGTTCGGCGCGGTGGTGCGTGAGGATACTATTGAACCTGTCGAGGCGTTGGTCAGCCAAAGCCAGTAACCCGTTAACCACGTGCGGTACGTTGCCTCGGCGCGTACGGCACGGTAAACCAAACAACCGATGAGGTGATCCCCATGATGAAAGGTGGCATGGCCGGCCTGATGAAGCAGGCCCAGCAGATGCAGGAAAAAATGGCCAAGATGCAGGAAGAACTGGCCAACGCCGAAGTGACCGGCCAATCCGGTGCTGGCCTGGTGAGCGTGGTGATGACCGGTCGTCACGACGTCAAGCGTGTCAGCCTGGATGACAGCCTGATGCAGGAAGACAAGGACGTGCTGGAAGACCTGATCGCCGCGGCCGTCAATGACGCCGTGCGCAAGATCGAAACCGCCAGCCAGGACAAGATGGGCGGCATGACCGCCGGCATGCAACTGCCGCCGGGCTTCAAGATGCCCTTCTAAGGCGCGTTGCGCTGCACCCCGATGCCAGGCTCATGCCTGGCATCGTCGTTTCTGCCCTTGCTGTTGACCAGGCATGCCCATGTGGCTCGGCCGCAAAAGGTTGAACGCCTTCAACCCCGTCACGGTCTGGTCTAGAGTGTTGTCCTAACCAAGGAGCCCCCCATGTCCCAGGACCTGATCCTCAACCAGCGCTTCGTGCTGGCCTCGCGCCCCAAGGGCGCGCCTACCCCCGAGAACTTCCGCCTGGAGCGCCAGGCCCTGCCTGAGCTGGAAGACGGCCAGGTGCTGCTGCGCACGCTGTACCTGTCCCTGGACCCCTACATGCGTGGGCGCATGAGCGATGCACCGTCCTACGCCGCCCCCGTGCAGATCGGCGAAGTGATGACCGGCGGCGCGGTCAGCGTGGTCGAGCAGTCGCGCCATCCCAGATTCCAACCCGGCGACCAGGTGGTCGGCAGCACTGGCTGGCAGACCCACAGCATCGCCAAGGGCGATGACCTGGTGGTACTGCCTGCCGGCATTCCTTCGCCGTCACTGGCGTTGGGCGTGTTGGGCATGCCCGGCATGACCGCCTACATGGGCCTGATGCACATTGGCCAACCACAGGCTGGCGAAACCCTGGTGGTGGCGGCGGCGTCCGGCGCCGTGGGCTCGGTGGTCGGCCAGGTGGCCAAGCTCAAGGGCCTGAAAGTGGTGGGCGTGGCCGGCGGTGCCGACAAGTGCCGCTATGTAGTGGAAGAGTTGGGCTTCGATGCCTGCGTTGACCACAAGTCGCCGACCTTTGCCCAGGACTTGGCTGCGGCCTGTGACCAGGGCATCGACGTGTATTTCGAAAACGTCGGCGGTGCGGTGTTCGAAGCGGTGATGCCACTGCTCAACCCTCGCGCGCGCATTCCGGTGTGTGGCCTGATCGCTGCCTACAACGCCACCGAATTGCCCGAGGGGCCGGACCGCCTGTCGCTGTTGCCACGCTTGTTGCTGACCAAGCGTATCCGCATGCAAGGCTTCATCGTGTTCGACGATTTCGGCGACCGGCATGCCGAATTCCTCGCCGCCATGGTGCCATGGGTACGCGACGGCAAGGTGCGCTACCGCGAGCACGTGGTGGATGGGCTGGAGGCGGCGCCCGAAGCGTTCATCGGCCTGCTGCAGGGGCACAATTTCGGCAAGCTGGTGGTCAAGGTTTCAGACGCGTGAGCATTTGACGCCACCCTGGGGCGCGGGTATAAACCGCGTCTCGTTGTTTTTTGCCAGGCATTGACCCCATGAGTTTCAGCCCTTTGATCCGCCAACTGATCGACGCCCTGCGCATTTTGCCAGGCGTGGGTCAGAAAACCGCCCAGCGCATGGCGCTGCAACTGCTGGAGCGCGATCGCAGTGGCGGCACCCGGCTGGCCCAGGCCCTGAGCCAGGCCATGGAGGGGGTGGGCCACTGTCGCCAGTGCCGCACCTTGACCGAAGAAGAGCTGTGCCCGCAATGTGCCGACCATCGCCGTGACGACAGCCTGCTGTGCGTGGTGGAAGGGCCGATGGACGTTTACGCGGTGGAGCAGACCGGTTATCGCGGCCGTTACTTCGTGCTCAAGGGCCATCTGTCGCCTTTGGACGGGCTGGGGCCAGAGGCCATCGGCATTCCGCAATTGATGGCGCGTATCGAAGAGCAGGGCAGCTTCACTGAAGTGATCCTGGCCACCAACCCCACCGTGGAAGGCGAGGCAACGGCCCATTACATCGCGCAGTTGCTGACCAGCAAGGGCTTGACCGCCTCGCGCATTGCCCACGGCGTGCCGTTGGGCGGCGAACTGGAAATGGTCGATGGCGGCACCCTGGCGCATTCCTTCGCAGGCCGCAAGCCCATCTCCCTTTAATCGCGCAAACGTGACCTTGCAGCTGCGGCCTTGCGGCCGCCGCTGCGGGCACATCGCCCTTCAGGGCTACATGTCGGTCAGGGCGAAGTTGGTCAGGCAGAAGGTCGGGATGCCCATGTCTTCCAGGCGCTGGGAACCCAGCAACTCCGGCAGGTCGATGATGGCGCTGGCTTCGTGCACCCGCGCGCCCATGCGGCGCACCAGGTTGGCGGCGGCGATCAGGGTGCCGCCGGTGGCGATCAGGTCGTCGAACAGAATCACCGAGTCGCCTTCGCACAGGCTGTCGGCGTGCACTTCCAGGAACGCCTCGCCGTACTCGGTCTTGTAACCTTCGGCCAACACGTCGGCTGGCAGCTTGCCTTGCTTGCGGAACAGAATCAGCGGCTTGTTCAGTTCATGGGCCACGATGGAGCCGATCAGGAAGCCGCGCGCGTCCATGGCGCCGATGTGGCTGAAGTCGGCGTCGATGTACCGATGCACGAAGCTGTCGATCACCATGCGCAGAGCCTTGGGCGACTGGAACAGCGGGGTGATGTCACGGAAGATGACACCCGGTTTGGGGAAGTCCACGACGGGGCGGATCAGGGATTTGAAGCTGAAGGTGTCGATAACCATCGTGGCGAGGTCCTGGCAGGCAAAATATGCCCGCCAGTATACCTGTTCGATCGGTCAGGTCGTAGTCAGGCTTCCAGCGTGCCGCCGGCCAGGGCGCACAGTTGGATAGGGTCCAGGATATGGATTTCCTTGCCTTCGGCGGCCAGCAGTTCGCTTTGCTGGAAGCGGGTGAACACCCGCGACACCGTCTCCACCGCCAGCCCCAGGTAGTTGCCGATCTCGTTGCGCGACATGCTCAGGCGGAACTGGTTGGCCGAGAAACCCCGGGCACGGAAACGCGCCGACAGGTTGACCAGGAACGTGGCGATCCGTTCGTCGGCTGACTTCTTCGACAGCAACAGCATCATCTGCTGGTCATCACGAATTTCCCGGCTCATCACGCGCATGAGCTGGCGGCGCAGCTGCGGCAATTGCACGCTCAACTCGTCCAGGCGCTCGAACGGAATCTCGCACACCGAGGTGGTTTCCTGGGCCTGGGCCGAGACCGGGTAGGCCTCGGCGTCCATGCCCGACAGGCCCACCAGTTCGCTGGGCAGGTGGAAGCCGGTGATCTGTTCTTCACCACCGTCGCTGAGGCTGAAGGTTTTCAGCGCACCAGAGCGCACGGCGTAGACGGAGCCGAAGCGGTCCCCCTGGCGGAACAGGAACTCGCCTTTCTTCAGCGGGCGGCCGCGCTTGACGATTTCGTCCAACGCGTCCATGTCTTCGAGGTTCAACGACAGGGGCAGGCACAGGGGTGCCAGGCTGCAATCCTTGCAGTGGGCCTGAGTGACAGTGCGCAGTTTGACTGGCTCGGACATCGGTACAAATCCTTTGGTGAAACACACAATGACTGTAAGGGTACCCCTTTGATACGGATCAAACCAGCCGCGCTTTAGTCGCACCCAAAGGCTCAAGTAATTTATTTCAATGTCGATACAAAGTGGACCAGGCCCTCTGCATGGAGCATCGCGATGCTGACTTTCGACCCCCTTGGCACCCGCACGAGTGCTCAATGGCAGATTCATGACAATACGACGGAGCCCGCGTCCAGCAATGATGGCACGGGGCCTGCAGCCAGTGCAGCCGTTCACGTGACCCTGTCTGGGGCCGGGCTGACCAGGGCGGCGGCGGAAAGTAACAATCATGACATAGAAGACAGCGGCCTGCCGGACGGTGTTCAGCAGGCGCTGAAGATGATCCGCGCGCTGAAGAAGCAACTGGAAGAGAAGCGTGCCGAGTTGCAGGCGGTGATGAACGACCAGCACCTGGACCCCCAGCAACGCCAGGCCCGCGTGGCTGCGTTGCAGAACGCCATTGCCGGCTTGAATGCCGCGCTGGTCAGTGCCAACGTCAGCCTGGCCAAGGCCATGAAAGACCTCGACCTGTCACCTGAACAGGTGCTCAAGGCCGGTACGCTGGCGGCCAGGTAATACTCAGATCACGCGGGAGAAGCGCTGGCGGTGCTGCTCGCCCAGGTGCACATCAAACAGCATGCAAACCCCGCGTACCAGCAGCCTGCCCACCGGCAGCACGCGCAGGCCGTGGGCGTCCAGGCTGATCAGGCCGTCATCGGCCATGGTCTGCAACGGCGGCCAGACCTGCGCGAAGTAACCGGCAAAATCGATATTGAAGCGCTGCTCGATAGTGGCGAAGTCCAACTCGAAATGGCAGATCAGTTGCTGGATCACTGCCCGCCGCACACGGTCATCGGCGTCGCACACCAGGCCTCGCGCCGTGGCCAGTTGCGCGTCCGCCAAGGCGTTCTGGTACTCGTTGAGGTCGCTGCTGTTCTGGCAATACAGGTCCCCCACCTGGCTGATCGCGGACACCCCCAGGCCAATCAGGTCGCAATGCCCGTGGGTGGTATACCCCTGGAAGTTGCGCTGCAGTTCACCCTCTTCCTGGGCGATGGCCAGTTCGTCATCGGGCAGGGCGAAGTGGTCCATGCCGATGTAGCGGTAACCGGCGCGGGTCAGTTGCTCGATCGTGGTCTTGAGCATCTGCAGCTTCACCCCTGGCGGCGGCAGTTGCACGTGGTCGATGCGCCGCTGGGGCAAGAAACGTTCGGGCAGGTGGGCGTAGTTGAACACGGACAGGCGGTCGGGCTGCAACTGGATAACCTCGTCCACCGTGCGCGCGAAGCTGTCGACGCTCTGGCGAGGCAGCCCGTAGATCAGGTCCAGGTTCACCGAGCGAAATTGCAGCGTGCGTGCGGCCTCGATGATGGCGCGGGTTTCTTCCAGGCTTTGCAGGCGGTTGATGGCCCGCTGCACCTGAGGGTCGAAATCCTGCACGCCGATGCTCACCCGGTTGAAGCCCAGCTCGCGCAACAGCCCCATGGTCGACCAGTCGGCCTCGCGTGGGTCGATCTCGATACCGTAGTCACCACTGTCGTCCAGGCGCAGGTTGAAATGGCTGCGCAGGCTGGCCATCAATTGGCGCAGCTCGTCATGGCTGAGGAAGGTGGGCGTGCCGCCCCCCAGGTGCAGTTGCTCGACGCTCTGGCGTGGGTCCAGATGGCAGGCGAGCAACTGGATTTCCTGCTCCAGGCGCTGCAGGTACACCTGGCTGCGGCCGCGGTCCTTGGTGATGACCTTGTTGCAGGCGCAGTAGTAACAGATGTTGGCGCAGAACGGCACGTGCACGTACAGCGACAGGGGGCGCATGGCTTTGCGGCTGTCGCGCAGGGCGTGCAGCAGGTCGAAGGAACCTACCTGGTTGTTGAACTGGACAGCGGTTGGGTAGGAGGTATAGCGCGGGCCGGACTGATCGTGGCGGCGGATCAGGTCATCGTCCCAGGCAAGGGTATCGAGCATGCGGGTTTCCCCCGGTTGGCGTGCGTGTTTGCCAGTCTAGGGACGCGCGTGCCAAGGGGTATTGATGTGCATCAACGGTGCTTTCAGTGGCCCATCAGCCAGTGCTGGTGGGGGCCGGGCAGGGTCCACAGGCCGAACAGCACCACCAGCATGCCGCCCGCCGCGCGCACGCCACGGCGCCGTAACAACTGCCGCGTGCGCTCCGCTGCCAGGCCCGTGGCCAGCAGTATCGGCCAGGTGCCCAGGCCGAAAGCCAGCATCAGCAGTGCGCTATGGGCCGCGTTGCCCTGGCTGGCGGCCCACAGCAAGGTGCTGTAGACCAGGCCGCAGGGCAGCCAGCCCCAGAGCGCGCCCAGCAGTATCGCGCGAGGCACGCTGCGCACCGGCAACAGGCGGTTGGCCAGCGGTTGCACCCGGCGCCACAGGCCGCGGCCGGCGCGTTCAATGTAGGTGAGGCCGCTCCACCAGCCGCCCAGGTAAAGGCCCATGGCGATCAGCAGCAACGCCGCCGCCACGCGCAAGGCGGTGACCGCCGGGCTGTTGGCCAGTGCCCAGCCGGCCACGCCCAGCAGCAGGCCGGCGACGGCGTAGCTGAGGATGCGGCCCAGGTTGTAACCCAGCAGCAGGCGCAGGCGGCGGCCCCGCTGCTCGGCGGGAATGGCCAGGGTCAAGGCCCCCATCAGGCCGCCGCACATGCCCAGGCAGTGGCCGCCACCCAGCAGGCCCAGCACCAGCGCCGAGGCCAGTTGCGGGAGCAGTTCAGGCATCGGGCGGGGCCTTGTCTGCGGTGGGGGGCTGTTTCACGGCGGCCTGGTGCATAGGGTCCTGATCATCGAACAGGATGCTGTGGGCCGGGCTGTCGAGGTCATCGTACTGGCCGCTGTCCACGGCCCAGAAGAACACGTAGAGGGCGATGGCGACGATGACCAGGGCGGCGGGGATCATGATATAGAGCGCGGGCATGCTGGCTCCGGTTCGACGGCGGCAAGGGGGAGGGGCGCCAGGCGCTGCCTGGGGGTTGCCCGGGCCAGGCGCAGGGCATTGAGCACCACGGTCAGGGAGCTGACCGACATGCCCACCGCAGCCCACACCGGGGTCACCCAGCCAGCGGCGGCAAAGGGCAGCATCAGGCCATTGTACAACGCCGCCCAGGCCAGGTTCTGCATGATCACGCGGCGAGTGCGGCGGGCCAGCGCCATAGCCTGAACCAGGGTGCCCAGGCGGTTGTTCAACAGCACCGCGTCGGCACTGGTCTTGGCAAGGTCGGTGGCGCTGCCCATGGCCACGCTGATGTCGGCGGCGGCGAGCAAAGGCACGTCGTTGACGCCATCGCCCACAACAAGCACCGTGCGGCCTTCATGGCGCAGGCGTTGCAGTTCAGCCAGCTTGGCCTCGGGTGCCAGGCTGCCGCGGGCATGGTCGATGCCCAACTCGTCAGCCACTTGCTGAACCATGGGCGAGCTGTCGCCGGACAGCAGCACGGTCTGCCAGCCCTGCACCCGGCAGGTATCCAGCAAAGCCCGGGCGTCGTCGCGCAGGCGGTCGTCCAGGCCGAACCAGGCCAGCGCCTGGTGTGGGTCGGCGAGCAGCAGCCATTGGCCGCGCGGGTCGGGTACCGGTGGCGGCGGTATACCTGCCAGCGCGCACGCCCACGCCGGGTTGCCGATGCGCAGGCGCTGGCCGTCGACCACGCCTTCCAGGCCTTGGCCTGGATGGCTGATGACCTGTTCGGCCGTGTACTGGGCAATACCGAAGGCGCGTGCGATAGGGTGTTCAGAGTGGCTTTCCAGCGCGGCCGCCAGGGCCAGGCAGTGATCACTGTCGCGATGGGCCAAGGGATTAATGCTGTGCAGCTGCAGGCGGCCTTCGGTCAGCGTGCCGGTCTTGTCGAAGATTACCGTGTTGACCTGGTTCAGTCCTTCCAGCACATGGCCGCGGGTCAGCAGCAGGCCCAGGCGGTGCAGGCTCCCGGTGGCCGTGGCCAGTGCGGTGGGCGTGGCCAGCGACAGGGCGCAGGGGCAGTTGGCGACCAGCATGGCCAGCACCACCCAAAAGGCTCGGTCCGGGTCCAGGTGCCACCACCACAGGCCGACCAGCACGGCGCAGGCCAGGGAAAACAGCAGGAACCACTGGGCGGCACGGTCGGCCAATTGCGCCAGGCGCGGTTTTTCGGCCTGGGCCCGTTCCAGCAGGCGCACGATGGTGGACAGGCGCGTGTCCTGGCCCAGGGCGCTGACCCGCACGGCCAGGCTACTGTCGACGTTGAGGGTGCCGGCGGTGACGTGCTGGCCCGCCTGGCGTGGCTGGGGTAAGTATTCGCCTGTCAGCAGTGACTCGTCGACACTGGATTGCCCCTGCACGATCAGGCCGTCGGCAGGCACCACGGCGCCGGGCAATACCTGTACCTGGTCGCCCAATGCCAGCTCGCTGAGCAGGATGCGCTCGCCGATACCCCGGGCGTTCAGCCGCAGGCAGGAGGGGGGCAGCAGGTTGACCAACTGCGCGGTGGCGGCGGCGGTGCGTTCACGGGCGCGGCGTTCCAGGTAGCGGCCGCTCAGCAGGAACAGGGCGAACATGCCCACGGCGTCGAAATACAGGTCGCCGTTGCCGCTGATGGCGGTCCAGATACCGGCGGTGTAGGCGCCACCGATCGCCAGTGAGACCGAGACGTCCATGGTCAGGTGGCGGGTACGCAGGTCGCGGGCCGCGCCACGAAAGAACGGCGCGCAGCTGTAGAAGACGATGGGTGTGGTCAGGAACATCGCCACCCAGCGCAGAATGACGTGCAGTTCCGGGCTGAGGTCGAGGTTGAAGGTAGGCCAGGTGGCCATGGTCGCCATCATTGCCTGGAACCATAGCAGCCCGGCCACGCCTAGCTGACGTAGTGCCCGCCGGTTGTCGGCGGCCAGCTGTTCGGCGGCGCGGTCGGCCTGCCAGGGGTGCGCGACATAACCAATGTGGCGCAGTTCGCCGAGCAGCGCGCTGAGGGCACGCTGGCCGGGGTGCCATTGCACGAACAGGCGGTGGTTGGACAGGTTCAGGCGGGCCTCGACTACCCCGGGCAGGGCGCGCAGGTGCTTTTCGATCAACCAGCCGCAGGCGGCACAGGTGATGCCTTCGACCATCAGGGTCGCGTCGCGCAGTTCGCCCTGGCCATGCACGAAGCGTTGCTGGACATCGTCGCGGTCGTACAGCGCCAGTTCGTCGGGCAGTTGCCGGGGCAGGGCCTGGGGGTTGGCCGACGCCTGGTCACGGTGCTGGTAATAACCTTGCAGGCCGCCAGCGACAATGGCTTCGGCCACGGCCTGGCAGCCCGGGCAGCAGAACGCGCGGGGCTGGCCGAGCACCGTGGCGGTAAAGCGCTGGCTCGCGGGAACGGGCAGGGCGCAGTGGTAACAGGTGGCAGGTGTGTTCATAGGGTTCACAGCGGGTCGCCGCTTGGCTTGCATCTCAGCGACGCAGGTCTTCGGCGCCTTGCAGCGGTTCATCGCCGAGCACCAGGGGTTTGTCGGGCGCCACCTGTTCTTCCTCGAACAAGCGCCAGGTCTGGCCATCCTGCACGCCCAGCAGCTCCACGAAACGTCGGCCCTGGACGTTGTCTACCACATGGCCTACATAGCGGCCGCCACCGGCGGTGTTGAGGTCGATGCGCCGGTCTTTCTCGGGCTGGGTGGGGGAGATCAGGTTCAGGGTCAGTTGCGCCGGCTGGCTGCGCCCGCTCAGGCGCACGTCGACCTCGCCGGTGAGGCTGTCCAGGCTGACTTCAGCGCGCTGTTGCAGGTCCTGGGCCAGGCGTTCGCGGTCAAGGGAACGGTTGATGCCCTTGCCGGCCTCGTAGTAGTTGTCATTCACCAGGTTGTCGGGGTGGCGCACGGCGATGGTCACCATCGACAGGGTCAGGGCCACCGAGCACAGCAACATGCCGATCAGAATCCAGGGCCAGAGGTGTTTGTACCAAGGGGTAGCGGCGTTGGCCGTGGCGTTGAACATGGGGTTCCTTAGCGTACTTGGGGGCCGATGAAACGGCTTTTGGCTTGCACGTGCACATCCCCATCGTCGGCATCCCTGAGGCTGAACTGCACCTCGTTGGTGCTCGAGGGCAGGTGTTCCGGCGCCACTGACAACTCGGCCGGCAAGCTGACGATATCGCCAGCCGCCACCCGCACCTCGTTCCTGCCTTGCAGGCGCAGGTCAGGCAGACCGCTGGCCTCGATCAGGTAGGTGTGCGCGCGCTGGTCCTTATTCATGATCTTCAGGCTATAGACGTTCTCGACGCGGCCCTCGGCATTCTCCCGGTACAGCACGCGGTCCTTGCTGACGTCGAAACCCACCAGGGTGCGGGTCATGAACGCTGCGGCCAGCACGCCGATCATCACCAGCAGCACCACGGCGTAGGCGATCAGGCGCGGGCGCAGGGGGTGAGTCTGCTGGCCGTTGAGGTTGTGCTCGGTGGTGTAGCTGATCAGCCCGCGGGGGTAATCCATCTTGTCCATGATGCTGTCGCAGGCATCGATGCACGCCGCACAGCCGATGCACTCGATCTGCAGGCCGTCGCGGATGTCGATGCCCGTAGGGCACACTTGCACGCACATCGTGCAATCGATGCAGTCGCCCAGGCCCATTGCCTGGTAGTCAGCGTCTTTCTTGCGTGGCCCGCGTTTTTCGCCCCGGCGCGGGTCGTAGGACACGATGAGGGTGTCCTTGTCGAACATCACGCTCTGGAAGCGTGCGTAAGGGCACATGTAGATACACACCTGCTCGCGCAGCCAGCCGGCGTTGCCGTAGGTGGCCAGGGTGAAAAAACCGACCCAGAAATACGCCCAGCCGTCGGCATGGCCGGTGAAGAACTGGGTCGCCAGTTCGCGAATGGGCGAGAAGTAGCCGACGAACGTCATGCCCGTGACGAAGCCGATCAGCAGCCACAGGCTGTGCTTGGCCAGCTTGCGCAGGAATTTGCTGGCGCCCATGGGCGCCTTGTCCAGTTTGATGCGCTGGTTGCGGTCGCCTTCGGTGACCTTTTCACACCACATGAAAATCCATGTCCACACGCTTTGCGGGCAGGTGTAGCCGCACCACACCCTGCCTGCGAACACGGTGATGAAGAACAGCCCGAAGGCGCTGACGATGAGAATGCCCGACAGCAGGATGAAATCCTGGGGCCAGAACGTGGCCCCGAAAATGTAGAACTTGCGCTCTGGCAGGTTCCACCACACCGCCTGGTGGCCACCCCAGTTCAGCCACACCACGCCGAAGTACAACGCAAACAGAAACGCTCCGCCCACCCGCCGCAGGTTGCGGAATACCCCGGTGAAGGCCCGGGTGTAGATCTTCTCCCGCGAGGCGTACAGGTCGACGCCCTCGCCCTTGGGGGGCGGTGGGGTGACGTCGTGCAGCGGAATCTGCTTGCTCATCAGTGAGCCTCACGGTGGGACGGTGTGCCGCTTCGGTACCTGCCGGAGCGGTCATTGTCGATCGGGTGCTGCGACTCGGTTGTGCTAGTCCGCTGTTTTCGCTTCCCCATGCGACAGGCTATACACATACGCCGCCAGCAAGTGCACCTTGTCCTTGCCCTGCAACAGTTCCTGCGCCGGCATCTGGCCCTGACGGCCGTAGCGGATGGTCTGTTGCAACTGGGCGAAGCTTGAGCCGTAGATGAACGCCTGCGGGTGGGTGAGGTTGGGCGCGCCCATGGCCGGGGTGCCTTTGCCTTCGGGGCCGTGGCACGCCACGCAATTGGCGGCGAAGATTTTCTGGCCGTTGGCGGCGTCGGCCTTGGCGCCTTCGGGCAGCGTGCGGCCGTCCAATTGGGCAATGACGAAGGCCGCCACGTCGGCCACACCCTGTTCACCGATCACCTCGGCCCAGGCCGGCATCACCGCATGGCGACCGCCCAGGATGGTGGTTTCGATGGTCTGCGGGTCGCCGCCCCAGCGCCAGTCTTCATCGGTGAGGTTGGGGAAGCCGTAGGCGCCCTTGGCGTCAGAGCCGTGGCACACGGAGCAGTTGCTGGCAAACAACCGGCCCCCCATTTTCAGGGCCTGGGGATCCTTGGCCACGTCTTCGATGGGCATGGCCGCGAACTTGGCGTAGATGGGGCCGAAGCGCGCATCGGCCCGGGCCATTTCCTTTTCCCATTCGTGCACGCCGGTCCACCCGGTCTTGCCGTCGGAAAACTGCTTCTGGGTGTCGTTATCCAGGTACTGGTAGCCCGGCAGCAGCCCGGTCCAGCTGCCCAGGCCGGGGTACAGGCTCAGGTAGCCGAGGGCGAAGACGATAGTGCCCACGAACAGCAGGAACCACCATTTGGGCAGCGGGTTGTCGTATTCCTCGATGCCATCGAAGGAGTGGCCCACCGTTTCCTCGGTGGCCTCGCTGCGCTGGCCGCGGCGGGTCGAGAACAGCAGCCAGGTCAGGGCCACGATAGTGCCCAGGGTCAGGAGGGTTACGTACAGGCTCCAAAACGTTGTCATTGCTTGTCACTCCTGGACGCGCGCGCTTGCGCCTGGGCTTGTTCTACCTTGGCGATGGCGTCGGGGTCGTCGGCGAACGGCAGCAAGGTGGCTTCGTCGAAGTCCTTCTTGCGGCGGCTGCTGAACACCCACAACGCCAGGCCGATGAAGGCCACCATCACCACGACGGTGCCCAGGCCTCGGATGGTTCCGATATCCATGTGCGTCACCGTTTGCTTTTGATGAGGGTGCCAAGGCCTTGCAGGTAGGCCACCAGTGCGTCCATTTCGGTCTTGCCCTTGACGGCCGCTTCGGCGCCGGCGATATCGGCGTCGGTATAGGGCACGCCCAGCTCGCGCATCACTTGCATCTTGCGCGCTGTCAGCTTGCCGTCCAGGCGGTTTTCCACCAGGAACGGGTAGGCCGGCATCACCGACTCGGGCACCACGTTGCGCGGGTTGTACAGGTGCGCGCGGTGCCAGTCATCGGAGTAGCGGCCACCCACCCGGGCCAGGTCCGGGCCAGTGCGTTTGGAGCCCCACAGGAAGGGGTGGTCCCACACGCTTTCACCGGCCACCGAGTAGTGGCCGTAACGCTCGGTCTCGGCGCGGAATGGGCGGATCATCTGCGAATGGCAGCCCACGCAGCCGTTGGCGATGAACACGTCGCGGCCTTCCAGCTCCAGGGCCGGGCGCGGCTTCATGCCTTCGATGGGCTTGTTGGTCACGTCCTGGAAAAACAGCGGGACGATCTGGGTCAGGCCGCCGATGCTCACGGCAATGACCATGAAGAAGGCCAGCAGGCCGATGTTCTTCTCCAGCGTTTCATGTTTCATCAGTGCGCCCCCACGACAGCGATGCGGGTGGCCGCCTCGGCTTCTTCAGGGGTGGCGGCACGCACGGTGCGCCACACGTTCCAGGCCATCAGCAGCATGCCGCTGGCGAAGAACGAACCGCCCAGCGCGCGTACGATGTAGCCCGGTTTGCTGGCCTGCAGGGCCTCGACGAAGGAATAGGTGAGGGTGCCGTCATCATTGATGGCACGCCACATCAGGCCCTGGGTGATGCCGTTCACCCACATGGAAGCGATGTAGAGCACGGTGCCGATGGTGGCCAGCCAGAAATGCGCGTTGATCAGGCCGATGCTGTGCATCTGCGGGCGGCCGAACAGTTTCGGGATCATGTGGTACACGGCGCCGATGGAAATCATCGCCACCCAGCCCAGCGCCCCGGCGTGCACATGGCCGATGGTCCAGTCGGTGTAGTGGGACAGGGAGTTCACCGTCTTGATGGCCATCATCGGGCCTTCGAACGTGGACATGCCATAGAAGGCCAGTGACACCACCAGGAAACGCAGGATCGGGTCGGTGCGCAATTTATGCCAGGCCCCCGACAGGGTCATCATGCCGTTGATCATGCCGCCCCAGCTGGGCGCCAGCAGGATGATCGACATCACCATGCCCAGCGATTGTGCCCAGTCGGGCAGGGCGGTGTAGTGCAAGTGGTGCGGGCCGGCCCAGATGTACAGGGTGATCAATGCCCAGAAGTGCACGATGGACAGTCGGTAGGAGTAGATCGGCCGCTCCGCCTGCTTGGGCACGAAGTAATACATCATGCCCAAGAAACCGGTGGTGAGGAAAAAGCCCACGGCGTTGTGGCCGTACCACCACTGGATCATCGCGTCCGTGGCGCCGGCGTACGCCGAGTAGGATTTGAACAGGCTCACAGGCAGCGAGATGTGGTTGACGATATGCAGCATCGCGGTCACCAGGATGAACGCGCCGTAGAACCAGTTGCCCACGTAGATATGCTTGGTCTTGCGCTTGACGATGGTGCCGAAGAACGTGATGGCGTAGCACACCCAGACAATCGCCAGCAGGATGGCGATCGGCCATTCCAGCTCCGCGTATTCCTTGGTGGTGGTATAACCCAGCGGCAGGGTGATGATGGCGCTGACGATGACAGCCTGCCAGCCCCAGAACGTGAACGCCGCCAGGCCGTCCGAGATCAGCCGCGTCTGACAGGTTCGCTGCACCACATAGTAGGACGTGCCGAACAGTGCGCAACCGCCGAAGGCGAAGATCACCAGGTTGGTGTGCAAGGGTCGGAGGCGACCGAAGGTGGTCCAGGGCAGGTCGAAGTTCAGTTGCGGCCAGATGAGCTGCGAGGCGATGAACACCCCCACGCCCATGCCGACAATTCCCCAGACCACCGTCATGATGGCGAACTGGCGCACCACCTTGTAGTTGTACGCAGTCGGAGCGAGTGCTGTGCTCATTGCTGGTTGTCCACGGTTCAGGTGTTGTTATTAGGGTTGTAAACCGGCGGCAGTATGGAGAATGCGTGGGGGCGATGCAAGAGTTGCTAGCAATCATGGCTAGCAATTTTTGCGAGCGCTCCGAGGTCCATCTGGCGGGCCCTCCAGCGAACCGGGAGCCTTGCCGGAGTCGACGGCGTCGGTGTTTCCCAACATGCGGAAACACATTCGCCGAGCCCACTTTTTCATCCGTTTGAGCTTAGTCGCTGGCGGGCGAGTTGTCCCTGGCCCACAAGGCGCTGGCCACTCGTTATGATGGCGGATGATTCTTTTTGAGTGGGCAAAGCATGAAACACGCACAACGTTGCGACATTGACGCAGATCAGCTGGCCGCACTGGCGCAGGACCAGGGCTGGCTATGGACGCCGCCGCAGGGCCAGGCGGTGGCCTGCCTGATTCTGGCCCATGGTGCCGGGGCACCCATGGACAGCGGCTTCATGAACCTGATGGCCGGTAAGCTGGCCGCCCGTGGGGTAGGGGTGGTGCGTTTCGAATTCCCCTACATGGCCCAGCGCCGAATCGACGGCAGCAAGCGGCCGCCCAACCCCAAACCCAAGCTGCTGGAGTGCTGGCGCCAGGTGTATGAGCAGGTCGACCCCCTGGTGCAGGGCACCCTGGCGATTGGCGGCAAGTCCATGGGCGGGCGCATGGCCAGCCTGTTGGCCGATGAACTGGGCGCCAGCGCGTTGGTGTGCCTGGGGTACCCGTTCTATGCCGCCGGCAAGCCGGAGAAGCCACGTACCGAGCACTTGGCGGACTTGCGCACGCCGACGCTGATTGTTCAGGGCGAGCGGGATGCCCTGGGCAATCGGTTGGCGGTCGAGGGGTATGCATTATCCCGGCACATCGAATTGTGCTGGCTGGTGGCGGGAGACCATGACCTGAAGCCGTTGAAGGCCTCAGGGTTCAGCCATGAGCAGCACGTGGAGGCGGCGGCGGAGGCGGTGGCAGGGTTTCTGCAGTCCGACGTCAGCAGTGGCCCTGGCGGCGCACGCGGTGTATCGGGTGCTTCGCGGCGCCTGTGACGCGGCCGGGTCCGCTGCTACGCGGCGGCTGTGACCCGGCAGCGTCGGTCAGCGGTTGAACCGCTCTACCAGCGAATACTGGCTATGGGCAGTGCGCGTCAGCTCCTCGCTCAGCAGCGCCGAGCTCTGCGCTTGCTCGCTGGTCTGGTCGGCCAGGTTGGCGATGGTGCTGATGTTGCGGCTGATCTCTTCGGCCACGGCAGTCTGCTCTTCGGTGGCGGCGGCGATCTGGGTGGTCATGTCGGTGATGTTGGCCACTGCCTCGCTGATGCCCACCAGCGCCTGGTCCGCTTCCAGTACCCGCGCCACGCCTTCCTCGGCCTGGCGGTGGCCGGCGTCCATGGTTTGCACGGCGTTGCTGGCGGTCTGTTGCAGCTTGGCGATCAGGGCGTGGATCTGCCCGGTGGATTCGCTGGTGCGCTGGGCCAGTTGCCGCACTTCATCGGCTACCACGGCGAAACCACGGCCCATCTCGCCGGCGCGAGCGGCCTCGATGGCAGCGTTCAGCGCCAGCAGGTTGGTCTGGTCGGCAATGCCTTTGATCACGTCGACCACACCGCCGATTTCGTCGCTGTCCTTGGCCAGTTGGGTCACCGTCTGGCCGGTTTCGCCCACCACCACCGACAGGCGCTGGATGGCTTCGCGGGTTTCCCCGGCGATGCTGCGGCCCTGGCTGGTCAACAGGTTGGCCTGCTGGGTGGCGTCGGCGGTACGTTGAACGTGGCTGGCCACTTCCTGGGTTGTCGCGGCCATCTGGTTGACAGCGGTGGCCACCTGTTCGGTTTCCACACGCTGACGCTCCAGGCCTTCGGAGCTCTTGTGGGCCAGGCTGTCGGACTGGGTAGCCTGGTCGTTGAGGTGCTCGGCAGTGTCCTGCAGCCGGGTCAGGCAGGTTTTCAGGCGCGCGTCCTGGCTCAGAATGGACATTTCCAGGCGGGCCTGGGCGCCGCGGCTGTCGGTGTACATCTGCGCGATCAATGGGTCGGACGTGGTCTGTTCTGCCAGGCGCAGCAGCCGCTTGATGCCACGCTGTTGCCAGCTCAGGCCCACCAGGCCCAGCGGTACCGAGAGCACTGCGGCCACGGCGAAGCCCCAGGAGGTGCCCAGCCAGCTACCAATGCCGAAGCCGACCTGGCTGACCAGGATGAACGGCAGCCAGTCCTGGACCACGGGCAGCCACTGGTCACGACGCGGCACGGCGGGTTTGCCCTGGTTCAGGCGCTCGTACAGGCTTTGGGCCCGGCGGATCATTTCGGCGGTGGGCTTGACCCGCACCGACTCGTAGCCCACGACCTGGTTGTTCTCGAAAATAGGCGTGACGTAAGCGTTCACCCAGTAGAAGTCGCCATTCTTGCAACGGTTCTTGACGATACCCATCCACGGTTGACCTTGGCGCAGGGTAGCCCACATGTGCTCGAACACCGCCTGCGGCACATCGGGGTGGCGCACCGTGTTGTGTGGCGCACGAATCAACTCCTCACGGGAAAACCCACTGATATCGACGAAAGCATCGTTGCAATAGGTGATCACGCCTTTGGCGTCGGTGGTGGAGATCAGGCGCTGTTGGGCTGGGAAGGTCCGTTCGCGCTGGGTGACTGGCTGGTTGTTACGCATGGCAAGTGGGTTCCGCAAGGCTTTCACAGGTTGTCGGCCGTTCGGAGGTGAAATTGAATCTATATTTTTTAGCGGGTTGCAATGAGCGAGAGGGGAAGTGCCTGGCTTGAGGGATCGCTGGGCCTGGTAGGGTATGGCGCTGGGTGTTCGGCGGTCTTGAGCCCCGCCATGCACTTGCAAGCCACACCCCTGACCAGGGCTGTTACCCAGCGATCAACTGCCGCAACACATAATGCAAGATCCCTCCGGCCTTGAAGTACTCCACCTCATTGAGCGTGTCGATGCGGCATAGCACCGTGACTTTCTCGGTTTCACCACTTTCACGGGTGATACGCAATTCAAGGTCCATGTGCGGTTTCAATGGCACCCCTTCGAGCCCGGTGATATCCAGCGTTTCGCGTCCCGTCAGGCCCAGCGACTTGCGGCTCTGGCCATTCTTGAACTGCAAGGGCAATACGCCCATGCCCACCAGGTTGGAGCGGTGAATACGTTCGAAGCTCTCAGCGATGACCGCTTTCACCCCCAGCAGGTTGGTGCCCTTGGCGGCCCAGTCGCGGCTGGACCCGGTGCCGTATTCCTGGCCTGCCACCACCACCAGCGGCGTGCCGTCGGCCTGGTACTTCATGGCCGCGTCATAAATGGCCAGCTTTTCATCGGTGGGAATGTACAGGGTGTTGCCGCCTTCCTCGCCGCCGAGCATTTCGTTGCGGATACGGATGTTGGCGAAGGTGCCGCGCATCATCACCTCATGGTTGCCGCGCCGCGAGCCGTAGGAGTTGAAATCGCGCGGCTGCACACCTTTTTCCTGCAGGTAACGGCCGGCCGGGCTATTGGCCTTGATATTGCCCGCAGGCGAGATGTGGTCAGTGGTGACCGAGTCACCCAGCAAGGCCAAAATGCGCGCGCCGTGCACGTCGGTGATGTCCTTCAGCGGCGCGGTGATGTCGTCGAAGAAAGGTGGATGCTGGATGTAGGTGGAGTCGTCTTGCCACACATAGGTCGCGGCCTGGGGCACTTCGATGGCTTGCCATTGGGCGTCACCGGCGAAAACCTCTGCGTATTCCTTGTGGAACATGGCGGTATCGACGCTGCGCACCGCGTCGGCGATTTCCTGTTGGCTGGGCCAGATGTGCCGCAGGTATACCGGTTGGCCGTCGCTGCCGGTGCCCAGGGGCTCGCGGCTGAGGTCGATGGTCACGCTGCCCGCCAGGGCGTAGGCCACGACCAGGGGCGGGGAGGCCAGCCAATTGGTTTTGACCAGCGGGTGCACGCGGCCTTCGAAGTTGCGGTTGCCCGACAATACCGAGGCCACGGTCAGGTCCGCCTGCTGGATGGCCTTTTCGATGGGTTCATCCAGCGGGCCAGAGTTGCCGATGCAGGTGGTACAGCCATAGCCCACCAGGTCGAAGCCCAGTCTGTCCAGGTACGGGGTCAGGCCGGCGGCCTTGTAGTAGTCGGTCACCACCTTCGAGCCAGGCGCCAATGACGTCTTGACCCAGGGCTTGCAGCTGAGGCCCTTTTCGACTGCCTTTTTCGCTACCAGCCCGGCGGCCATCATCACGCTGGGGTTGGAGGTATTGGTGCAGGAAGTAATCGCCGCGATCACCACGGCGCCGTCCTTGAGCCGGTGGTTCTGGCCTTGCCAGCTGTACTGCGCTTCACCCGCCTGGGCCGCATTGCCCACGGCCACGCCACCGCCACCTTCACTTTCCAGGCGGCCTTCCTCCTTGTTGGAGGGTTTCATCTGCAGGCCGACGAAATCCTGGAAGGCTTGCGGTACCTTGGCCAGGGGCACCCGGTCCTGTGGGCGTTTGGGGCCGGCGAGGCTGGCTTCCACTTCACCCATGTCCAGCGCCAGGCTGTCGGTGAATTGCGGTTCCTGCCCGGGCAGGCGCCACAGGCCCTGGGCCTTGCAATAGGCTTCAACCAGTTTCACCGTGGCGGCCGGGCGCCCGGACAGGCGCAGGTAGTCCAGGGTGACGTCGTCCACCGGGAAGAACCCGCAGGTAGCGCCGTATTCCGGGGCCATGTTGGCGATGGTGGCGCGGTCGGCCAGGGGCAGGTCCGCCAGGCCGTCGCCGTAGAATTCGACGAACTTGCCCACCACGCCCTTCTTGCGCAGCATTTGCGTGACGGTCAGCACCAGGTCGGTGGCGGTGATGCCTTCGCGCAGCTTGCCCGTGAGCTTGAAGCCGATGACCTCGGGAATCAGCATCGACACCGGTTGGCCGAGCATGGCCGCCTCGGCCTCGATACCACCCACGCCCCAGCCCAGTACGCCCAGGCCGTTGATCATGGTGGTGTGCGAGTCGGTACCCACCAGGGTGTCGGGGAACGCATAGGTGCGGCCGTCTTCGTCCTTGGTCCACACGGTGCGGCCCAGGTATTCGAGGTTCACCTGGTGGCAGATGCCAGTGCCCGGCGGCACCACGCTGAAGTTGTCGAACGCGCTCTGGCCCCAGCGCAGGAAGGCGTAGCGTTCGCCGTTGCGCTGCATCTCGATGTCGACGTTTTCGCCGAACGCCTGGTCGGTGCCGTATTTGTCAACCATCACCGAGTGGTCGATCACCAGGTCCACGGGTGACAACGGGTTGATGCGCTGCGGGTCGCTGCCGGCCTTGGCCACCGCGGCGCGCATGGCGGCCAGGTCGACCACGGCGGGTACCCCGGTGAAATCCTGCATCAGCACGCGGGCAGGGCGGTACTGGATCTCGCGGTCGCTGCGCTTGTCGCGTAGCCAGCCAGCCAGGGCCTTGAGGTCGTCACCGGTGACGGTAGTGCCGTCTTCCCAGCGCAGCAGGTTTTCCAGCAGCACTTTCAGCGACATGGGCAAGGCATGCAGGTTACCCAGGCTCTTGGCGGCTTCGGGCAGGCTGAAATAATGGTACTCAAGGTCGTCGATCTGCAGCGCCTTGAGGGTCTTCAGGCTATCAAGCGAGGGCATGAAATCACTCCTTGGCAGGTGCCGCGCAAGCCGCTTGGCGCAGCTCACGCCGCCTCTGTGAATGTCCGCACGGTCACGGACCTGGGCAAAAAGCATAGCTAACTATCAATACACTGGACTGCCGCAGCGTGTCGCTGGTTCCGAACTTCCTTTATCATGCGCTGTTTTGCGCGGCACGCCAGTGGCATGCCCGCCATGGCGGTGGCCCAGTGTCGGGCGGCCGTTCCAGGAGTGCTGAATGAATACCCTGTTTATGCATTGTCGCCCGGGCTTCGAAAACGAAGTCTGTGCTGAAATTTCCGAGCTCGCCGCCTACCTCGACGTGCCCGGTTACGCCAAGGCCAAGCCTGCCAGCGCCTGCGCCGAGTTCATCTGCCATGAACCCGACGCCCTGGCGCGGCTGATGGACGAGGTGAACTTCAGTGACCTGATCTTCCTGCGCCAGTGGGCGCGGGGCTCCTTCGTGGAGTTGCCCGAAACCGACCGTATCAGCGTGCTGCTGGACGCCCTGGGTGCTTATCCGACCTGCGGCAGCCTGTGGCTGGAAGTGCTGGACACCAATGACGGCAAGGAACTGTCGACCTTCTGTCGCAAATTCGAAGTCCCGCTGCGCAAGGCCTTGCTCAAGACCGGCAAGCTGGTGGATGACGCGGCGCTGCCACGGCTGTTGCTGACCTTCAAGAGTGGCCGGGAAGTATTCCTGGGCCTGGCCGACGCCGACAACTCGGCAATGTGGCCCATGGGCATCCCGCGCCTGAAATTTCCCCGCGAAGCCCCCAGCCGCTCGACCTTGAAGCTGGAAGAGGCCTGGCACCACTTCATTCCGCGGGATGAGTGGGACGAGCGCCTGAACGGCGACATGACCGGTGTCGACCTGGGCGCCGCGCCGGGCGGCTGGACCTACCAGCTGGTGCGCCGCGGCATGCTGGTAACCGCCATCGACAACGGCCCCATGGCCCAGAGCCTGATGGACACGGGGTTGGTCACCCACCTGATGGCCGATGGTTTCACCTACAAGCCGCGCCCGCCCGTGGATTGGATGGTCTGCGACATCGTCGAAAAGCCTGCGCGCAGCGCATTCCTGCTGGAAACCTGGTTGGGCGAGGGCCTGTGCCGTGAAGCGGTGGTGAACCTGAAACTGCCGATGAAACAGCGCTATGCCGAGGTGCGGCGCCTGCTGGAACGCATCGCTGACGGTTTCCAGGCCCGTGGCATCGAGGTGGAGATCGGCTGCAAGCAGTTGTACCACGACCGCGAGGAAGTGACCTGCCACCTGCGCCGTCTGGCCACGCCTGCCAAGAAGCCTGCGCGCAAGGGGTGACCCGCGCCGGGGCTTTGGGCGACAATGCCCGTCAGATTCTGGAGCCTTTTATGTCTGAAACCACTGAAATGGCCGTGGACGGCGTGCTCGACGCCACCGGCCTGAATTGCCCTGAACCGGTGATGATGCTGCATCAGCACGTGCGCGACCTGCCGGCGGGGGGGCTGTTGAAAGTGATCGCCACCGACCCCTCGACCAAGCGCGATATCCCCAAGTTCTGCGTGTTTTTGGGTCATGAGCTGGTAGAGCAGCAGGAAAGCGCAGGGCACTACCTGTACTGGATTCGCAAGAAAGCCTGAAGATCGACCGGTGGGGCTGTGAGCATCACAGGCGGTAGAAATCCCGCGCATTGCCCCACAGCACCATCTGCGCGCCATCTTCTCCCAGCTCATCTTCGATCATCGTCAGGTCATCGGCCCGAAACGGCCGCGGCGCGCGGGTGGACGGCAGGTCGGTACCAAACATCAGCGCATGGGGGTTGGCCGCGTAGAGCGCCTGCAACGCTGGCCCTACCGGAAAATCCACACGCCCGAACCCGCATGCCTTCACCCGCACCCCACGCTCGGCCAGGCGCAGTACCGTGGGCAAGCCTTCGCGGCTCAGGCCCAGATGATCGATGCTGACTTCCGGCAGGCGCAGCAAGCGCGCCTCCAGCGCATGCAGGTCACGAGAGTCGACATACAGCTCGGCATGCCACCCCAGCAGTTCATGCACGCGCTTGGCAAAGGGTTCCAGCTTGTCCAGTTGTTCGGAACCACCGCGCTTGAGGTTGAAGCGCAGCGCGCGCACGCCATGGCGGTCCAGGTGCTGCAACTCGTCATCGGTCACCGAGGCGGGTAGCTGGGTGACGCCGACGAAGCCGGGCCCCAGGCGAGCCAGGGCGTCGAGCAGGTAGCCCTGGTCGAACACCTGGAAGGACCCGGACACCACCGCGCCACTGCTTACGCCCAGCGGCGCGGCCTGGGCCAGGTAATCATCCACCGTAAAGGTGGGCGGCAAGTAGCCGTCATTGGCGACCAGCGGGAAACGCGGGTCGATGATGTGGCAGTGAGCGTCGAATACCTGGCCGGTCATGGGTGCGCTCCTGTTCAGGAATCAGCGGGCGATATGGCTGATGTAGGTGCCGGTGCCGTCGAGGATGTTGCGAAGGGTTTCTTCGACTTCCGGCAGGTCTACCTGGCTGCTGTCATAGTTGATCACCAGTTCCACGTCACCGTTCAATACGTCGGCATCGTCGGCGGCCAGTTCCAGCGTCAGGGTCTTGTCGTCCAGGGTCACCTTGAAGTCGCGCACGTAGCAGGGGTCTTCCTCGCCCAGGGTGAGTTCCACGTCCTTGTCGTCGGCCAGGCGGGTGATCAGGATCATGCCGCCCTTTTCGTCATGGCAGCACACCAGGGCCATGTTGTCTTCTTCGTCGTCGCACGGGTTGACCATCAACTGGCTGGCTTGAAATTGCATGATTATTACCAAGGTAGGAGGGCAGGAAGCGATTCTGACACTGTTTGCCCGGAATCAGAAACTGGCGTGTGCAACGCCCTGTGTAGCTCGTACGACAACTCCCCGTTGACCGAATATGTCGCAGCCTCGCAAGTATCCAACAGGTGGCACTGGGTAAGCTGGGCAGTTGAGGGGGTGTTCCATTTTGGTGCAACGTCCAATGCGCCTTGCAGGGCGCTCCCTGTTCCGGCCCCTGGCCGGAATTTCCTCCCCTCTTGCAACGGGTTGGCTATGGTTGATCCCAGCAGGGGAATACACGCGACGCTTCATTCAAAAACAAGCCCAAGCGGAGTACCACAGATGGCGTTCTTCACCGCGGCCAGCAAAGCCGACTTCCAGCAACAACTGAAAGCGGCCCTGGCGCAGCACATCGGCGAGCAGGCACTGCCACAAGTAGCGCTGTTCGCCGATCAGTTCTTCGGCATCATCTCAATGGACGAACTCACCCAGCGCCGCCTCAGCGACCTGGCTGGCTGTACCCTCTCGGCCTGGCGCCTGCTGGAGCGGTTCAACCACGCCCAGCCCCAGGTGCGGGTGTACAACCCCGATTACGAACGCCATGGCTGGCAGTCGACCCACACCGCCGTGGAGGTCCTGCACCACGACCTGCCGTTCCTGGTGGATTCGGTACGCACCGAACTCAACCGCCGCGGCTACAGCATTCATACCCTGCAGACCACCGTGCTGAGCGTGCGCCGCGGCGCCGACGGCACGCTGCTGGAGGTGCTGGCGAAGGGCACCCAGGGCGAAGGTGTGCTTCAGGAATCGCTGATGTACCTGGAGATCGACCGCTGCGCCAATGCCGCCGAGCTGAACCTGCTGGCCAAGGAACTGGAGCAGGTGCTGGTGGAGGTGCGGGTTGCCGTCGCTGATTTCGAGCCGATGAAGGCCAAGGTCCGCGAAGTGCTGGCGCTGGTGGACCAGAGCCCCTATGCCGTGGACGAGGGCGAAAAGGCCGAGGTCAAGACCTTTCTGGAATGGCTGGTGGGCAACCATTTCACCTTCCTGGGCTATGAAGAATTCGTGGTGGCCGACGAGGCCGACGGCGGCCACCTGGTGTACGACGAGAACAGCTTCCTGGGCCTGACCCGCCTGTTGCGCGCCGGCCTCACCGCCGAAGACCTGCGCATCGAAGATTACGCCGTCAACTACCTCAATGAACCCCTGCTGCTGTCCTTCGCCAAGGCCGCGCACCCCAGCCGCGTGCACCGCCCGGCCTACCCGGACTACGTGTCGGTGCGCCAGATCGACGCCACCGGCAAGGTCATCAAGGAATGCCGCTTCATGGGCTTGTACACCTCGTCGGTGTACGGCGAGAGCGTGCGCCAGATCCCCTACATTCGCCGCAAGGTGGCCGAGATCGAACGCCGCTCCGGCTTTGACCCCAAGGCGCACCTGGGCAAGGAACTGGCCCAGGTAGTGGAAGTGCTACCCCGCGACGACCTGTTCCAGACCCCGGTGGACGAGCTGTTCAGCACGGTGATGTCGATCGTGCAGATCCAGGAACGCAACAAGATCCGCGTGTTCCTGCGCAAGGACCCCTATGGGCGTTTCTGCTACTGCCTGGCCTATGTGCCCCGCGACGTCTACTCCACCGAAGTGCGGCAGAAGATCCAGCAGGTATTGATGGAGCGCCTCAAGGCCAGCGACTGCGAATTCTGGACCTTCTTCTCCGAGTCGGTGCTGGCGCGGGTGCAGTTGATTCTGCGCGTCGACCCGAAAAATCGCATCGACATCGATCCCCTGCAACTGGAAAACGAAGTGGTGCAGGCCTGCCGTTCGTGGCAGGACGACTACGCCGCGCTCACCGTGGAGGCCTTTGGCGAAGCCCAGGGCACCAACGTGCTGGCCGACTTCCCCAAGGGTTTCCCCGCCGGCTACCGCGAGCGCTTCGCCGCCCACTCGGCGGTGGTCGACATGCAGCACCTGCAGACTCTCTCGGAAAAGCGCCCGCTGGTGATGAGTTTCTACCAGCCGCTGGCCCAGACCGGCAAACAGCAGCTGCACTGCAAGCTCTACCACGCCGACACGCCGCTGGCGTTGTCCGACGTGCTGCCTATCCTGGAAAACCTTGGCCTGCGCGTGCTGGGTGAATTCCCGTACCGCCTGCGCCATACCAATGGCCGCGAGTTCTGGATTCACGACTTCGCTTTTACCGCTGCCGAAGGGCTGAACCTGGATATCCAGCAGCTCAACGACACCCTGCAGGACGCCTTCGTGCACATCGTGCAGGGCGACGCCGAGAACGACGCGTTCAACCGCCTGGTGCTGACCGCCGGCCTGCCGTGGCGCGATGTGGCGCTGCTGCGTGCCTATGCCCGCTACCTCAAGCAGATCCGCCTGGGCTTCGACCTGGGCTACATCGCCAGTACCCTGAACAACCACACCGACATCGCTCGCGAGCTGACCCGGTTGTTCAAGACCCGCTTCTACCTGGCCCGCAAGCTGACCGCCGAAGACCTGGACGACAAGCAGCAGCGCCTGGAACAGGCTATCCTCACCGCGCTGGATGATGTGCAGGTGCTCAACGAAGACCGCATCCTGCGTCGCTACCTGGACCTGATCAAGGCCACCCTGCGTACCAACTTCTACCAGCCGGATGCCAAGGGCCACGCCAAGTCGTACTTCAGCTTCAAGTTCAACCCCAGGCTGATTCCCGAACTGCCCAAGCCCGTGCCCAAGTTCGAGATATTCGTCTACTGCCCGCGGGTGGAAGGCGTGCACCTGCGCTTCGGCAATGTTGCCCGCGGCGGCCTGCGCTGGTCGGACCGTGAGGAAGACTTCCGCACTGAAGTGCTGGGCCTGGTGAAAGCCCAGCAGGTGAAGAACTCGGTGATCGTGCCGGTGGGCGCCAAGGGCGGTTTCGTACCGCGTCGCTTGCCTCTGGGCGGCAGCCGTGACGATATCCAGAACGAGGCCATCGCCTGCTACCGCCTGTTCATTTCCGGGTTGCTGGACATTACCGACAACCTCAAGGAGGGCGGCGTGGTACCGCCGGCCAACGTAGTGCGTCATGATGATGACGACCCCTACCTGGTGGTCGCCGCAGACAAGGGCACCGCGACGTTCTCCGACATCGCCAATGGCATCGCCATCGACTATGGCTTCTGGTTGGGCGACGCTTTTGCTTCGGGTGGTTCGGCCGGTTACGACCACAAGAAGATGGGTATCACCGCCAAGGGCGCCTGGGTAGGTGTACAACGCCACTTCCGCGAGCGCGGTATCAACGTGCAGCAGGACAGCATCAGTGTGATCGGCGTCGGCGACATGGCGGGCGACGTGTTCGGCAACGGCCTGCTGATGAGCGACAAGCTGCAACTGGTGGCGGCGTTCAACCACCTGCACATCTTCATCGACCCCAACCCGGACCCGGCCACCAGCTTCGCTGAACGCCAGCGCCTGTTCGACCTGCCGCGCTCGGCGTGGAGCGACTACGACACCTCCATCATGTCCGAAGGCGGCGGTATCTTCCCGCGCAGTGCCAAGAGCATTGCCATCAGCCCGCAGATGAAAGCGCGCTTCGATATCCAGGCCGACAAATTGACGCCTACCGAGCTGCTGCATGCGCTGCTGAAGGCGCCGGTGGACCTGCTGTGGAACGGCGGCATTGGCACCTACGTCAAGTCCAGCAAGGAAAGCCACGCCGATGTGGGCGACAAGGCCAACGACGCCTTGCGCGTCGATGGCAATGAGCTGCGTTGCAAGGTGGTGGGCGAGGGCGGAAACCTGGGCATGACCCAGCTGGGCCGGGTGGAGTTCGGCCTGTTGGGCGGCGCCACCAACACCGACTTCATCGACAACGCTGGCGGCGTGGACTGTTCCGACCATGAGGTCAACATCAAGATCCTGCTCAACGAAGTGGTGCAGGCCGGCGACATGACCGAGAAGCAGCGCAACGTGCTGCTGGGCAGCATGACCGATGAAGTCGGCCACCTGGTGCTGGGCAACAACTACAAGCAGACCCAGGCCCTGTCCCTGGCGGCGCGCCGTGCCTATGAGCGCATCGCCGAGTACAAGCGCCTGATGGCTGACCTCGAAAGCCGCGGCAAGCTGGACCGCGCCATCGAGTTCCTGCCCACCGAGGAGCAGTTGCTGGAGCGGGCGGCGGCCAACCAGGGCCTGACCCGCGCTGAACTGTCGGTGCTGATCTCCTACAGCAAGATCGACCTCAAGGAAGCGTTGCTCAAGTCCCAGGTGCCGGACGATGCCTACCTGACCCGCGACATGGAAACGGCGTTCCCGCCCAGCCTGGTCAGCCAGTACGCCGAGTCCATGCGTCGCCACCGCCTCAAGCGCGAGATCGTCAGCACCCAGATCGCCAACGACCTGGTCAACAACATGGGCATTACCTTCGTGCAGCGCCTGAAGGAGTCCACTGGCATGAGCCCGGCCAACGTGGCCGGGGCTTACGTGATCGTGCGTGACATCTTCCACCTGCCGCACTGGTTCCGCCAGATCGAGGCGCTGGACTATCAGGTGTCCGCCGATGTGCAGTTGGCGCTGATGGACGAGCTGATGCGCCTGGGCCGCCGCGCCACGCGCTGGTTCCTGCGCAGCCGTCGCAACGAGCAGGACGCCGGGCGCGACGTGGCCCACTTCGGGCCGCATATCGCCGCGCTGGGCCTCAAGCTTGATGAGCTGCTGGAAGGGCCGACCCGGGAGCATTGGCAGACCCGCTACCAGGGTTACGTCGAAGCCGGTGTGCCGGAGTTGCTGGCACGCATGGTGGCGGGCACCAGCCACCTGTACACCCTGCTGCCGATCATCGAAGCCTCGGACGTCACCGGTCACAATGCCGCCGAAGTGGCCAAGGCGTTCTTCGCCGTGGGCAGCTCGCTGGACTTGAACTGGTACCTGCAGCAGATCAGCAGCCTGCCGGTGGAAAACAACTGGCAGGCCCTGGCCCGCGAGGCGTTCCGTGACGATATCGACTTCCAGCAGCGGGCCATCACCATCTCCGTGCTGCAGATGGCCGACGCCCCGGCGGACATGGACGAGCGCATGGCGCTATGGCTTGAACAGCATGCGTCGATGGCCAAGCGCTGGCGCGCCATGCTCGAAGAGCTGAAGGCCGCTACCGGAACCGATTACGCCATGTACGCGGTGGCGAACCGCGAACTGATGGACCTGGCCCTCAGCGGCGCCACCGTCGCCGCCTGATAGGGAGACATAAGGAACCAGGCCCCTGGTCGCAAGACCAGGGGCTTTGGGGCGCAACATCGCCGGGCGTTAGCGCGGTGATACCCATTCCAGTATCTGTGCCTTGAAGCGCAATACATAAGCGGCGTTTTTATCCACGCTCAAATAATCGATAAACCGGCTATTGGGTTTCGCAAGGCCTGTGTCCGATGGGGTGCCTTCGTATTCCCGGCGTAGTGATACCCGGTGGCCCTGATGGTCGCGCCATGTGAAGTGCAGCTCCTGTTCGGGCTTGTTGAACCGAAGCACTTCCACCTTCCAGAAGTCGGTCACGGCTGAAACGCTGTAAGCGCCCAGGTAGCCGTTGCGACTGATGCCTACCCTGGCCCCCTCATGGGTCCCTCCCCCGGCCGCGACGCTGACGTGATAGTGGTGCCGGTCAGGGGTGTGTTCGATGTAGTCGAAGCGGAAGGTGGTCAGGCTGGTTGGCTTGCTTTCACAGATCAGCCAGCCATTTTTGGCCGGCCCCCACTCTTCGCTGAGCCCTATGGTGCCTTCGACGCTCGCGCTGAGGCTTTCGATGCGCGCGATAAACGACTTCCCATTCAGATTATGCATGCGGACCTCCTGGTCCTGTTTGGTGAGGCTGGCGAGCATGAAATATCCACGGGAGCAGGTTCAGCAGGAAATGCTTCATGACAATGTCCACGCCCTGAATGGGCCTATTTCAGCCTGTCTTGCCCGTTCGCCCCCGGTTTATCTTTCCCCTTGCGCCGTGCCACGGCGCCCGATGACTGGAAGGTGGAGGTGCTGGAGTACGACGAGCAGGCGCGGGCCTTCTCTTTTCGTGGCGCGATCAATGGGGCCATCGGGTATCCACCACCCAGGAACGCTTGACGCTGAAGCCAGCCTACCCTGGGGCCAGGCTGTGCATTGGGCGGGAGGAGGCATGGCCGTTGCAGTTCCGCGCCGAGCTGTGACCCAAAAAAAAGGTTCTTCACGGATTGCCGGGAAAGTGGGTGGTACTTCGAAGATCTTTAGTGGACAAACAAGGCGGCCCAGGTGATCTCACAGGCATAACTGGCCCGAAACAGATGTGGGAGTGGGGGGGGCGCCGAGCCCTTGCCCGGGAAGCGCCGTGCGGACGGCGCTCGATCTCGACAGCGACACTACAACATCGCCTAGCGCCTGGTAGCCTTGGTGTAATCCCCAGCCAGGAGCTCCGATGAACATCCTATCGTCCCGGCTTGCAATCGCATCAAGGCCACCGGATGCATGTCTAGGGTTTTACTGCGCCTATGAAACCGAGCGCCGTCCGCACGGCGCTTCCCGGGCAAGGGCTCGGCGCCCCCCCCACTCCCACATCTGTTTCGGGCCAGTTATGCCTGTGAGGTCACCTGGTGCGCCTTTTTTGTTCACTACAGATCTTTGAAGGCACAACCAGCTTCTCCAGGATTTCGTGAAGAACCTAAAAAAAAACCGCCCAGATCAGTGGGCGGTTTTTTTATTGCCGGTCAGGTTCAGGCCTGGACCACCGGAATATTCGCGTTGGCAGCTGCCTCGCGGAATTCGGCGATCTGGTCGAAGCTCAGGTAGCGGTAAACGTCGGCAGCCATGCTGTCGATGTTCTTCGCGTACTCCATGTATTCCTCGACGGTTGGCAGCTTGCCGAGGATCGAGGCAACGGCGGCCAGTTCGGCGGAGGCCAGGAACACGTTGGCACCATCGCCCAGACGGTTCGGGAAGTTACGCGTCGAGGTCGACACCACGGTGCTGTTCGGTTCAACGCGTGCCTGGTTACCCATGCACAGCGAGCAGCCCGGCATTTCCATGCGTGCGCCAGCCTTGCCGTAGATGCCGTAGTAGCCTTCCTCGGTCAGCTGGTGGGCATCCATCTTGGTCGGCGGCGACAGCCACAGGCGGGTTGGCAGTTGGCCTTTCACCTGGTCCAGCAGTTTGCCCGCGGCGCGGAAGTGACCGATGTTGGTCATGCACGAACCGATGAACACTTCGTCGATCTTCTGGCCTTGAACGGTGGACAGCAGACGCGCGTCGTCCGGGTCGTTCGGGGCGCAGAGGACGGGCTCCTTGACATCGGCCAGGTCGATTTCGATGATTTCGGCGTATTCGGCATCGGCGTCGGCCGACAGCAGCTCAGGGTTGGCCAGCCAAGCTTCCATGGCCTGTGCGCGACGTTCCATGGTGCGGGCATCGCCGTAGCCTTCGCTGATCATCCAGCGCAGCAGGGTGATGTTCGACTTCAGGTACTCGGCGATGGCCTTTTCCGGCAGCTTGATGGTGCAACCGGCGGCGGAGCGCTCGGCCGAGGCGTCGGACAGCTCGAAAGCCTGTTCAACGGTCAGCTCGTCCAGGCCTTCGATTTCCAGGATGCGACCCGAGAAGGCGTTGATCTTGCCTTTCTTCTCGACGGTCAGCAGGCCTTTCTGGATGCCGTAGTAAGGGATGGCATGGACCAGGTCACGCAGGGTGATGCCAGGTTGCAGCTTGCCCTTGAAGCGCACCAGTACCGACTCCGGCATGTCCAGCGGCATGACGCCGGTGGCAGCGGCGAAGGCGACCAGGCCGGAACCGGCCGGGAACGAGATGCCGATCGGGAAGCGGGTGTGCGAGTCGCCGCCGGTGCCGACGGTGTCAGGCAGCAGCATGCGGTTCAGCCAGCTGTGGATGATACCGTCGCCTGGGCGCAAGGACACGCCGCCGCGGGTGCGGATGAAGTCCGGCAGGGTGTGGTGGGTGACCACGTCGATCGGCTTCGGATAGGCGGCGGTGTGGCAGAACGACTGCATGACCAGGTCGGCGGAGAAGCCCAGGCAGGCCAGGTCTTTCAGCTCGTCGCGGGTCATCGGGCCAGTGGTGTCCTGGGAGCCCACGGTGGTCATCTTCGGTTCGCAGTAGGTGCCAGGGCGCACGCCTTTGCCTTCTGGCAGGCCGCAGGCCTTGCCGACCATCTTCTGCGCCAGGGTGAAACCCTTGCCGGTGTCGACCGGGGCTTCGGGCAGCTTGAACAGGTCGGTTGGGCCCAGGCCCAGTTCGGCGCGGGCTTTTTCGGTCAGGCCACGGCCTACGATCAGCGGAATACGGCCGCCAGCGCGGACTTCATCCAGCAGCACGGGGGTTTTCAGTTCGAAGGTGGTGATGACTTCGTCGCTGTCATGCTTGCAGACCTTGCCAGCATGCGGGTACAGGTCGATCACGTCGCCCATGTTGATGTTCGAGACATCGAATTCGATCGGCAGGGCGCCGGCGTCTTCCATGGTGTTGTAGAAGATCGGGGCGATCTTGGAGCCGAAGCAGAAACCACCGGCGCGCTTGTTCGGCACGTAAGGGATATCGTCGCCGAAGAACCACAGCACCGAGTTGGTCGCCGATTTACGCGACGAACCGGTACCCACCACGTCACCGACGTAGGCGATCGGGAAGCCTTCGCCACGCATCTGCTCGATCTGCTTCATCGGGCCGATGGAGCCTTGCACGTCCGGGACGATACCGTCGCGGGCCATTTTCAGCATGGCCAGGGCGTGCAGCGGGATGTCAGGGCGCGACCAGGCGTCGGGTGCGGGGGACAGGTCGTCGGTGTTGGTTTCGCCGGTCACCTTGAACACGCGCAGGCTGATCTTGTCGGCCAGGGTAGGGCGCTTCTTGAACCACTCGCCGTCAGCCCAGGACTCGATCACGGCCTTGGCGTGGGTGTTGCCGTTCTTGGCTTTTTCGGCCACGTCGTGGAAGGCGTCGAACATCAACAGGGTGTGCTTGAGCTGCTCGGCCGCGACCGGGGCCAGCTCGGCGCTGTCCAGCAGCTCGACCATGGTGGCGATGTTGTAGCCGCCCTGCATGGTGCCCAGCAGCTCAACGGCGCGCTTCTTGTCGATCAGCGGGGAGGTGGCTTCGCCCTTGGCCAGGGCGGAAAGGAAGCCGGCCTTCACGTAGGCCGCTTCGTCCACACCTGGCGGTACGCGGTTGGTGATCAGGTCGACAAGGAAGGCTTCTTCGCCAGCGGGAGGATTCTTCAGCAGCTCGACCAGGCCGGCTGTCTGTTCGGCGTTAAGCGGCTGGGGCACGATACCCTGGGCGGCACGCTCTTCGATGTGTTTGCGGTAGGCTTCAAGCACAGTTATTACCCTCATCAGTGGTCCCTGTCCGGGACGCTCATCCAGTCATTTCTGCGCCCATGCGCTGCACGGCTTTCCCGCCGTCGAGGCCGGGGCTGCAGAAATTCCTTGTAGAAGCTGCTTTCAAAGTTTTACGCCTCCAGAACGGGGAGCTGATGAGGGCTGGCGCCAGGTATTCGTGCCTGAAAATACCTGCGCCAACGCCGTTCTGTCGGATAACTGTGCTCGTGACGCTTTGAAAACAGCTTCTAGCGGACATTGGTGCCTAAAAAGGCAGCGTGATTCTACGGCAAAAAAACAAGAAAGGTAAGTTAAGCCCTACCACTTCAGGGGTGATCATCCTTAGACAAAGGGCTAACATGGCCGCCTGTCTTACTTTTCAAAGCGTTGCCAAGCCATGTCCAACCAGTCCATCAAGACCCCCTGTGTAGGCCTCTGTTCCACGGTTTACGGGGACCTTGTGTGCCGCGGCTGCAAGCGCTTCCACCACGAGGTCATCCACTGGAACGGTTACGACGACGAGGCCAAGCGCGCGGTGTGGCTGCGCCTGGAACAGTTGCTGGTGCAGGTGATGGTGGCCAAGCTGGAAGTCTTCGACAAGGACAAGCTGCGCCAACAGCTGGAACAACGCAAGATCCGTTTTGTGGCGCACCAGTCCGAATACTGCTGGGCCTACCAGTTGATCGCCCGTGGCGCGCGGGTCATCAACCAGCTGGAGGCGTATGGCATGGCTTTGCTGCCGGAATTCCGCGACTGGGAGCTACCGGAATTGCGCGATGCCATTGATCGGGAATTTTTCCTGCTGTCCGAGGCGCATTACGAGCGCTACATCGCACCGGGGTTTCTCCAGGATGCGTTTGCTGGCTGAATCCTGCAGGGTGGCTACTGGCCTCATCGCGAGCAAGCTGTGCTCCCACCGTGTTCACTTTGATTAAGTGTGAACGCTGTGGGAGCACAGCTTGCTCGCGATGAGGCCGTTAGATACACCGCCTCACCCCCGCGCCAACTCCTCAAGGTGCGCGATGATTTCGTCGGTCTTGAGCACCAGCACGTCACTCTCCAGCGTGTCGAGCACCACTTCGGCGGTGTTGCCGATCAGCGCGCCCGCCACCCCGGTGCGCGCCACCGTGCCAATCACCGTCACGGCGGCCTTGAGTTTCAGCGCGGTAAATGGAATAAGCACATCCGCCGGCCCCTCGGCGATGTGCAGGTGCGCATGGTCGATATCGAATTCGGTCTGGAACGCCAGGCATTGTTCCCGATACCGCGCTTCGATGGTTTCGGAACGCTGGAATGTGGGGTCTGGCGCCGACAGCATGGGGGAGGGGTGGGCGGCGATCACATGCAGGTCGCCCTTGGCCAGGCGGGCGATGTCGAAACCGTGCTCGATAATCGACGCATGCAGGTGCCGGTGCTCGCCGTCAGCATTGCCCACGTCCACCGCCGCCAGGATCACGCCGTGGCTCCAGGGCCGCTCGCTCTTGACCATCAGTACCGCGCACGGGCATTGGCGCAGCAGCTTCCAGTCGGTGGGGGTCAGCAGAAAGCGTTTCAGCGCGCTTTCGTGGACGTGCTGCTTGATCACCAGGCCGCAGCCTTCGGCTTGCTGCACCTTGATGATGGTCTTTTCCAGGCTGCCTTCCCAGGCCTGCTCGGCGCTGGCACTGAAACCGTTGTCGTGAAGCTGGGTCTTGAGCAGGCTCAGCAGGGCGCTGTGGTCCTGGTGGTGGTCGCACATCAACAGGTGCAGGTGGGCCTGGGTCACACCGGCGATCAACTTCGCGCGGGTCAGCGCCTGGCTGTGGGCGTGCCCGGGGTCCAGCACCACCAGAAGGCTGCGGATCGCTTGCATGACGGGTCTCCTGCGAGGTAGGCATGCCACTACTATAGACAGCCGTCAGTCCGCCGCCCTGTCCTGTATCAAGCATAGCGGCTGGCGCTTGGCCGTGGCGTCCGTATAATCGCCGGCTTTTGCGCCCCTTGAGGAGTCGAGCATGCTGTCTGAAATCCATGAGTTCCTCGGTTGCAGGACGCCGCAGGCCTGGGTCGACGCGGCCCTGGCCGACCAGGAAACCATGCTCGTGGACCACAAGAACTGCGAGTTCAAGGCCGCCAGCACGGCATTGAGCCTGATCGCCAAATACTGCACACACGCCGACCTGATCAACATGATGTCGCGCCTGGCCCGCGAGGAGCTGGTGCACCACGAGCAGGTCATCCGCTTGATGAAAAAGCGCAAGATCGAGCTGCGGCCACTGTCGGCTGGCCGCTATGCGTCGGGCCTGCGCAAAGTGGTGCGCAACCATGAGCCGGTCAAGCTGGTGGACACCCTGGTGGTGGGCGCCTTCATCGAAGCGCGCAGTTGCGAACGTTTCGAGGCCCTGGTGCCGCACCTGGACGAAGAACTGGGGGCGTTCTACCACGGGCTGCTCAAGAGCGAGGCGCGGCACTATCAGGGTTATCTGAAGCTGGCGCATCAATATGGCGAGGCCGAGGATATCGCCCGCACCGTGGAGAAGGTGCGGGCGGTGGAAGCCGACCTGATCCTCAGCCCTGACGCAGAATTCCGCTTTCACAGCGGTGTGCCCGCCGCCTGATATCCCCCCCCGAACCCTGTGGGGCCGGGCCATGCCCGGGAAGGCCGCACCACAGGGTCACTGAATTTCCCCCGCCCCTGAACGTCTGAATAATAAGCAAGCTAACAATTTAATTTGACATTAGCTGCCTAGGCAGTAACATCTTGTATAAATTACTGCCTAGGCAGGCTTTTACACGATGAAACATTTCACCCCGGAAAACTTTCGCACTTGCACCATCGGCCTGCTCCTGGGCCGTGCGTCGTCCGTCAAGGACCGCATCCTGGATACGCACCTGGTCCCCGAAGGGGTGACTGCCGCGCAGTTCAAGGTGTTGATCATCATCGAGCAGTTCGATGTCGACCGGCCGGCCGAGTTGTGCCGCTACCTGTCGCTGGACAGCGGCTCGATGACGCGCATGCTCGACCGATTGGAACAAAAAGGCTTCATCAGCCGTCGACCTTGTGCCGATGATCGCCGTCAGGTACGGGTCAGCCTCACACCGGCCGGCCTGGCGCTGGCGGGCAAGTTGCCGGTGGTGGGCGCCGCGGCCATGAACGAGCTGGTAGGCGTGCTCGCCCCGGATGAACTGGAAAGCCTGGAACGAATCTTAACCAAAGTATTGCTGGCGGCAGGGGACACCCTCACCGCCTTGCGGGTAGGTGCTAAATGAGCGGCAAGTCCTTACGCAACCGGTTCAGCCTGGTGTTTCTGGCCATGAGCCTGGCCGGCTGCGCCAACTTCCATGGCCTGACCACCTCCGGTGTGGCCACTGATGCAAAAAACCTTCATGCCGACGCCACGCTCAAGGGCGTGACCCTGTCACCGGCTGCCTGGCCCAGGGCCGATTGGTGGAAGAGCCTGGGCGATGACCAGCTCGACGGCCTGATCCGCGAAGCGCTGCGCGACAGCCCCGACATGCAGGTGGCCGCGGCCCGAGCCCACCAGGCCGATGCAGCCGCCTACGCGGCCGACGCCGCGCGCATGCCCACCCTGGACGCCCAGGCCGGCGTGACTCGCGAGCGCCTGCCCAAGGTGCAAGACCCGCAAGGCATTGGTGGCCTGTACGCCACCGTGCGCCAGGCCGACCTGTCGTTCAACTACAGTTTCGACCTGTGGGGCGGCCAGCGTGACGCCTGGGAGGCCGCCCTGGGCCAGGCCCGTGCCGCCGAAGTGGACCGCCAGGCCGCGGCCCTGACCCTGGCCGCCGATGTCGCCCGTGCCTATAGCAACCTGGGCCAGGCCTACATCATGTACGACCTGGCGCAGGACGACCTCAAGCGCACCCAGCAGATGCTCAACCTGGGCCAGCGCCGCCTGACCGCCGGCATCGACAGCGACTACCAGTTCCAGCAAACCGAAAGCCTGGCCGCCAGCTCCCAGGCGTCGGCCGAAGACGCCAGCAAGCGCCTGCATAGCGCCAGGATCGCCTTGGCGGTGCTGTTGGGCAAAGGCCCGGATCGTGCCAACGAAATTGCCCGGCCCAAGGTTTTGCAACCGGCCGCGGTGGCCTTGCCTTCCGTGCTGCCCGCCGAACTGCTGGGCCGGCGCCCCGACCTGGTGGCTGCCCGCTGGCGCGTGGAGGCCGCGAGCAAGGACGTTGCCGCGAGCAAGACGCGCTTCTACCCCAACCTCAACCTGAGCGCCGCCGCCGGTACCCAGTCGCTGTTGGGTGATGCCCTTTTCGGCAGCGCCAGCAAGTTCTTCAACATCGCCCCCACCGTGTCGCTGCCGATCTTCGACGGTGGCCGCCTGCGCGCCAGCCTCGACGCCACGGACGCCGACTACGACCTGGCCGTGGCGCAGTACAACAAGAGCCTGGTGAAGGCCCTTGGCGATGTCAGCGACGCGGTCAACCAGTTGCACGCCATCGACCTGCAGATCAAGGCCCAGGCGCGCGCGGCCAGCATTGCCAAGCAGTCCTTCGACACCGGCACCCTGCGTTACGGCTCGGGTATCGGCAACTACGTGGACGTGCTGACCATCGAGCAGCAATTGCTGCAGGCACAACGACAACTGGCCAGCCTCAACGCCGAACAGATCGACCTGTCGATCCAGTTGATGCAAGCCCTGGGCGGCGGTTATCAGGGCGAAGACGTCGCCCAGGCCGCTACCACTCCCGCACACGCAACACAGACTGAATAAGCTAGGTATCTGTCATGGCTACTGCCTCCGCTACAAATGCACCGGACAAGGCTCCGCAATCGGACACCCCCAACGCCGGCAACCCGCGCAAGCGCAAAATACTGCTGTTCCTTCTGTTGCTGCTGGTGATCCTGGGTGGCCTCGGCGTATGGGGCTGGTACGAAATGTACGGCCGCTGGAATGAAAGCACCGATGACGCCTATGTGAACGGCAACGTGGTGGAAATCACTCCGCTGGTCACGGGTACCGTCACCAGCATCGGCGCCGATGACGGCGACCTGGTACACGCCGGGCAAGTGCTGCTGGAGTTCGACCCGGCCGACGCCAAGGTCAACCTGCAAAGTGCCCAGGCCAACCTGGCCAAGGCCGTGCGCCAGGTGCGCGGCCTGTACAGCAATGTCGACGGCGCCAAGGCGCAGTTGCTGTCGCGCCAGACCGACCTGAAGAAGGCCCAGGACAACTACGACCGTCGTCGTACCCTGGCGGCCGGTGGGGCGATTTCCCAGGAAGAGCTGTCCCACGCCCGTGACGACCTGAACGCCGCCCAGGCGGCGGTCGCCAACGCGCAGCAGGGCCTGAAGAGCAATACCGCGCTGGTGGATGACACCACTGTGGCCACCCACCCGGAAGTGATGGCTGCCGCGGCGCAACTGCGCCAGGCCTACCTGGCCAATGCCCGTACCACGCTGATCGCGCCGGTGACCGGCTACGTGGCCAAGCGTACCGTGCAACTGGGCCAGCGTATCCAGCCGGGTACCGCGACCATGGCGGTCATTCCCCTGGACCAGGTGTGGGTAGACGCCAACTTCAAGGAAACCCAGCTGAGCAAGATGCGCATCGGCCAACCGGTGGACATCACCGCCGACCTGTACGGCAGCGATGTCAAGTTCAGCGGCACCGTGGACAGCCTCGGCGCCGGCACCGGCAGCGCCTTTGCGTTGCTCCCTGCGCAGAACGCCACCGGTAACTGGATCAAGATCGTTCAGCGGGTACCCGTCCGTATCCATCTGAACCCGGATGAGCTGAGCAAGCACCCGCTGCGTATCGGCCTGTCCACCGTGGTCGACGTCAACCTGCACGACCAGAGCGGCCCGGTACTGGCCCAGCAGCCGCCGCAAAAAGCGTCGTTCAGCACTCAGGTTTACGACCGCCAACTGGGTGAAGCCGACGACATGATCAACCGCCTGATCCACGACAACAGCGTTGGCGCCGGCAACACTGCCCAACGTTGATTCGCCAATCCGCAGGCCCGGTGCGCACGCGCCGGGCCTGATCGACTTCTTTTCCGGGGATTTGCGATGAGCAACGCTTCCTTCAAGCCGCCCAGCCTGCTGCTCAGCACCATCGGCCTGTCGCTGGCGACTTTCATGCAGGTGCTCGACACCACCATTGCCAACGTGGCATTGCCGACCATTTCCGGCAACCTGGGCGTCAGCTCCGAGCAGGGCACCTGGGTCATCACCTCGTTCGCGGTGAGTAACGCCATCGCCTTGCCGCTGACCGGCTGGCTGAGCCGACGGTTCGGCGAGGTGAAGCTGTTCCTGTGGGCCACCATCCTGTTCGTGCTGGCGTCGTTCCTGTGCGGTATTTCCACCTCGATGCCCGAACTGGTCGGCTTCCGCGTGCTCCAGGGCGTGGTGGCAGGGCCCCTGTACCCCATGACCCAGACACTGCTGATCGCGGTCTACCCCCCGGCGAAAAGGGGGATGGCACTGGCACTGCTGGCCATGGTGACGGTGGTGGCGCCCATTGCCGGGCCGATCCTGGGTGGCTGGATCACGGACAGTTACAGCTGGCCGTGGATCTTTTTCATCAACGTGCCCATCGGTATCTTCGCCTGCCTGGTGGTGCGCCAGCAGTTGGCGGCGCGGCCGGTGGTCACCAGTCGCCAGCCCATGGACTACGTGGGCCTGATTGCCTTGATCATCGGGGTCGGGGCCTTGCAGATCGTGCTCGACAAGGGCAACGACGCTGACTGGTTCGAGTCCAACTTCATTGTTATCGGCGCAGTGATATCGGCCATTGCCCTGGCGTTCTTCGTGATCTGGGAGCTGACCGACGAGCACCCGGTGGTGAACCTGAAGCTGTTCAAGTACCGCAACTTCCGTTTCGGCACCATTGTGCTGATATTGGGTTATTCCGGGTTCTTCGGCATCAACCTGATCCTGCCCCAGTGGTTGCAGACGCAGTTGGGCTACACCGCCACCTGGGCGGGCCTGGCGGTGGCGCCGCTGGGCATATTGCCGGTGCTGATGTCGCCGTTCGTGGGCAAATACGCCACCCGGTTCGACCTGCGGATTCTGGCGGGGCTGGCGTTCCTGGCCATCGGCACCAGTTGCTTCATGCGGGCGGGCTTTACCAATGAGGTGGACTTCAACCACGTGGCGCTGGTGCAGATGTTCATGGGTATCGGGGTGGCGCTGTTCTTCATGCCGACCTTGACCATCCTGCTCTCGGACCTGCCGCCCGCGCAGATCGCCGACGGCTCGGGTCTGGCGACCTTCCTGCGGACCCTGGGCGGCAGCTTTGCCGCCTCGCTGACCACCTGGATCTGGATTCGCCGGGCGGACCAGCACCATGCCTACCTGACGGAAAGCATCACGCCGTACGACCCGGCGACCCAGCATGCGATTCAGCAGATGGGCGGGGCGGGGCTCAAGACCTATCAGCAGTTGGATGGGATTGTCGAGGCGCAGGCCTACATGCTTTCCACCGTGGATTACTTCACGCTGCTGGGCTGGATGTTCATGGGGTTGATTCTGATCGTCTGGCTGGCCAAGCCGCCGTTCAGCGCCAAGGCCGGGCCGGAGGCCGCGGGCCACTGATCGGTGGTGCGGCGTTCCCGCGCTTCGCCCGGTCCCACAGGGTTCTTGCTGACCTGGTGAGACCGAGCGAAGCTCGGGAAAAAGGCGACGCGGTCTAGAAGGGGAACGCCGCCAGGGACATCCCTTGCTCATCCACCTGCAACGCCCACCCATCCTTGTCCCAATCCCCCAGTACAATCCGCCGCGCCGGCGCATCGCCTGCGTGGAGCTTGTGGATGGCGGGCCGGTGGGTGTGGCCATGGATCAAGGTGGTGACCTTGTGCTCGGCCATCACCCGCGGCACTTCCTCGGGCGTGACGTCGACGATATCGTTGGCCTTCATGCGGGTTTGCGCGCGGCTCTCACTGCGCAGCTTGCGTGCCAGCCTGTGGCGGGTGCGCAAGGGCAGGTGGCGCAGGATGAACAGCGTCAGCGGGTTGCGCAGGATGCGGCGCATGCGCATGTAGCCTTCGTCGCGGGTGCACAGGCTGTCGCCGTGCATCAACAATACCGGCTCGCCGTAGAAGTCCACCACGCTGGGGTCGCGCAGCAGCGTCGCGCCCGCCAGCTTGCAGAAGCGCCGGCCAAGCAGGAAGTCCCGGTTACCGTGCATCAGAAAGATCTTCGTGCCACTGTCGCTCAGGGCGCGCAGGGCCTCGCCGATCGAAAGCTGGTAGGGGGTCATGCCATCGTCGCCGATCCAGGCTTCGAAAAAGTCCCCCAGAATATAAAGAGCGCTCGCCGAGCGCGCGCGCCCGGCGAGAAACTCCAGGAACGCCCGGGTAATGTCCGGACGTTCTTCCTGCAAGTGCAGATCAGAGATCAGCAGAATCACTCAATGATCTCGGCTTTCTCGATGACCACGTCTTCTACCGGTACGTCCTGGTGGCCCGACTTGGAGCCAGTGGCCACGCCCTTGATCTTGTCGACCACGTCGTTGCCTTCGACCACTTCACCGAACACGGCATAGCCCCAGCCCTGAACGGTCGGTGCGCTGTGGTTCAGGAAGGTGTTGTCGGCGACGTTGATGAAGAACTGCGCCGAAGCCGAATGCGGCTCCATGGTACGGGCCATGGCAACGGTGTACTTGGCGTTGGAAAGGCCGTTGTTGGCTTCGTTCTGGATGCTCGGGCGCTTGTCTTTCTTTTCCTTCATGCCTGGCTCGAAACCGCCGCCCTGGATCATGAAGTTGCTGATGACACGGTGGAACACGGTATTGGTGTAGTGGCCAGCGTTGACGTATTCGATGAAGTTGGCCACGGTTTTCGGAGCCTTGTCAGCGTTCAGCTGCAGCACGATGTCGCCGAAGTTGGTAGTCAGTTTTACTTTGGACATTTCAGGATTCGCTCTTCTTTAGAGAATGTGGCGGGTCATTTATAACCCTGACGCGCAGTTTACAGGTCGCGATACGCATTTCGAGGCTGTTTTTTCGCAGACGGCCGGCGAAACCCGGCAGACTGGCCTGTCAGCGACTTGACAGCTTCGGCTATGATAAGCGCTTTGATTTAGTCGGCCTACCCATGGCCACAGGTACGTTTTCAAGGATCCTATGAGCAAGCCCACCGCCGATCACGCTCCCAATGCCGCAAACGCCAAAGGCGCGCCGGTAGTCCCGACCAATTTCCTGCGGCCGATCCTGCAGGCCGACCTGGACTCGGGCAAGCACGCCAGCATCGTCACCCGCTTCCCGCCGGAGCCCAACGGCTACCTGCACATCGGCCACGCCAAGTCGATCTGCGTGAACTTCGGCCTGGCCAAGGAGCTGGGCGGCGTGTGCCACCTGCGCTTCGACGACACCAACCCGGCCAAGGAAGACCAGGAGTACATCGACGCCATCGAGCGTGATGTCAAGTGGCTGGGTTTCGAATGGGCCGGCGAAGTGCGCTACGCCTCGCAGTATTTCGACCAGTTGCACGACTGGGCCGTGGACCTGATCAAGGCCGGCAAGGCCTATGTGTGCGACCTGACCCCGGAACAGGCCCGCGAATACCGTGGCAGCCTGACCGAGCCTGGCAAGAACAGCCCGTTCCGCGAGCGTTCGGTGGAAGAGAACCTGGACCTGTTCGCCCGCATGAAAGCTGGCGAGTTCCAGGACGGCGAGCGCGTGCTGCGCGCCAGGATCGACATGGCCTCGCCGAACATGAACCTGCGCGACCCGATCCTGTACCGCATCCGCCATGCCCACCACCACCAGACCGGTGACACGTGGTGCATCTACCCCAACTACGACTTCACCCACGGCCAGTCCGACGCCATCGAAGGCATCACCCACTCCATCTGCACCCTGGAGTTCGAAGGCCATCGGCCGCTGTACGACTGGTTCCTGGACAACCTGCCGGTGCCCAGCCACCCGCGCCAGTACGAGTTCAGCCGCCTGAACCTGAGCTACACCGTGACCAGCAAGCGCAAGCTCAAGCAACTGGTGGACGAGCAGCACGTGCAGGGCTGGGACGACCCGCGCATGTCCACCCTGTCGGGTTTCCGGCGTCGTGGCTACACCGCCGCGTCCATTCGCAATTTCTGCGAAATGATCGGCACCAACCGTTCCGACGGCGTGGTGGACATGAACATGCTGGAATTCAGCATCCGTGACGACCTGGACCGCAACGCTCCGCGTGCCATGTGCGTGCTGCGCCCGCTGAAGGTGACGATCACCAACTACCCCGAAGGCCAGGAAGAAACCCTGGAGCTGCCACGCCACCCGAAGGAAGACATGGGTGTTCGCGTGCTGCCGTTCGCCCGTGAGATCTACATCGACCGCGACGACTTCATGGAAGAGCCGCCCAAGGGCTACAAGCGCCTGGAGCCAGCCGGTGAAGTTCGCCTGCGCGGCAGCTACGTGATCCGTGCCGACGAAGCCATCAAGGATGCCGACGGCAACATCGTCGAGCTGCTGTGCAGCTACGACCCCGACACCCTGGGCAAGAACCCCGAGGGCCGCAAGGTCAAGGGCGTGATCCACTGGGTGCCGGCCGCCGCCAGCGTCGAGTGCGAGGTGCGTCTGTATGACCGCCTGTTCCGCTCCCCGAGCCCGGAAAAGGCCGAGGAAGGCGCCAGCTTCCTGGACAACATCAACCCTGATTCGCTGCAAGTGCTGACCGGTTGTCGTGCCGAGCCTTCGTTGGGCAACGCACAGCCGGAAGACCGCTTCCAGTTCGAGCGCGAAGGCTACTTCTGCGCCGACCTGAAAGACACCCAGCCTGGTCGTCCGGTATTCAACCGTACCGTCACCCTGCGCGACTCGTGGGGCAGCTAAGGAATCATCGTGCTAACGATCTACAACACGCTCACCAAGAGCAAGGAAGTCTTCAAGCCGCTGGACGGCAACAAGGTGCGGATGTACGTGTGCGGCATGACCGTGTACGACTTCTGCCACATTGGCCATGGCCGCAGCATGATCGCCTTCGACCTGGTGACCCGCTGGCTGCGCCATAGCGGCTACGACCTGACCTATGTGCGCAACATCACCGACATCGACGACAAGATCATCAACCGCGCGCGGGACAACGGCGAAAGCTTCGACGCCCTGACCGCGCGCATGATCGACGCGATGCACGAGGATGAAGCGCGCCTGAACATCCTCAAGCCGGACCTGGAGCCACGTGCCACCGACCACATCGCCGGCATGCATGCGATGATCCAGACCCTGATCGACAAGGGTTTCGCCTATGCCCCTGGCAACGGCGACGTGTACTACCGCGTCGGCAAGTTCCAGGGTTACGGCAAGCTGTCGCGCAAGAAGATCGAAGACCTGCGTATCGGTGCCCGCATCGAAGTGGACGAGGCCAAGCAGGACCCGCTCGACTTCGTGCTGTGGAAGGGCGTCAAGCCCGGCGAGCCGAGCTGGGAATCGCCGTGGGGCCCGGGCCGTCCGGGCTGGCACATCGAGTGCTCGGTGATGTCGACCTGCTGCCTGGGCGACACCTTCGACATCCACGGCGGTGGCAACGACCTGGAGTTCCCGCACCACGAGAACGAGATCGCCCAAAGCGAAGCCGCCACCGGCCAGCAATACGCCAATGCCTGGATGCACTGCGGCATGATCCGCATCAATGGTGAGAAGATGTCCAAGTCCCTGGGCAACTACTTCACCATTCGCGACGTGCTGGCCAAGTATCACCCGGAGGTGGTGCGCTACCTGCTGGTGTCCAGCCACTACCGCAGTTCCATCAACTACTCCGAGGACAGCCTGCGCGAGTCCAAGGGCGCGCTGGAACGCTTCTACCACGCGCTCAAGGGCTTGCCGGCCGTGGCCGCCGCCGGTGGCGAGGATTACGTTCAGCGTTTCACCGACGCCATGAACGACGACTTCGCCACCCCGGAAGCCTGTGCTGTGCTGTTCGACCTGGTGCGCGAAATCAACCGCCTGCGTGACAGCGATGTCGATGCGGCGGCTGGCTTGGCGGCGCGCCTGCGTGAGCTGGGCGGGTTGCTGGGGGTGCTGCAACTGGAAGCGGATGACTTCCTGCGTGCCGGTGCCGAAGGCAAGGTTGACGCGGCTGAAGTCGAAGCCCTCATTGCCGCGCGGCTGGCGGCGCGGGCCAACAAGGACTGGGCCGAGTCGGACCGCATCCGCGACCAGATCACCGCCATGGGCGTGGTGCTGGAAGACGGCAAGGGTGTGACCACCTGGCGCCTGGCGGACTGACCGTCGCTGCATGAAAAAGGGGATGCCGTTGGCATCCCCTTTTTTTTCCTCGGTTTTCCGGTCGGTCAGGCTGCCTCAGGCGTAGCGCCGGCCCTCCTGCGCCGTCAGGTCCATCAGCAATTGACGCTCGTTCTCGTGCCACTGGGTTTCCAGGGCGGTGATCCTGTCGCTCAACTGGTCTACCGACTCAACGGGTGAATCTTCGGTCAGTTTCAGCACCTTGGCTTCGTAATCGGCCTTCAGCTCGGCAAACTGCGACGTGTAGGCGTCGCGCAGGTACGCCTGCCAGAAGTCGCGTTCCGCAGCGTAGCGCAGGAAGGACTCGCCCTGTTCGCCTCGTTGCACGTGGCGCCGTGCCTCTTCCAGCTCGTTGGGGCGCAGGTCCGCCGTGCCCTCGTACAGCATGCGCCCTGGCGGCAGCGGCAGGTTCAATTCCTGGGCCAGCCGCAGGCGATAGGCCAGGCGCACCTCGGCCTGATCGCGCGCGCCGGCCTGTTCGATGGCGAAGCGGTCCAGTTCCTGGGATCGGTACAGCTGCTGCACCAGACGGTGCAGGGTCTGGCCGCGCTGGCCCTCCGGAATGCCAGCCATCGACTGACGGGTAAACACCTGAATCTCCATCTGGTTGAACGCCAGGCGGATGCCGTCGGGGCAGGTGTCGTGGGCCAGAATCTGCTGCAGCGGCTCTTCGGCCATGCCGTTGAGCAAAAGACGCAGTTCCACGTCGGTGGCCGCCTGCTGCAAGACGGCCCAGACGCGCTCGATCAGCTCCCCGCGGGTAGACAGCCGACGGAAGTCGGCGGTCTGGCGCAGGCGGTCGATCAGGTTCAGCAGTTGCCCGGCGTCATTGCCGTCGGCGATGGACGCCCAGGTGCCGCGGCGGCTCGCCTGCGCCTCCACGTCGCCGGCCAGCCAAGGCTCCACCGAGGCGACCTGGGCATCGGCTTCGGCATGCAGGCCGGGGCTGTGGGGCGAGTGGCTGGTCTCGGTGGAAAGCTCGCTGTCGGAACTGTGCGCATCGCTCTGGGAGAGGTTGAGGATGTCATCGGGCAGGTCCATGTCGAAGGCGTAGGGGCGATAGTAGGACTCTGACACATGGGCCCTGCGCATGGTGTCATGGGTCAAAGGGTTATTGCGCAGTTCCAGAATGGTGTGGCCGGTGTCGCTGCGGTGGTTGGCCAGGATGTGCTCCGGCAGTTCGGTCAACTGGTTGCCCTCCAGCCCGACGCGTTCCAGGCGGTTGGGGATCAGGTCGTTGAGCCACTGGGGCCACTGGCTTATGCCGGTGCTGTCCAGGCTCAGCCAGGCCATGTGTCGGGCGGCCAACCCTCGGGCGCTGCTGATGGTACCCAGAGTATTGCGGTTGAGGATCAGCGTTTCCAGGGCCGGCAGCTGTGCGAAGAAATCGATGGCTGCCTGGTCGATCATCAGCCCCTGGTCGCTCAGGCTCAGGGTGCGCAGCGCGGGCAGGTCCAACAAGGCGGCAGGCAGTTCGCTCATTGCCCGGGCGTGGCCAGTGAACGCCAGATTCTGCAGGTTGGGCAGGCGCCTGAGAAAGCTATTGATCTGTGCGGTGGTGGCGTCGGTCTTGCTGATCGTCAGGTGTCGCACGTTCTGGTAGAAGGCGTCTGGCAGACTCGCGGGGAAGTCCCCGAGGGCGGCACCTTCCAGGTTCAGAAACGGCGCAGATCCTTCGATGCTGTAGGTGCGCCAGTAGCTGGAGATGGCCTGGGCTGTGCTGGCCCGCTGGGCCTGGCGGGCGGTATCGACCGTTGCCGCCGATGACGAGGTGGCTTGCCAATCGTCAAGGGCTTTCTCCAGTTGGCGGTTGTCCTCAAGCAGCTTGCGCAGCGTTTCCTCGGACAAATCCGGGTCGAAGGTGTAGCGGCTGTCGGGACGCTCGCTCATCCGCGCGGTGATCATGACGTCGCGGGGCAGGTTGTTCTCGCGCACGACCAGACGCGTGCGGCGGGTGGCGCCAGTAGGGTTGGCCAGGACCTCGGCTGGCAGCTCGGTGAGGTGGTTGCCACGCAACGACAACTCGGCCGTGTGGTCCAGCACTTCGGGCGCGAACCAGTTGGGCCTGATTGCGCTCCATTGGTCGGTGGTACGGTCCATGCCCAGGTAATCCAGGCTCATGCCGGACAGGTCCAGTGAGCCATAGACAGGATTGCCGCTCAGGTCCAGGCGCCGCAGTTGCCGCAGCCCTCGAAGCGCTTGCAGTGTTCCGGGGTGTACGGGCAGGCGCAGGTCCACCAGCCTGAGTTCGGCCAGGCCGGGGTATTGCTGCGCGATCATGTTCGGCCAGTCTCGAAACCAGGCGAAGCTCAGCGACTCGTGCCCTTGCAACGAAAACGCGGTCACGCGTGGAAAGCGGGCAAGGAAACTGCCTACCGCATCTGTCTCGGCCTGCACGGCGGTTTCCAGTTGGTTGGCCTCCAAGGTGGCCAACGCCGGTGGCGCGTCGGTATTCAGGTGCAGGTCGCGCAGGTTCAAGCGCTGCACCCGTTCGAGGAGAAACCTTGGCAGTTGGCGAGGGAAATCCGCCAGGTAGACCGACTCCAGGCGCAATTCATGGCTGACCCGGGGGCTTTCACCCAGGGCGCCGCGGCGCCAGCAATGCCAGAGGGCATCGCCGATACGCTGGCGGCTGCCGACCCGCAGGTCGTCCAGGCGGGTGATCGAGGCAGACTCCAGCACCCACTCGTCCAGTGCCGTACGCAGCTGGGCCTGCTCGTCCAGCAAGGTGTTGAGGCGCTCGTCGATGGTCTCGCGGCTGAGCCCGGCGCCGTACAATTCTTCCAGCAGCACCGGGGCACGGGCATCCAGCGCCGATTCCAGTTCAAGGACGCGCAGTTTGTCGAGCAGCGAGTCTTCGGTGATGATCCGCCCGGCCCGCGCAGGCACCTGCAGCGCCATGCCGGCGCGGCCCTCGGCGAGCTCCATGGGCGATTTGCCGCCCGGGGTGTCGGCGGCCATGTGCAGCCATTCGCGCACTTTGCGCCGTGGCAGCAAGGGCGCCTGGCGTACCGTTTGCTTGAGGGGTTGCTGCTGGCTGGCATGTGGGAAGCCCAGTTCGGCACGCTGGATGTCGGGCAGGGCGTGAAGCACGGCACCATAGACGGTGTCCTCGCCATGCAGGTGGCGGTCGTCGTTGTCGCGGGTTTCATAGCGGTCCTGATTCCTGACCAGCACCTTGTCGATTGATGCATTGTCGCCCCCCACCTGGTCCACTACCGGGCCGGTGAAGCTGCCTTCGCGCACCTGGATGCGCACCTGCGGGGACCAGCCGGGCAGGGCTTCGATGCTATGCAGCTTGACGGTTTCGGCGTCGGGGTTGGTCAAGGTTTCCAGGTAGAGCCCCTCATAGGCGCGAACCAGGCGCAGATTGTCCTGGTAGGCACGGGCCTCGGCCGCCAGCCGTGGCGGTACCTTGCCCTCGGTTTGCAAGAGGGTCCGCTCCTGGGCGGTGGCATTGGCCGTCAATTCTTCGGCGACGCTGCGAGGCAGGCCCTCGAAAGCCTTTTGGACCTGCGTAGCCAAGGGATCGGCGCTGCTCTGCCAGGCCAGGTAACGCTGATCGAAGAGCCGCGTGCGGTTTTGCCGGGCGCGTTGCGCCAGTTGCTCACGAAGCACTCGGGTACGTACCGTACTACTCAATCGGCCAGAGCCGAAATCCTCCTGCAGCAATCTCTTGACCTGCGCTTCGCTCAGTTGCGCCAGTACCGAAGGCAGCGGATCGTCCGGGCCTTGCTCGACCTTGATGCGCGGGCCGGTTTCGGCTGCAGAGCCAAAGAGCCCCAAGGGCTCGCCCTGGGCATTCACCCACTCCAGCGACCGGCCTTGCGGCCAGCCCGGCGCTTCAGTGAGCAACTGCCATTGCAGGGCGCCATCAGTGACGGGGGTGGCGCTTTCCAGTTGCTCGATGAAGGTGCCCAGTTGATGGTCCAGGCGAAAGCGCTGCAGGGTGTCTTCGAGCAGGGCCGGCGGCGGTTCGCCCTGGGCGAGCGTGCGCCGCAGCACAGCTTCGTGGGTATCACTCACCCGCAGGATGCGCGCCGCTGTCTGGTCGTCGATACCATCGGCCATGGGGCCAAGGCGCTGGAACAGTTCGCTGCCTTCCCATTCTTGAGGGCGATCCAGCTCATCCAGCCAGGCACCCTTGCCGTTGTGACGAACGATCGGCTCGTAGGCTTCGGCGCGCTGAGGGTGGCGCAGGCGGTAAGGACCATCGCCTTCAGGCGGCTTGACGTTGTAGGTGCGGCCGTCCTTGGCCAACCACAGTTTGCCACCGTGCTCGTAAAGGCCCAGGGCATTGGGGCGCAAGGTGGGTGGCAACAACACGTCATGGTGAAACGGCGCCAGGTCGGGCTTCCACAGGCGCTGGCTGCCGTCGGGCAGGGTCACCGGGCGCATGGCCCTGACCACCTCGGGGGGTTCCACGCCAGGCAGAGTGCCGCCCACGCCAGCCCCGGCGCCCGCCATCAGGGCGATCATGGCCAGGTTATCCACCACCCCCATGAGGTAGCCGAACGCTGCGTCCTGGTCGCCCTTGACCAAGGCGTCGAAGCCCTCGTAAGTGCTGTAGCACAGCTGCGCGGCGGTCACTGCCAGCATCACTTCGCCAAGGCCGGGCACCACGAACGCCGCGACATTGAGGGCATCGAACAGTTTATCCTCGAAATACTGCAGGCGCGCTTCGCGGCTCTTGCGGTCCTGTTCGGCCGTGGCTACCAGGTGGAAGCGCGCGTCATCGCGCAAGGTGGCCAGCTTGCGATCGTGCAGGGCTTCCAGCCAGTAGGTGTCAAAGGCCGTGGTGCTCAGGTGGATCGCTGCCTCGGTGTCCCGCTTGACCTCATACCAGCCTTGCGTGCTGTTCCAGGTTTTCGGGTAAAGGGTGGCATTCAAGCGGCTGAACAGCACGTTGCGCTGGCGCGCCGGTACCCGCGTCGCAAAAAAACGCTGGTAGGCGGGCTCCAGCAGCCGGTCGCGCAACGCGTGCATCAAGGCAAGCCGCGAGGGGTAGGTCTTGAGCGCGGCCACGGGGTCGCCGGGCAAGTAGGCGGTGACGGGCTCCGGCCCCTCGTCGGCACGTCGCGGGTGGATGATGAGCATGACATCGGTCAACGGTGCGTCGAACAGGCTCAAGTGGTGGAAGTGCGAGTAGCTGGATTCGGCGTTCAGGTTACTCAATTGGCGGTGCACGTCGCGGTCGATATCGCCTTTGAGCAGGGCGATGTGGGCGTACAACCGCATCCGGGACTGCTCGAGGCGCTTCACCCGCGCAGCCACTTCCTGACGGCCGGTACCGGGTGCGTCCTCCCTGCGTTGGGGCCATTGCAGCACTAGGTTCAGGTGCTCCTGGTACTGCTTGCCCAGGTCAAGGTCGCGACAAAGCCCGGCAAACGCGTGAGGTTCGAGGCTCAACCGCGTGCCGCGGATGGCCAGGCCGTCGAGCGGGTAGTGCGAATAGAGGCCAGCGCGAATGTGCCCGTCGTCCAGGCCACCGGTAACGGTGTCAGCGGCTTCGAAGTTCTGCATGGCCGCCTGCAACAGGGTGCTGGTGGCCGCCTTGCGGGCGTTCTGCAGTTGCACCACAGGGTCCTTGGAAGCGGAGGCGAAGCTGTTGTCGACCACTGCATGGCTGGCATGGAACAGGTAGGTCTCGGCGGTATCGAGGTCGAGGCCGAATCGTCGTAGCAGCTCGGCTTCGAGCTTGGGCTTGGCGAAGGCTTCGGGGGTAGGCAGCAGGGTGAAAATCTCGTCGACCTGGCCTGTGCAGAAACGGTAGTCGCGGTAGGCGGCCGCCAGTTGCTCGACCACGTCGGGCATGGTCTGGCGCCCTTTGACGTACCACTGGGGCATTTCCGCGCCGGCCACCCGCAGCGTGGCGTGGGTGTCGCGGCCGGCCTCTTGGAGCCAGGCGGGAATGGCGTGCTTGGCAATCTCGTAGTGGGCGGCGGTGGGGGGCGTGGCTGCATTCATTGGGGCTGGCATGACAAGGTCCTTTTGTCCATTGAGGGGTAGCCAGTCTAAGGGGCGCCTCCACGGGAAACGGTATCAATGTCTATGTGCACACGTCTTAGTGGTGTTTCACTCATCGCTCGGTCTTGTGGGCCCGCAAGCGCTTGTAGAGCGTGTTGCGGCTGACCCCCAGGCGCCGGGCCAACTGTGAAATGTTGCCGTCGCTATCACGCAGCAACTCGCCCAGGTCAAGCGTCGCCGCCGGAACGTTCAGGGCGGCGGGCAACTCCTGCAGTTCATCGAGGAAGGCTTCAGGCAGGTCGCACACTTCTATGTGCGGGCCTTCGGCCAAGGCGTGTGCGACCGTCAAGACCGACTGCAATTGGCGAATATTGCCCGGCCAGGGGTGCCTGAGCAGTACTTTCAACGCCGCGGTACTGAGCGGGCGCTGGGGTTCGCCTGGGGTGTTCAACGGCGCCAGCAAGGCCTGGATCAGTTCCAGCTTGTCGGTGCGTTGCCGCAACGGTGGCATGTTCAGCGTTGCCCCGGCGATACGGTAATACAGGTCCTGGCGAAAGTGCCCGCTATTGACGCGCTGGCGAAGGTTTTGGTGGGTGGCGCAGATCACGCGGATATCCACCGGTACCGGGTCGCCGGCCCCCAGGGGCTGGATGGCGCGTTCCTGCAGTACGCGCAGCAGATGGGCCTGGGTGGCCAGTGGCATGTCGGCGATTTCGTCCAGTAGCAGTATGCCTGTGTGCGCCTTGCGCACCAGGCCGATATTGCCAGTGGCCCGTGCGCCGGTGAACGCCCCGCGTTCGTAGCCGAACAGCTCCGACTCCACCAGTTCCATGGGGATGGCGGCACAATTGACCGCCACCAGCGGGCAGTGGTGGCGCTCGCTGGCCTGGTGCAGCGCGCGCACCAGCCACTCTTTGCCCGCCCCGGTCTCGCCGCAGACCAACAGTCCCACGTCCTTGTCGAGCAGGCGCTGCCCGACCTTGAGCGCCTTGGCCACCGCGGGGTCCAGCGCAGTGGCGGGCAGGGCAGGGCTGCCCGTGGTGATACCTGCTGGCAGGCCCTGGGCTGGAAGTTGCAGCCTGCACTGAAAGCGATTGCGCCCGGCTGCCACCAGGGTGAAGGTGGCGCCATTGCCATGGTCCAGCAACGCCGCCAGGGTTTGCTTGAACAGCCGTTCCACGCTCGTACCGGGCAAGGCTTGCGCCAACAGGCTGTCGGCTCGGCGGTTGGCGGCGACGACGCGACCGTGGCCGTCCAAGGCCAGGAGCCCGGCCCACGGGCTGTCCAGGTTGCTCGGCCCGGTGTTGAAGGTCAGCAGTGCATGACGTTCGGCACAGGCGTCGCGGATCAGGCGGTTTTCCACGCTCTGGCTCATCATGCGGACCATGCCCAGGGTATGCGACGGCGGCAGGTAGCTGTCGCTGGACACGTCCAGCACCCCGACGATGCACCGTTGCTCATCGAAGATGGGGGCCGCGGAACCGGACATGAAGCGGTTGGCCTTGAGAAAGTGCTCGTCATGCTCGATGTGCACCGCCTGGCCGTAGGCCAATGCCGTGCCGATGGCATTGGTGCCGACATGACGCTCCGCCCAGCACGCCCCTGGCTCGAAACCGGCGCAGCCTGGCGGCTCGGCCAGGCGTTGTTCGCCCCAGCGCTTGAGCAGGCGCCCCTGGCCGTCGGCCAGGCGGATAAGGCAGCTGGAGTTGCCAAGAATGTTTTCGTAATAGGGCAGCACTTCCCGGCAGGCCGTGGCCACCAGGTGGGTGTGGCGGGCGAGCCAGCGTTGCAGGCGTTCGCCGGTCCAGGGGTCGAAGTGCGCGGCACAGCCGTGGTGGAGGCCGAACGCGCGGCAGCGAGCCCAGGAGTCCTGCAGCATGGCCTCGTGGTCGAGGGTGGCGCTAGGGGTGAACATGGCGGTTGGCCTATTGTTTTTGTTCCACCAGTGTCGTCCAGGCCACGGGCTTGTCAATGCGCCGCTGTTCAGCTGTTCAGCCAATAATGTTCAGCGGTGTTCACCCTTGAGCACTCGCTCACGCTGGATGCCCAGCGACGCCTTGTGAAATCAGCGACTTGGCGTGGGGCAGCGGCTTGGCACGAAACTCGCTCCCCTCGTCGCCTGAGCCTGCGATTTAACAATAAAGAAGGCCGCGCCCATGTCCCTGGTGCTGGAACACGTTACCCGCGTCGTCGATCAGCAGCCTTTCATCGATGATGCCTGCCTGAGTTTCGAGCCGGGCTCGTTCAACGTCCTGCTGGGGCGCACCCTGGCGGGCAAGACCAGCCTGATGCGCCTGATGGCTGGGCTGGACCGCCCCGACAGTGGCCGGGTGCTCATGAATGGCGTGGACGTGACCGGGCGCCCGGTGCGCGAGCGCAACGTGTCGATGGTCTATCAGCAATTCATCAATTACCCCACCCTGACGGTGTTCGAGAACATTGCCTCGCCGCTGCGCCAGGCCGGGGTGAAGGCGCCGCAGATCACCGAGCGTGTTCAGGCCACGGCGCAGATGCTGCGTATCGAGCACTTGCTCAAGCGCCACCCGCTGGAATTATCCGGCGGCCAGCAGCAACGGACCGCCATGGCCAGGGCCTTGGTCAAGGACGCCGAACTCATTCTGTTCGACGAGCCGTTGGTGAACCTGGACTACAAGCTGCGCGAGGAGCTGCGTCAGGAAATGCGCCAACTGTTCGCCAGCCGCCACACCATCGCCGTGTACGCCACCACCGAGCCCAACGAGGCCTTGGCGTTGGGGGGCACTACCACGGTATTGCACGAAGGGCGGGTGATTCAGAGCGGGCCTACCGCGCAGGTGTACCACCGCCCCGAGACCATGCTGGCCGCGCAGCTGTTTTCGGAGCCGGCGATCAACCTGATTCCGGGGCGCATTGCCGGCAATGAAGTGAGTTTCGCTGGCTTCGTGCATTTCTCCCGCAACGCTGACCTGCGCGGCATCGCCGATGGCGAATACCGCTTCGGCGTGCGCCCCAGCCACATCAGCCTGGTGCCTTCCAATGACGACGACCTGGAGTTGGCGGTGACTGTGGAGCTGGCTGAAATCAGCGGTTCGGAAACCTTCCTGCATGTGCGCAACGAGCATTTTGCGCTGGTGCTGCACCTGTCCGGCGTGCATGCCTGCGACGTGGACGCGCCGATCAAGGTGTACATCCCCACCCACAAATTGTTTGTGTTTGCCACCCATGGCGGTCTGGTCCAGGCCCCTGGGCAGCGCGCGGCGAGGGTAGCCTGATGGCCGAGATCCGCTTGCAGCACCTGGCACACCGCTACGGCGACGACGAGTATGCCATTCGCGAGATGAATCATGTCTGGGAACAGGGCGGCGCCTACGCGCTGCTCGGGCCATCCGGCTGTGGCAAGTCGACCTTGCTCAATATCATTTCCGGCCTGTTGAGCCCCTCCCAGGGCCAGGTGCTGTTCGACGGCAAGGTGGTCAACGCCCTCAGCCCCGAGCAGCGCAACATCGCCCAGGTGTTCCAGTTCCCGGTGGTATACGACACCATGACCGTATTCGACAACCTGGCGTTTCCATTGCGCAACCAAGGCCAGGACGAGGCTCGTTTGCGGGCGCGGGTGCAAGAAGTAGCGCAGGTGCTGGACCTGCAGCGGCTGTTGCAGCGCAAGGCGCGCAACCTCAGCGCCGATGAAAAGCAGAAGGTGTCCATGGGCCGGGGGTTGGTGCGTGATGACGTGTCGGCGATCCTCTTCGACGAACCGTTGACAGTGATCGACCCGCACCTTAAGTGGAAACTGCGACGCAAGCTCAAGCAAATCCACGAGCAGTTCAACATCACCATGGTGTACGTCACCCACGACCAGCTGGAGGCGTCCACGTTCGCTGACAAGATCGCGGTGATGTACGGCGGCCAGATCGTGCAGTTCGGCACGCCCAGGGAGCTGTTCGAGCGGCCGGGGCACACGTTCGTCGGCTACTTCATCGGCAGCCCGGGCATGAACCTCATGGACGCCATGGCCCGCGACGACGGTGTCGACTTCGCCGGTGTTCACCTGCCCTTGGGCGAAGGCTTGCAACGCCAATTGCGCCATGTGCCGGGCCAGCGCTTGCAGGTCGGCATACGCCCGGAATTCGTCAGGGTCTGGGACCACCCCTACGAGGGCGGCTGGCCGGCGCAGTTGCAACACGTCGAAGACCTGGGGACCTACAAGATCCTGACCGTGTCGCTCAATGGCGTGGCCCTCAAGGCGCGTCTGGCCGAGGACCGCCCGGTGCCGGGCGTCCGACTCTACGTCAGCTTTCCTGCCCAGTGGCTGATGATCTACGCCGACCAGTATCTGGTGGAGGTGGCGCCGTGAAAGTGCAGAACAACAAGGCCTGGTGGCTGGTGTTGCCGGTGTTTGCCCTGGTCGCGTTCAGCGCCATCGTGCCGATGATGACCGTGGTCAACTACTCCCTGCAGGACATCTTCGACCAGTCCAGCCGCTATTTCGTCGGCGCGGACTGGTACCGCCAGGTGCTGCGCGATCCCCAGCTGCATGACTCGCTGCTGCGCCAGTTCATCTATTCGGCCTGCGTGCTGCTGATCGAGATCCCCCTGGGCATCGGTATCGCCCTGACCATGCCGGCGCGGGGGCGCTGGTCATCGCTGTGCCTGATCGTGATGGCCATTCCCTTGCTCATTCCCTGGAACGTGGTGGGCACTATCTGGCAGATTTTCGGCCGTGCCGACATCGGCTTGTTGGGTTGGTCGCTCAACACCCTGGGCATCGGCTACAACTACGCGGCCAACACGCGGGATGCCTGGATCACGGTGCTGGTGATGGACGTCTGGCACTGGACTTCGCTGGTGGCCTTGCTGTGTTATTCGGGTTTGCGCGCCATTCCCGATGTGTACTACCAGGCTGCGCGTATCGACCGCGCTTCGGCCTGGGCGGTGTTCCGCTACATCCAGCTGCCGAAGATGAAGAGCGTCCTGCTGATCGCGGTGATGCTGCGCTTCATGGACAGTTTCATGATTTACACCGAACCCTTCGTGCTCACCGGCGGCGGCCCGGGCAATGCCACCACGTTCCTCAGCCAGACGCTCACCAAAATGGCGGTCGGCCAGTTCGACCTGGGGCCGGCCGCGGCGTTCTCGCTGGTGTACTTCCTGATCATTCTCCTGGTGTCTTGGCTGTTCTATACGGCCATGACCCACGGCGACGACAACGGCTGAGGTGGTCATGAACCTGCGTAAAACACTGCCGCTGTGGCTGTACCTGCTGTTTCTGCTGGTGCCGATCTACTGGTTGTTGAACATGTCGTTCAAGCGCAATGGCGAAATCCTCGGCAGCCTGACGCTGTGGCCCCAGGACTTCACTCTGCACAACTACCAGGTGATCTTCACCGACCCCAGCTGGTATGGCGGCTACCTCAATTCGCTGTGGTACGTGAGCCTGAACACGGTGATTTCCCTGACGGTGGCATTGCCGGCCGCCTACGCGTTTTCCCGCTACCGGTTCCTGGGTGACAAGCACCTGTTCTTCTGGCTGCTGACCAACCGCATGGCGCCACCGGCCGTGTTCCTGTTGCCGTTTTTCCAGCTGTATTCGTCCATCGGCCTGTTCGACACCCATATCGCGGTCGCGCTGGCACACTGCCTGTTCAACGTGCCACTGGCGGTGTGGATTCTCGAAGGGTTCATGTCCGGCGTGCCGAAGGAAATCGATGAGACCGCCTACATCGACGGCTATGGCTTCCCACGCTTCTTTCTGAAGTTGTTCATGCCCCTGATCGGCTCGGGCATCGGGGTGACGGCCTTCTTCTGCTTCATGTTTTCCTGGGTCGAACTGCTGCTGGCGCGCACCTTGACCTCCGTCAACGCCAAACCCATCGCCGCGGTCATGACCCGAACGGTGTCGGCGTCGGGCATCGACTGGGGGGTGCTGGCCGCGGCGGGGGTGCTGACCATTTTACCCGGCATGCTGGTGATCTGGTTTGTTCGCAACCATGTGGCCAAGGGCTTTGCCCTGGGCCGGGTGTAGAGGGTACAGACATGGATTGGATGGCCTGGACGTGGCCTACCGCGGTGTTCTTCGCCGCCGTGGGTGTGGTGCTGCTGGGCATGACGGTGTGGGAGTTGCGAATGCCGGGGGTGGCCCGCCGCGGCCTGCTGCCCATCGTCACCACACGCGGCGATCGTTTGTTCATCGGACTGCTCGGCAGCGCCTACCTGCACCTGCTGGTGATCGGCGTTACCGACTGGAGCATCTGGGTGGCCTCGCTGCTGTCCCTGGTGTGGCTGTTGGCTGTGATGCGCTGGGGTTGACCGACCGGGTCGGCACGCTCCTTCGGATACTCAATCAGGAGGTCACTATGTTCGACAATAACAACAAGCTGAGACATAGCATTGCCCTGGCATCGGCGCTGGCGCTCAGCGGTTTGAGCACCCTTGCGTGGGCCGATGCCTACGAAGACGCGGCGAAGAAGTGGGTAGCCAACGAGTTCAAGCCCTCCACGCTGACGCCCGACCAGCAGATGGCGGAAATGCAGTGGTTCATCAAGGCCGCCGAGCCGTTTCGCGGCATGAAGATCAACGTGGTCTCCGAAACCCTGACCACCCATGAGTACGAGTCCAAGACCCTGGCGAAGGCGTTCACCGAAATCACCGGTATCCAATTGACCCACGACCTGCTGCAGGAAGGCGATGTAGTGGAAAAACTGCAGACGCAGATGCAGTCGGACAAGAATATCTACGACGGATGGGTGAATGACTCGGACCTGATCGGCACGCACTTTCGTTATGGCAAGACTGAGCCCATCACCGACCTGATGGCCAACGAAGGCAAGAACTTCACCTCGCCCACCCTGGACATCAAGGACTTCATCGGCATCTCGTTCACCACGGCCCCGGATGGCAAGGTGTACCAGTTGCCCGACCAGCAGTTCGCCAACCTGTACTGGTTCCGGGCCGACTGGTTCGAGCGCCCCGAACTCAAGGCCCGGTTCAAGCAGTTGTATGGCTATGAGCTGGGGGTGCCGGTGAACTGGTCGGCCTACGAGGACATCGCCAAATTCTTCAGCCAGGACGTCAAGGAAATCGACGGCAAGCGGGTCTACGGCCACATGGACTACGGCAAGAAAGACCCATCCCTGGGCTGGCGCTTTACCGACGCGTGGTTCTCCATGGCCGGGGGTGGCGACAAGGGCCTGCCCAACGGATTGCCCGTGGACGAGTGGGGCATCCGTGTTCAGGACTGCCACCCGGTGGGGTCCAGCGTCACCCGCGGCGGCGACACCAATGGCCCGGCGGCGGTATTCGCAACGCAGAAATATGTCGACTGGCTGAAGGCCTACGCGCCGCCGGAAGCGGCGGGCATGACGTTCTCCGAGTCAGGGCCGGTGCCGTCGCAGGGCAATATCGCCCAGCAGATTTTCTGGTACACCGCGTTCACCGCCGACATGACCAAGCCTGGGCTGCCGGTGATGAACGCCGACGGCACGCCGAAGTGGCGCATGGCGCCATCGCCCAAGGGGCCGTATTGGGAGGAGGGCATGAAACTGGGCTACCAGGACACAGGGTCCTGGACCTTCCTGTATTCGACGCCGGAGAAACAGCGGTTGGCGGCATGGCTGTATGCTCAATTCGTGACGTCGAAAACCGTTTCGCTGAAAAAAACCATCGTGGGCCTCACGCCCATCCGCGAGTCGGACATCAATTCCCAGGCCATGACCGACCTGGCGCCCAAACTGGGCGGCCTGGTAGAGTTCTACCGCAGCCCGGCCAGGGTGCAGTGGACGCCCACCGGCACCAATGTGCCTGACTACCCGCGCCTGGCGCAGCTGTGGTGGAGTCACATCGCCGAGGTGGCCAGCGGCGAGAAGACCCCCCAGGAAGCCCTGGATGGCCTGGCCAAGGACCAGGACGCCGTCATGACCCGGCTTGAGCGTTCCAAGGCGCAGAAAACCTGCGCGCCGATCATGAATGCCGAACGCGATGCCCAATACTGGTTCGACCAGCCTGGTGCACCGAAGCCGAAGCTGGCCAATGAAAAGCCTCAGGGCGAGACCGTCAGCTACGCCGAGCTGCTCAAGTCGTGGGAGGCGGCGCGTAAATAGCCTTTGATGCGCCAACGAAAACGCCGCATCCCAGGGCTGGGCATGCGGCGTTTTTGCAAGCGTCGCCCTGTGCGGGGCGGCTTCACTCAGCCATGCAGCGTTTCGCAGGCATATAGCGTGTTTTCCAGCAGGCAGGCACGGGTCATGGGGCCTACGCCGCCGGGTACCGGGGTGATCCAGCCGGCGCGGGGCAGGGCGGTGTCATAGACCACGTCGCCTACCAGCTTGCCGTCGGCCTGACGGTTGATGCCCACGTCGATGACGATGGCGCCTTCCTTGATCCACTCACCCTTGACCAGCCCGGGCTTGCCCGCGGCCACCACCACCAGGTCGGCGCGGCCGACGTGGCCGGCCAGGTCCTGGGTGAAACGGTGAGTCACCGTCACGGTGCAGCCGGCCAGCAGCAGTTCCATGGCCATCGGGCGGCCGACGATGTTGGAGGCGCCCACCACCACGGCGTTCATGCCGTAGAGGTCCTGGCCGGTGCTTTCCAGCAGGGTCATGATGCCCTTGGGGGTGCAGGGGCGCAGCAGCGGAATCCGTTGTGCCAGGCGGCCGACGTTATAGGGGTGGAAGCCGTCCACGTCCTTGTCCGGGCGGATGCGTTCGAGCAGCCTGGAGGCGTCCAGGTGCTCCGGCAGGGGCAGTTGCAGCAGGATGCCGTCGATGTTCGAATCATCGTTCAGACGGTCGATCAAGCTTTCCAGCTCGTGCTGGGTGGTCTGGGCAGGAAGGTCGAAGGCTTGGGACAGAAAGCCTACCTCTTCACAGTCTTTACGCTTGTGCGAGACATAAACCTGGGAGGCAGGATCGCTGCCGACCAGGATCACGGCGAGGCCGGGGGTGCGAAGGCCTTGCTGGCGGCGCTCGGTGACCCGTTGGGCGATCTGCTGGCGCAGGCTAGCGGCGATCGCCTTGCCGTCGATTAGTTGTGCAGTCATGACGCGTGATTAACCATCGAGAGGGAAGAAAAGGTGCGGGTATTCTCGCATGCTATAGAAGCAGGGCAAAGGCGCTTGGTCCGACGATTCCGCTAACCCCTTAAAAAAAATGAATTTTTTCAAGAAAACAGTTGACGACCCTCCAGGGCGTCTATAACATTCGTCGCACTTGTCGGGCAGAGCCTAGCACTGGTGAAAAAGGTCAGGCAGAGTTAGTGGTTTAACTCAGCAGGACTGAAGCTTAAAATTTGTAGTCGTGACCGAGTGCAAATTAAATAAGCGCCCGTAGCTCAGCTGGATAGAGCATCCGCCTTCTAAGCGGATGGTCGCAGGTTCGAGTCCTGCCGGGTGCGCCATTAGGCAGCTTTGGCACAAGTAGCGCAATATGGTGGGCGTAGCTCAGTTGGTAGAGCACAGGATTGTGACTCCTGTTGTCGTGGGTTCGATCCCCATCGTCCACCCCATATTTCGAAAGGCGCCTGATGAAAGTCTGGCGCCTTTGCTTTAAAAGCTTCAAAAGCGGACGTGGTGAAATTGGTAGACACACTGGATTTAGGTTCCAGCGGCGCAAGCTGTAAGAGTTCGAGTCTCTTCGTCCGCACCATTCAAGCTGTATCGCCCCGTTTGCTGTTGGGGCACTGGTAACACCCGCGTTATGGTGGGCGTAGCTCAGTTGGTAGAGCACAGGATTGTGACTCCTGTTGTCGTGGGTTCGATCCCCATCGTCCACCCCATATCTCATGAAAAAGGCGCCTGATGCGAATCAGGCGCCTTTTTTGTTTTCCGGGTTTGGGTTTGGGGTGTTTTCGAGACCGAGCGCCGCGCGGGCGGCGCTCGGTCTCAAGGGCGCCAGAAATCCCAAGCCATGCACCCAGCCCCCCATCACCCACAAAAAAGGTTCTTCACGTAATCCCTGGAAGGTTGTGGCACCACCACAGATCCGCAGTGAGCAAACAGAGCGGACCAGGTAATGCCCCAGGCATAACTGGCCCGAAACAGATGTGGGACCGGGCTTGCCCGGGAAGCGCCGCGCGGGCGGCGCTCGATTTCAAGGGCGCAAGAAACACCAAGACAGGTATTTGGTGGCCTTCATGCGGTTGCAGGCGGGCCGATAGAATGTCCGTCGGAGCTCCTTGCTGGGGATTGCAGCAGGGCTACGAGGCGCCAAGCGATGTTGTTGTGTTGCTGTTGAGATCGAGCGCCGCCCGCGCGGCGCTTCCCGGGCAAGCCCGGTCCCACATCTGTTTCGGGCCAGTTATGCCAGTGAGATCACTTGGTCCGCCCTGTTTGTTCACTACAGATTTTTGCAGGGAGAACCAACTTTTCCAGCAATCCGTGAAGAACCCACAAAAAAAGCCCGCCTCTCACAAGGCGGGCTTCTTCATTTCCATCATCGACTCAGCGATACCACCCGTGGTGATAACCCCCGCCACCATGCCCATGGTCAGGGAAGATAATGCACCCGGAGGTGCTCAGGATGGCCAGGGCGGCCACGGCAGCCACAGTCAGTTTGGTCAGTTTGTTGATCACGGTTGTCTCCTGGTGTCGGGGGTAATGCACCCGTACTGATAAATCAGACACCGAAAATTTGTAACTGTTTGTCTACGAACGTAAATATTTCGAAAAGATACGTCAGCCAATGTCAATCGGTTGAACCTTGCGCGTGTGCCGCCCGTCGCGGGCGAAAAGGCCCGTCGGCGACCCTGCAAGCCTCTGCCAAGCCCTTTGTGGCCGGGCTTTGGCGGTGGTTTGGCAACTCCTTTTTCCAAGCTGTCTTGCACAGGGTGACTTCTTGTGTTCGACCCTCTAGAATGCATGCCCTTGATTGGGGTCGGAAATGGCCGGCTAACGTCTGTGCAACGAGGAAAATCCATGCAAGTTTCTGTTGAAAACACTTCCGCTCTCGAGCGCCGCATGACCATCGGCGTGCCTGCCGAGCGCATCGAGACCGAAGTCAACAAGCGTCTGCAACAGACTGCCCGTCGCGCTAAGGTTCCAGGCTTCCGTCCTGGCAAAGTGCCGATGAGCGTGATTCGTCAGCGCTACGAAGATTCCGCACGTCAGGAAGCCCTGGGCGACCTGATCCAGGCGACTTTCTACGAAGCCGTGGTTGAGCAGAAGCTGAATCCAGCCGGTGCCCCGGCTGTCGAGCCTAAAGTGTTCGAAAAGGGCAAGGACCTGGAATACATCGCGACTTTCGAAGTATTCCCGGAGTTCGCCGTCGCAGGTTTCGAGTCCATCAACGTCGAGCGCCTGAGCGCCGAAGTGGCTGATGCCGACCTGGACAACATGCTGGAAGTGCTGCGCAAGCAGAACGTGCGTTTCGAAGCTGCCGACCGCGCCGCTGCGAACGAAGACCAGCTGAACATCGATTTCGTCGGCAAGGTCGACGGTGAAGTCTTCGCCGGTGGTTCGGCCCAGGGCACCCAGCTGGTGCTGGGTTCCGGCCGCATGATCCCGGGCTTCGAAGATGGCCTGGTTGGCGCCAAGGCCGGTGAAGAGCGCGTGCTGAACGTGACCTTCCCAGAGGACTACCAGAACCTGGACCTGGCCGGCAAGGCCGCCGAGTTCACCGTCAAGGTCAACAGCGTTTCCGCGCCGACCCTGCCTGAGCTGAACGAAGCGTTCTTCAACCAGTTCGGTATCAAGGAAAGCGGTCTGGAAGGTTTCCGCGCCGAAGTTCGCAAGAACATGGAGCGCGAGCTGCGCCAGGCCATCAAGACCAAGGTGAAGAACCAGGTCATGGACGGTCTGCTGGCTGCCAACCCGATCGAAGTGCCAAAGGCTCTGCTGGAAAACGAAGTGAACCGCCTGCGCGTTCAAGCCGTTCAGCAGTTCGGTGGCAACATCAAGCCAGACCAACTGCCGGCCGAGCTGTTCGAAGAACAAGCCAAGCGCCGCGTTGTCCTGGGCCTGATCGTCGCCGAAGTGGTCAAGGCCAACGAGCTGAAGCCGGACGAAGCTCGCGTACGTGAGCTGATCCAGGAAATGGCCTCGGCCTACCAGGAGCCAGAGCAGGTCGTGGCGTGGTACTACAAGAACGACCAGCAACTGAACGAAGTGCGTTCGGTTGTGCTTGAAGAGCAAGTTGTGGATACTGTTCTGCAGAAAGCTAGTGTGACCGACAAAGCGGTCTCCTACGAAGAAGCGGTAAAGCCGGCTGAAGCTCCACAAGCCGACTGATCCCCTTCCAGCGTTGGAACACCACCATAAGCCAGCCTTCGCGCTGGCTTATGCGTATTCAAGACATGACTATTTGGGAGTGAGTGCGAGACATGTCCCGCAATTCTTATATTCAGCAGAGTTCTGACATCCAGGCCGCAGGCGGCCTGGTCCCGATGGTTGTCGAGCAATCGGCTCGTGGCGAACGCGCCTACGACATCTACTCGCGCCTTCTGAAGGAGCGGGTGATTTTCCTGATTGGCCCTGTGGAAGACTACATGGCCAACCTGGTATGCGCGCAGTTGCTGTTCCTTGAAGCGGAAAACCCGGACAAGGATATCCATCTCTACATCAACTCCCCAGGCGGTTCGGTGACAGCTGGCATGTCGATCTACGACACCATGCAGTTCATCAAGCCGGACGTGTCCACTACCTGCATCGGCCAAGCCTGCAGCATGGGTGCGTTCCTGCTTGCCGGTGGCGCCAAGGGCAAGCGTTTCTGCCTGCCGAACTCGCGGGTGATGATTCACCAGCCGTTGGGCGGTTTCCAGGGTCAGGCGTCGGATATCGACATTCATGCCCGTGAAATCCTGTCGATCCGTCAGCGCCTGAACGAACTGCTGGCCTTCCACACCGGCCAGACGCTGGAGCAGATCGAGCAGGACACCAACCGCGACAACTTCATGAGCGCCGAGCGTGCGGCCGAATACGGCCTGGTCGATTCGGTGATCAACAAGCGTCAGATGCCCGCGTAAGCAAGGCAAATGCCAGGTGGTTGGCACAACCGGCCACCTGTGGACTTGAAAAACCCCGCGATTGCCTTCATCTTGTGTGGCAAGCCTATCGGATTTGGATCGATCGAATGACTGACACCCGCAACGGCGAGGACAACGGCAAATTGCTCTATTGCTCCTTCTGTGGCAAAAGCCAGCATGAAGTGCGCAAATTGATTGCCGGCCCCTCGGTCTTTATCTGCGACGAGTGCGTCGACCTGTGCAACGACATCATCCGCGAGGAGGTGCAGGAAGCCCAGGCAGAAAGCAACGCGCATAAATTGCCTTCGCCTAGAGAAATCAGCGGCATCCTGGATCAGTACGTCATTGGTCAGGAGCGCGCGAAAAAGGTTCTGGCGGTAGCGGTGTACAACCACTACAAGCGCCTCAATCAACGTGACAAGAAGAACGACGACGTCGAGCTGGGCAAGAGCAACATCCTGCTCATCGGCCCGACCGGTTCGGGCAAGACGCTGCTGGCCGAGACACTGGCCCGCCTGCTCAACGTGCCGTTCACCATCGCTGACGCCACCACGCTTACCGAAGCGGGTTATGTCGGCGAGGACGTTGAAAACATTATTCAAAAGCTGTTGCAGAAGTGCGACTACGATGTCGAGAAGGCCCAGATGGGCATCGTCTACATCGACGAGATCGACAAGATCTCGCGCAAGTCCGACAACCCTTCCATCACTCGTGATGTCTCGGGCGAGGGCGTGCAGCAGGCATTGCTGAAGCTGATCGAGGGCACCGTTGCCTCGGTACCGCCGCAGGGCGGTCGCAAGCACCCTCAGCAGGAGTTCCTGCAGGTCGACACCCGTAACATCCTGTTCATCTGCGGTGGTGCGTTCTCGGGCCTCGAAAAGGTCATTCAGAACCGCTCCACGGCCGGCGGCATCGGTTTCAACGCCGAAGTGCGCAGCAAGCAGGAAGGCAAGAAAGTGGGCGAGTCCCTGCGTGAAGTCGAGCCTGACGACCTGGTCAAGTTCGGTCTGATCCCGGAATTCGTCGGCCGTCTGCCGGTGCTGGCAACCCTCGACGAGCTGGACGAAGCTGCGCTGATGCAGATTCTGACCGAGCCGAAGAACGCCCTCACCAAGCAATACGCCAAGCTGTTCGAAATGGAAGGCGTGGACCTGGAGTTCCGCACCGATGCGCTGAAGTCCGTGGCCCATCGCGCGCTGGAACGCAAGACCGGTGCCCGTGGCCTGCGTTCGATCCTCGAAGGTGTGCTGCTGGATACCATGTACGATATCCCTTCGCAGACTGACGTCAGTAAAGTGGTGATCGACGAAAGCGTTATCGAAGGCAAGTCCAAGCCACTGTTAATCTACGAAAACAGTGAGACACCGGCAAAGGCTGCGCCAGACGCATAAGTCGTACTGCGGCTAGAAACAGGAAGGGGCCTTCGGGCCCCTTTGCTTTTCCTGCGCCGCAGCGCTTGTTTTTTTTCGGGGCTGCCCCCACATTGACTACAAGCTCAATTCCATCTGTCTACGGCCCCAGGGCCGCTGTAGAGGCGAAATCATGAAGACAACCATCGAATTGCCTCTCCTGCCATTGCGTGATGTCGTTGTGTATCCGCACATGGTGATCCCGCTGTTCGTGGGGCGCGAGAAATCCATCGAAGCCCTCGAGGCCGCGATGACGGGCGAAAAGCAGATCCTGCTGCTGGCCCAGAAGAATCCAGCCGACGATGACCCAGGCGAAGACGCCCTGTACCGCGTCGGTACCGTCGCCACCGTGCTGCAACTGCTCAAGCTGCCCGATGGCACCGTCAAGGTGCTGGTCGAGGGCGAGCAGCGCGGCACCGTCGAGCGTTTCATGGAAGTCGACGGCCACTGCCGCGCTGAAGTGCAGCTGATCGACGAAGTCGACGCCCCGGACCGCGAGTCCGAAGTATTCGTGCGCAGCCTGCTGGCCCAATTTGAACAGTACGTTCAACTGGGCAAGAAAGTGCCTGCCGAAGTGCTGTCCTCCCTCAACAGCATCGATGAGCCCGGCCGCCTGGTGGACACCATGGCCGCGCACATGGCGCTGAAGATCGAGCAGAAGCAGGAAATCCTCGAAATCATCGACCTGTCAGCCCGGGTCGAACACGTATTGGCGCTGCTGGATGCCGAGATCGACCTGCTGCAGGTCGAGAAGCGCATCCGTGGCCGCGTGAAAAAGCAAATGGAGCGCAGTCAGCGCGAGTACTACCTGAATGAGCAGATGAAGGCCATTCAGAAAGAACTCGGTGACAGCGACGAAGGCCACAACGAAGTCGAAGAGCTGAAAAAGCGCATCGAAGCCGCTGGCCTGCCCAAGGATGCGTACACCAAGGCCCAGGCCGAGCTGAACAAGCTCAAGCAGATGTCGCCGATGTCGGCCGAAGCCACCGTGGTGCGCTCCTACATCGACTGGCTGGTTCAGGTGCCGTGGAAGGCTCAGAGCAAGGTGCGGCTGGACCTGGCTCGTGCCGAGGATATCCTCGACGCCGACCACTACGGTCTGGAAGAGGTCAAGGAACGCATCCTCGAATACCTCGCCGTGCAAAAGCGCGTGAAGAAGATTCGTGGGCCGGTACTGTGCCTGGTAGGCCCGCCTGGCGTGGGTAAAACCTCGCTGGCCGAATCCATTGCCCACGCCACGAACCGCAAGTTCGTGCGCATGGCCTTGGGTGGCGTGCGTGATGAAGCAGAGATTCGTGGCCACCGCCGTACCTACATCGGCTCCATGCCGGGTCGCCTGATTCAGAAGATGACCAAGGTCGGCGTGCGCAACCCGCTGTTCCTGCTGGATGAAATCGACAAGATGGGCAGCGACATGCGCGGTGACCCCGCCTCGGCGCTGCTGGAAGTGCTCGACCCCGAGCAGAACCACAACTTCAACGACCACTACCTGGAAGTCGACTACGACCTCTCGGACGTGATGTTCCTCTGCACCTCCAACTCCATGAATATCCCGCCAGCCTTGCTGGACCGCATGGAAGTGATCCGCCTGCCGGGTTACACCGAGGACGAGAAGATCAACATCGCCACCAAGTACCTCACGCCCAAGCAGATCGCTGCCAACGGCCTGAAGAAAGGTGAGCTGGAAGTGGGCGTGGACGCCATCCGCGACATCATTCGCTACTACACCCGCGAAGCCGGTGTGCGGGGCCTGGAGCGCCAGATCGCCAAGGTCTGCCGCAAGGTGGTGAAGGAGCATGCCCGCGAGAAGCACTTCTCGGTGAAAGTGACCTCCGATTCGCTCGAGCACCTGTTGGGCGTGCGCAAGTTCCGCTACGGCCTGGCCGAGCAGCAGGACCAGATCGGCCAGGTGACCGGCCTCGCGTGGACCCAGGTGGGCGGCGAACTGCTGACCATCGAGGCCGCCGTGGTTCCGGGCAAGGGCCAGTTGATCAAGACCGGTTCGCTGGGCGACGTCATGGTCGAGTCCATCACCGCGGCCCTGACCGTGGTGCGCAGCCGTGCCAAGAGCCTGGGCATTCCCCTGGACTTCCACGAGAAGCGCGACACCCACATCCACATGCCCGAAGGTGCCACGCCCAAGGACGGCCCGAGTGCCGGCGTTGGCATGTGCACCGCCCTGGTATCGGCCTTGACGCAGATTCCGGTGCGAGCCGACGTGGCCATGACGGGCGAGATCACCCTGCGGGGGCAGGTGCTGGCCATTGGCGGTCTGAAGGAGAAATTGCTGGCTGCGCACCGTGGTGGAATCAAGACGGTGATCATCCCGGAAGAGAACGTGCGTGATTTGAAGGAAATTCCTGACAACATCAAGCAGGATCTTCAGATTAAACCGGTTAAATGGATTGACGAAGTGCTGCAGATTGCGCTGCAATACGCCCCGGAGCCCTTGCCAGATGTGGCTCCGGAGATAGTCGCCAAGGACGAGAAGCGCGATTCGGATTCCAAGGAAAGAATCAGCACGCACTAGCACGTATTTTAAGCCGGGGGGCTTCCTTGACAGTTTTTTCAAGCCCTTGTTATAAAGCGGCACTTCATGTGTCGGTCGCCTCCCGGCGCAGTTTCAGCTTTCACCACATACTTAGAAACAAACTCATATAGATATAAGGGGACTTAGAGTGAACAAGTCGGAACTGATTGATGCTATCGCCGCATCTGCTGATATCCCGAAAGCTGTAGCCGGCCGCGCGCTGGACGCAGTAATCGACTCCGTCACTGGCGCTCTGAAGGCTGGCGACTCCGTGGTACTGGTTGGTTTTGGTACTTTCTCTGTGACCGATCGCCCAGCTCGCGTTGGCCGTAACCCACAGACTGGCAAGGCCCTGGAAATCGCTGCTGCCAAGAAGCCTGGCTTCAAGGCCGGCAAAGCATTGAAAGAAGCGGTAAACTAAGTTCTTTCACGCCTTTGCCCGACCGGGGCGGGAAAAACTTCCGACCTGGAAGCGGAGCAGCCATGAGCTGGCCTCAAGCCGACGCACGGCGCCGGTGATTGCTCCGCCAGTTACGAGAAGGCGCATCCTCGGATGCGCCTTTCTTCTATCCGGATTCTACCCACTCTCCGCGGTTGCTTAATCAGTACAACCGTTTCTGGGGGACGCATGCTGCAGAATATCAGGGACAATTCACAAGGCTGGATTGCCAAGACCATCATCGGTGTCATCGTTGCCTTGATGGCACTGACCGGCTTCGATGCCATTTTCAAAGCCACCAACCACAGCGCCGACGCGGCCAAGGTCAATGGCGATGCCATCACCCAGAGCGAGCTGGCCCAAGCGGTAGAAATGCAGCGCCGCCAGCTGATGCAACAGCTGGGCAAGGATTTCGACGCTTCGATGCTCGACGAGAAAATGCTGCGTGAAGCGGCCCTCAAGGGCCTGATCGATCGCAAGCTGCTGATCCAGGGTGCTACCGATGCCAAGTTCAGCTTCTCTGAAGCCGAGCTGGACCAGTTGATCCTGCAAACTCCTGAATTCCAGGTCGACGGCAAGTTCAGTGCCGACCGTTTCGATGGCGTTATCCGCCAGATGGGTTACTCGCGCCTGCAATTCCGCCAGATGATGGCCCAGGAAATGCTGGTTGGCCAACTGCGTGCCGGGGTTGCCGGCAGTAGCTTCGTCACCGACGCCCAGGTGCAGGCGTTCGCCCGTCTTGAGAAACAGACCCGTGATTTCGCCACCCTGACCTTCAAGGCCGACCCGGCCGCGGTCAAGGTCAGCGACGATGAAATCAAGGCGCATTATGACGAGCACGCCAAGGAATTCATGAGCCCGGACCAGGTGGTCGTAGACTACGTGGAACTGAAGAAGTCGTCGTTCTTCGACAAGGTCACCGTCAAGGACGAAGACCTGCAGGCTGCCTACAAGGCCCAGACCGCTGCCCTGTCGGAGCAGCGTCGTGCTGCTCACATCCTCATCGAAGTGAACGCCAAGACCACCGATTCCCAGGCCAAGGCCAAGATCGAAGAGATCCAGGCGCGCCTGGCCAAGGGTGAAGACTTCGCCAAGCTGGCCAAGGAGTTCTCCCAGGACCCTGGTTCTGCCAGCAACGGCGGTGATCTGGGCTACGCGGGCAAAGGCGTTTATGATCCGGCGTTCGAAGCGTCGCTGTACTCGCTGAACAAGGACCAGGTGTCGGCACCGGTTCGCTCCCAGTTCGGCTGGCACCTGATCAAGCTGCTGGGTGTGGAAGCACCCAACGTGCCGACTTTCGCCAGCCTGAAGGACAAGCTGACCCGGGACGCGAAAACCGCCCAGGTCGAGCAGATGTACGTGGACGCGGCCAAGAAGCTGGAAGACTCGGCCTTCGAAGCGTCGGACCTGGTACAGCCAGCCTCTGATCTGGGCCTGAAGGTACAGACCTCGGCACCGTTTGGCCGTGAAGGCGGCAGCGAAGGCGTGACCGCCAACCGTGCCGTGATCCAGGCAGCGTTCAGCCCTGAAGTGATGGACGAAGGCGCCAACAGCTCGGCCATCGAGCTGGACCCGGAAACCACCGTGGTGGTTCACGTCAAGGAACACCGCAAGCCGGCACAACTGCCGCTTGAGGCCGTTGCCGATGCCATTCGCAAGCACCTGGCGCAGGTCAAGGCCAGCGCCGCCGTGAAAGCCAAGGCCGATGCACTGGTGACTGGCCTGCGTGGCGGCACCGTGCCGTTGGCAGCGAGCCAGGATGGTCAGGCTTGGAAAGTCCAGGAAGCCGCTACCCGCAACCAGGAAGGGGTGGACCCAGCCGTGTTGCAGGACGTGTTCCGCATGACCAAGCCCCAGGGCAAGGACAAGCCGGTCTTCGACAGCGTCAGCCTGTCGGATGGCAGCTACGTGGTGGTGCGCCTGAACGGTGTCAACGAAGCGGCCGCCGCTTCCGATGCCGAGAAAGCCCAGTACCGTCGCTTCCTCGCTTCCCGTGCGGGGCAGCAGGACTTCGCGGCGTACCGCAAGGCGCTGGAAACCAAGGCGGACATCACACGCTACTAAGCCTGTGACAGCCCCATGAAAAAAGGCCGCGAAAGCGGCCTTTTTTCATGGTTCGGTGTTGTCTTCTTCCCGAGTTGCGCCCGGTCCTGCGCAGGAATGAGGGGACGCCGTCAGGAAGGGTGGCGCAGCAGGTAACTGTCCATGATCCACCCATGCCGCACGCGGGCTTCTTCCCGCACCCGCACGATCTCGTCGGCCACTTCATCCAGCTGCCCGGCAACCAGCAACTCATCCGCCGACCCCACGTAAGCCCCCCACCAGATGTGCAGCCCTTGGCCGCGCAAGCGGTTGAACGCCTGGTGTGCGTCCAGCATCACCACCTGGCTGTCCCCGGCCTCGATGCGTGCCGGCAACTGGCGCCCAGGGCTGATCTGCACCGAGCCGCCGATTTCATTCAGCGGCACCTTGTGGCTGGCCGTCAGCGCTTGCACCGAGGTGATACCAGGGATCACTTCGTAATCGAATACCTGGCGCCCCTGCGCCAGGATCGCCTGCAGGATGCGCAGCGTGCTGTCGTACAGCGCCGGGTCGCCCCACACCAGAACGCCGGCGCATTCACCGTCGGCCATGTGCTGGGCAATCATGTCCTCGAACACCTGCTGCTTGTCGGCGTTGAGTTGCCGGACAGCCCCGGTGTAGCTGTTGCCGTCGGGGCCACGCTCCGGGTTGGCAGCCTCCACGAAGCGCCACGGCCGTTCGGTGGCCAGGCGTGCGCACAGCTCACGGCGCACATCGCCCAGGCCTTGCTTGGCCGGCCCCTTGTCGAAGAGAAAGAATACGTCGGCGCGGTTCAGCGCCTTCACCGCTTGCAGGGTCAGGTGGTCGGGGTGACCGGCGCCAATGCCGATGACCAGAATGGTTTTCATCAAACGTGCCTCAGGGCAGATATTGGATATGCGGGCGACCGTGGTGCGCGGATAAGCTTACCTCGGCACGCACGCCGTACACGCGGGCGATCAGCGGTGCCGTCAGGACATGCTCAGGGCTTCCATCGGCGACCACCCGGCCTTGGTGCAGCATCACCAGGCGGTCACAGTACATCGCCGCCAGATTCAAGTCGTGCAAGGCCATCACGCAGGTGACCGGCAGCGTGTTGATCAATTGCAGCAGTTGCAATTGGTGTTGGATGTCCAGGTGGTTGGTGGGCTCGTCCAGCAGCAGCTCGCTCGGGCACTGGGCCAGGGCCCGTGCGATCTGCGTGCGCTGGCGTTCGCCACCCGACAGGCTGTGCCAGAACCTCTCGCGCAAGTGCGCAAGGCCGGTTTGCGCCAGCACCTGGTCGACGATGCGCTGGTCCTCGGTGGTCCAGGGGGTAAGCGCGCCGCGGTGCGGGGTGCGGCCCAGGCGCACGATGTCCTGTACCCGCACCTCGACCTCGGTGCCAGCATGCTGCTCGACCATGGCCACGCGCCGGGCAATGGCCTTGCGGGGCCATTGGTGCAGGGGGCGGCTGTCCAGGCTGACGCTGCCATGGGCAGGGGGGCGCAAGCCTGCCAGCAAGCGCAGCAGGGTTGATTTGCCCGAGCCGTTGGGCCCGATCAGGCCCAGTGTGCCGCGCTCGGGCACCGTCAGGCTGATATCGCCGATGATCATCTGACCTGCGGCGCTCCAGCCGACCTGGTCGGCCCGCAGGCTCATGCTGCCCGCCTGTTGCGGTAAAGCAGGGCTGCGAACACCGGCGCCCCCACCAGCGCGGTGACCACGCCGATGGGTAGCACCTGGCCCGGCACGATGAGGCGCGAGACGATGTCGGCCAGCACCATGAAGTTGGCGCCTATCAGCACGCAGGCCAACAGCAGCCGCACATGGCGCGGCCCTACCAGCAACCGCGCCATGTGCGGCACCACCAGGCCCACGAAGCCCACGGCGCCAACAATGCTGACCAGGCAGGCGGTAACGAGCGCCGTGATGGCGAACAGCCCCAGGCGCACCCGCGCCACCGGCACGCCAAGGCTGGCGGCGGCGTCGTCACCGAAGACGAAAGCGTCCAGGGTGCGGGCACAGTACAGGCACACCACCAGGCCGGCGGTGACCACAGCGGCGGCCAGGCCCACGTCGGTCCAGCGCACCCCGCTGAGGCTGCCCAGCAGCCAGAACATCACGCTGCGGGCCTGCTCGGCGTTGGCCGACGTAGACACTACCCAGGCGGTCAATGCGTTGAACAGTTGCGCACCCGCCACCCCGGCCAGGATCACCTGGGCCGGGCCGCCCTGAATACCGGTGGCCAGCAGCAATACCAGGGTGAAGGCCAGGGTAGCGCCCATGAACGCGCCCAGGGAGATACCGATCAGCCCACCGCCCAGGCCCAGCAGCATGACGAGCACGGCGCCGGTGGAGGCACCTGCGCTGATGCCCAATACATAAGGTTCGGCCAGCACGTTGCGCAACAGCGCTTGCAGCACGGCGCCGCACAGCGAAAGGCCGGCACCGCAGCAGGCGGCTACCAGGGCGCGGCTGAGGCGGTACTCCCAGATGATGCCTTGCTGGATGCGCGGTATGTCGTAGTGGCCCATGCCCATGCCGTTGAGCAGGGCCTTGAAGGTCACCGCGAGGGGAATGTTCAATTCACCCAACGACACGGCCAGGGTAACCGACAGCGTCAGGCTGGCCAGCGCCAGCAAGGCCAGCAGCCAGCGCGTCAAGCGCGCGCTGTCGGCTGTCAGGCGGTGGATCACTGGGTCGGCCCTGCCTTGGCCAGGCCCTGGGCAATGTATTCGATGGCGTCGACCACGGCCATGGACGGGTTCAGGCTGTTGGCGTCGACCACGATCAGGCGGCCGTTGCGCACGGCCTTGAGTTCACGGGTCACGGGGTCGCTGCGCAGGAAGGCCAGTTTCTTGTCCACATCGTCAGCGGGGTACAAGCGGCGCTGCATGCGCGCTACCACGATCACGTCAGGGTCCTTGGCGGCGATGCTTTCCCAGCTCACGCCCGGCCATTCTTCGTCGCTGTCGACGATGTTGTGCAGCCCCAGTACTTTGGAAATGTAGCCCGGCGCGCCGTTCCTGCCCGCCACCCACGGGTCGCCTTCAAGGCGCGTGCTGGAGAACCAGTACAGCACTGACAGCGGTGGGTGCGGTGTGGCATTGGCCAGCTTCACCGCGGCGGTCACACGCTCATGCAGGCGCCCGCTCAGTGCCTGGCCGGCGGCCTGCACGTCGAAGATGGACGCCAGCTCGCTGATTTCCTTGTCCACCAGGTCCAGCGAATACAGCTGGCTGCGGCTGCCGTCGGCGTTGGACGTGGCTGTCACGCCCTTGCCGTCGCAATCGCTGGGCGAGACATAGGAGGGAATACCCAGCTTGAGCAACTGTTCCGGGCTGGCGACCTCGCCCTGAGGGCCGACGTGATAGGTGTACTGAGCGACAACAATGTCCGGCACCGCCTTGGCCACCGACTCGAAGCTGGGGGCGTTGTCAGCCAGGCGCGGCACCTTTGCCCCAGCGGCGGCCAGGGGGGCCGGCAGCGGGCCGAACCACACCCCGGTACCGACCATGCGCGGGCCCAGGCCCATGGCCAACAACAGCTCGGTGCTGGCCTGGCCCAGGCTCACCGCCCGCTGTGGCGCGGCATCGATGCGCACGCTGTGGCCGCAGTTTTGGAGCGTCAGCGGATAGTGGGTGTGGGCGGTATCGGCCAGGGCGTGGCTGGCAGCGGCCAGTGACAGGCAGGCAAGGGCAAGGCGGCGTAATGGCATGAAAACAGCTCCCGGGATGGCGCGTCCGTTGGGCGAAAGAAAGGCTGGCAACAAGGTCTGGCTTTCGGGGTTGCCCGAACACAGTGGCGCGACCGCGCCGGATTCGAACCGGCTTCCTGCTGCAAGCGCGAAAAAACCGGGGAAGGGTAGGCTGCATTGCGGCGCAGGGCAAGCGCCGCTAGTGTCAGGCAAACACCAGTGCCTTCAGCCCACCCTCTGCTTCGGCATCGGGAAACTCCGGCGGGTTGTCCAGGCGGCACTGGAACGCCAGCCCTGGCGCTTCCTCGGCCATGCTCCGGATCAGGAAGTCCGACCCCACCGCCGGGTCGTTGACGCAGGCCAGCACCACGCCGCCTTCGGTCAGCAGTTCCGGCAGTTTGCGCAGCACCTTGCGGTAGTCCTGAGTAAGCACGAAGCTGCCTTTCTGGAACGATGGCGGGTCGATGATGACCAGGTCGTAGGGGCCACCGCGCTTGACCTTGCCCCAGGACTTGAACAGTTCGTGGCCCAGAAAGCTGACACGGTCCAGGTCGTGGCCGTTGTGGCGATGGTTGTCGCGGCCGCGGCTCAGGGCGGCGCGCGCCATGTCCAGGTTCACCACGTGCTCGGCGCCGCCGGCGATGGCGGCCAGGCTGAAGCCGCAGGTGTAGGCGAACAGGTTGAGCACCCGTTTGCCCGCGGCCTGTTCGCGCACCCACTGGCGGCCATAGCGCATGTCCAGGAACAGACCGATGTTCTGCTTGCGGCCCAGGTCCAGTTGGTAACGCAGGCCGTCTTCGTCGATCAGCCAGCTGTCCACCGGTTCGCCCAGCAGCCATTCGGCGCTGCTGTCGGGCAGGTAGCGGTGCTGCACGATCAGGCTATGGGCTTGGGGAGTGGCCTGGGCCAGTTGCAGCAGCATGGGCTTGAGTGCCGCCAGTTCCTCGGCGGCCGGCTCGCGAAACAGCGACACCAGTAGCACGCCCTGCAGCCAGTCCACGGTGATCTGCTCCAGGCCCGGCCAGCAGCGGCCGCGGCCGTGGAACAGGCGGCGGGTCTCGGCAGGTGGGTTTTGCAGGGCGCTGGACAACTGGTGGTGCAACAGAGTGATGGCGTCGGTGTTCATCGAAGGCTTTTGGCAGGCGGAAACCGCCCATGGTAAACCCCGTGCACGGCCGTGGGAACCAACGGCCGTGCCCTCGCTGGGTTTACTGATGCTTGGCTTGCAGTTCCTTGGCCATTTTCAAGTGTTCCTGCAGCTTGGGCAGGGTGTCTTTGGCGAAGGCCTTGAGTTCGGGCTTGTCGGAGGAGTCGGCCTCTTTCTGGAACAGTTCGATGGTGTCCTCGTGGGCTTTCACCTGGTTCTCGGCATAGGCTTTGTCGAACGACTCGTCACGCATCTCCAGCATTTTCTTTTTCGCCTGGTCCACCAGCGTGGCATCGTCCGGCACGACCAGGTCGAGTTTGTGCGCCACGGCCGCCAGTTTCTGGTTGGCGGCGCCGTGATCCTTGATCATCTGCTGGGCGAAGGCTTTCACGTCCGCCGAGGTGCTTTTCTGCAATGCCAGCTTGCCGGCCTCCACTTCGGTGATGCCACCGGTGGTGGCGTCAGAGACGAAATCACTGGTGGTAGCAGCCATTGCCGCGCCTGCGAAGGCGCCACCCAGGGTCAGTGCCAGTGCCAGCGTGCCTGCTTTGAATGCGTCCATCGGGCTCTCTCCGTCAATTGTTGTTATTGCGATGCATGCACCGCTCAAACGGTAGAGCACAGCCGGGGCGCAATGGTTTGACTGCAAGACGGTCACGGCCGACGAGTGGGCGTTCGACGATGGTCTGGCATCAATGGTGCGTATTCATGCGTTAAGCTGATCAGCTAACAAAAGTCGGCATGAGTAACCGGGATGAGCATCAATTTCGACCTGAACGACTTGCAGGCCTTTCGTGCCGTGGTGGAGCAGGGCAGTTTCCGCAAGGCGGCCGAGGCTATCAGCATTTCCCAGCCGGCCCTGAGCCGACGTATCGAGAAGCTGGAAGGTGCGCTGAATGTGCGCCTGTTCGACCGCACTACCCGTCGTGTCAGCCTGACCATGGTCGGCCGCGCTTTCGCCCCCAGTGCCGAGCGCCTGCTCAATGACCTGGACATCGCCTTGCTGGGTATCAGCGAAGTAGCGTCCACGCGGCTGGGCAATGTCACCGTGGCGTGTGTTCCTTCGGCGGCGTACTACTTCATGCCCACCGTGGTGGCCCGCTACCACAAACTCTACCCGCGTATCCGCGTGAAGGTGCTGGACGCCAGCGCCAACACCGTGCAGGAAGCGGTGCTCAGCGGCGAGGCCGACCTGGGCCTGAGCTTCACGGGCAACCTGCCACCGGAGCTGGAGTTCGAGCTGCTGATTCAGGAGCACTACGTGGCTGCCTGCCGCCGCGACCATCCGTTGGCCGCGCGCAAACAGCTGACCTGGGCCGAATACTTCGACCAGGACTACATCTCGGTGGACAAGACTTCAGGCAACCGTTTCGTGCTGGACCAGGCGCTGCTGCACGTGCGCCCGGCCAGGCCGAGCATTTGCGAGACGCGCCATGTGACCACCATGCTGGGCTTGGTGGAGGCGGGGTTGGGAATCGCCGCGGTGCCGTCCATGGCCCTGCCGCTGGGCGAGCACCAGTGGATGACCAGCATCCCCCTGGTGGAGCCTGCCGTGCAGCGCAGCGTCGGGCTGATCCGCCGCCGGGGCAGGGCACTGACCCCGGCCGCGCTTGAGCTGGAACAGCTGATTCGCGAGCTGCGCAAACCCCTGGCCGATCAGTGAGGCACCGAGTCCAATCCGGTACCGGTGACCACTGACTGCGCCTGGGGCGACGCCAGGTAGTCGAGCAACGCCTTGGCCTCCTGCGGGTGCGGGGCACCCACGGGAATGCCGGCGGCGAAGCGGGTGACCGACTGAACGGCTTCAGGGATCTTGCCCACGTAGCTCACGCCGGCGATCGGCAGCAACTCGCTGACCTGTTGCAGGCCTACCTGGGGCTCGCCTTTGGCGACTTCACCGGCCACGGGAATGCGTTCGATCATCTTTGCCTTGGGCTTGAGCTGCGCCTCGATACCCAGGCGCTTGAACAGTTGGTCCTGTACATACACGCCGCTGGCACTGTCGGAATACCCCACCGAGCGAGCATTGAGGAGGGTCTGTCTGAAGGCTTCGACGCTACTGATGTCCGGCTTGGGCTCGCCGCCTTTCACTACCACGCCGATGCGCGAATCGGCCAGTTCCACCCGCGAAGCGGGCAACACCTTGCCTTGCTTGATCAGGTCGTCCAGCGCGTAGCCGACCATGATAACCACGTCGGCTTGCTCGCCCCGCGCCAGGCGGTTCGGAATGGCCTCGGCCGCCTTGCCCATGGACGGCCCCAGAATGGTTTCCAGGGTATCGCCATGCTGGGCGGCGAACTGCGGCCCCAGCACTTTGTAAGCAGCGGTAAAGCCGCCCGACGTCATGACTTTCAGGTCGGCCGCCTGGGCCAGGTTGCAGGCGGCCAGGGTCATGGCCGCCAGGGTCGTGAGCAATCGTTTCATGGCGCGCCCCTTATACGGCTGCGCGCAGCTGGGCGCTGCCGCGACGGTACAGGTACAAGGTGGCGCACAGGGCGCACAGGGCGGCGAAGCTCATCCAGTAGCCTGGGGCGGCCTTGTCGCCACTGCTGTGGATCAGCGCCGTGGAGATGGCCGGGGTAAAGCCGCCGAACACCGCCGTCGCCAGGCTGTAGGCCAGGGAGAAGCCGGCCACGCGCACTTCCACGGGCATGATCTCGGTCAGCGCCGGGATCATCGCGCCGTTGTACATGCCGTACATGAACGACAGCCACAGCAGGGTTTCCAGCATGTGCGCAAAGCTCGGCGCCTGGGCCAGGAATGACAGCGCCGGGTACGAGGTGGCGATGGCCAGCACGGTCATGGCCAGCAGCATCGGCTTGCGCCCGATGCGGTCGGAGAGAGCGCCGCCGATGGGCAGCCAGATGAAGTTGGAGACACCGACCAGCAGGGTCACCATCAAGGCATCGGCGGTGCTCAGGTTGAGCACGTTCTTGCCGAAGGTGGGTGCGTAGACAGTGATCAGGTAGAAAGCAGTGGTGGTCATCGCCACCATCAGCATGCCGGCGACCACGATGGTCCAGTTCGCCACCAGGGTGTTGTACACCTCGCGCATCGCCGGGCGATGACGACGGGCGCTGAACTCCTGGGTTTCTTCCAGCTTGCGACGCAGCAGGAAAATGAAGGGCACGATCATGCAGCCCACGGCGAACGGAATGCGCCAGCCCCAGGCGGCGATGTCATCCCCACTCATCCACTGGTTCAGGGCATAGCCCAGCGCCGCGGCGACGACAATGGCCACTTGCTGGCTGGCCGACTGCCAACTGGTGTAGAAGCCTTTCTTGCCGGGGCTGGCCATTTCCGCCAGGTATACCGACACGCCTCCCAGCTCGGCACCTGCGGAGAAACCCTGCAACAGCCGGCCCAGCAACACCAGGGCGGGGGCCAGCAAGCCGATGGTGTCGTAACCGGGTACCAGGACGATGAGGATGGTGCCGCTGGCCATGATCGACAGCGTCACGATCAGGCCTTTGCGCCGGCCCACATCGTCGATGTAGGCGCCGAGAATCACCGCCCCCAGCGGGCGCATCAGAAAGCCCGCGCCGAACACGGCGAAGGTCATCATCAACGAGGCAAATTCACTGCTGGCGGGAAAGAATGCGGCGGCGATATGGGTGGCGTAAAACCCGAACAGAAAGAAATCGAACTGTTCCAGGAAGTTGCCGGAGGTAACACGGAATACCGCGCCGGCTTTGGCGCGAGCGGACGCGGTCGCGCCTTGGGGTGAGGACTGCATGTGCATCTCCCATCATTTTTATGACACGTGCAACGGGGCACATGGTTTTTTGTAGGGGGACGATGGTCGCGGAAATATTTTGAAATGATAACTGCATATTTCTGATTGATTGATGCGTAACCGGTATCAGTCAGCGCATCAAACGACCCCGGCGCAGCCGGATTGGCCCACTGCCGATGCGGTCGGGGGCCAGGGTGGCCTCGCCCTGAGTGATGCGCAAAACGTCAGCCTGGGCCAGGCACGACGCCACGCGGCGGATGTCAGGCATCAGGCTGCGCCACAGCGCTTCGTCGGCGGCCAATACCCGGGCCACATCGCTGGGGCAGATCGAGTCTTCAGGCGCGCGCTGGGAAAGCAGGGCGAAAATGGCCCGGGTGATCAGGCTGTCGTCGATGGTCATGGCAGTACTGGGCAGTCACAAAATGCCTTTGTAACAGAGCTGGGGCGCTGCGTCAGGTTTTCGTGCGCAGGCCATGCGCGCCACGGGCCAGCCATACGGCGCCGACCATGACCAGCACAACGGTGATACGCACGGTCCAGGTCTCGGCGCCCAGCAGCAGGAACAGCCCGGTGACCATGCCGCAGCCAAGTCCCGCCAGCATGCGGCGGCGGTTATCGGGCAGGCGGGCGTGGCGCACCCGGTACCAGTACATCCACCAGAGCGTGATCACCCCCACCACCGCGCCGAGGATGAACAGCGTCAGGCGCGCCGCCCCTGGCGGGTCGTAATACATGGGCACGGTGAGCATGCTGCCGACGAACAGGGAGCCGACGAATACACCCAGGCCAGCGCCGGCGCTGGCAAGCAGCAACAGCGCCAGAGCGCACACGTGAAACGGCCAGCGCAGCGGGGCGGGGCGGTGGGGGATCGAGTCCATGATCAGCAATGCTCACTAAACGGGGGGCGTGGCCGCGCAGTCTACGCTATCAGCGCTGCACTTCGATGGGGCTGGCCTGCGGCGCGCGGGCTGGCCGGGCGAAGGCCACGAAGTAGGCCAGGCCCACGAACACCGCGCCGCCCACCGCATTACCCAGGAACACGGCCACCATGTTATCGGCGAATACACCCCAGTTCAGCGCCCCGGCGAAAATCGCGGCGGGAATCACGAACATGTTCGCCACTACGTGCTGGAAACCAATGGCCACAAAACCCATGACCGGGAACCACATGCCCAGGATCTTGCCCGTCACTTCCTTGCTCGCGTACGACAGCCACACCGCCAGGCACACCATCCAGTTGCAGCCGATACCGGAGACGAAGGCGTGGGTGAAGTCGGCGCTGGCCTTGGCGGTGGCGATCGCCAGCGTCTTGGCCAGGAATGGCCCTTCGGTCAGGCCCAGCAGGTGGCCGAAGCAGTACGCCACGAACAGCGCGCCGGCCAGGTTGGCCAGGGTGACCAGCAGCCAGTTGCGCAGCAGTGCCGCCAATGAGATCTTGCCGCTGAACAAGGCCATCGGCAGGGTCATCATGTTGCCGGTGAGCAGCTCGCCACCGCCCAGGATCACCAGGATCAGGCCCAGCGGAAACACGGCCGCGCCCAGCAGGTTGCCCAGCGACGACCATGGGCCCGGGATCATGGTGCTGACATGAATGTCGAGCAGAAAGCCCAGGGCGATAAAGGCGCCGGCCAGAAACCCCAGCACCAGGATGGCAGGCAAGGGCGCCTGGGCTTTGCGGGTACCAGTGTCGATGGCCATTTCGGCGATCTGTTGCGGAGTATTCAAGGACATGGGAGCAGACTCGTGAACCAGGTGGAGGGGATGCGCGTTTTCCGCTTTTCGCCTTCCTGGCCCTGCGACGTTTTGCGACATTGATTGCCGCGAAAGCTAATGGCTGAAGGCCTGCACGTCTAATTGCTTGTTTCGATAGCGCCATCGAGCGGGTCGATGGCAGCCGCGAAACGTTCGCCGGCACGTCCGCTGCGGCCGGGGGCAGTGTGCTGCAGCCCGGCCAAGGGTAAGATAAACTTCGGCAATGGTGGGGTATGGGGCCCAAACGGGTATAGAATCCCTTATTCTTCAAGAGATTAAACGTTCCGTACACGGGGCGGTCTATCTCGGCGATTATTTACAAAGGCAGGCCGGAACTTGGAACAGCTAAAACGCCTTGAAAGCGGTATTGAAGGGCTCGACCTTCTGTTGAAGGGCGGCCTGGTCGCGGGCTCGTCCTACATCGTCCAGGGGCGACCGGGTTCGGGCAAGACCATCCTGGCCAACCAGCTGGGCTTCAACCACGTGCGCAATGGCGGGCGGGTGTTGGTGGCGACGTTGCTGGCCGAGTCCCACGAGCGGCTCTTCCAGTATTTGTCGACCCTGAGCTTCTTCGATGCCAGCCGCATCGGCAACGAAATCCAGTTCGTCAGTGCTTTCGATACCCTGGAGAACGAAGGCCTGGACGAAGTGGTGAAATTGCTGCGCCGCGAGATCAGCCGGCAGAAAGCCACCGTGCTGATCGTCGACGGCCTGCTCAATGCGCGCTCCAAGGCAGAGTCGCAGATAGACACGAAAAAATTCATCTCGGAATTGCAAGGCCACGCCGCTTTCGCCGGCTGCACCGTGCTGTTTCTGACCAGTTCCCGGCTCGACGATGGCAGCCCGGAACACACCATGGTCGATGGCGTCATCGAAATGGGTGAAGAGCTGTTCGGCACCCGTTCCATTCGTCGCATCCAATTGCGCAAGACCCGCGGCAGCGGCGCGCTGTCGGGCCTGCATGAATGCGAGATCACCGACGATGGGCTGGTGGTGTACCCGCGCATGGAAAGCCTCTACAGCCACCCATCGCGCCCGGACAGCGCGGACCTGACACGCCTGCCCAGCGGTGTGCCGGCGCTGGACAAGCTGATCGGCGGTGGCCTGCCTCGCTCCTCAGTGACCTTGGCGATGGGGCCATCGGGCATTGGCAAGACGTCACTGGGCATTCACTTCCTGGCGGCAGGCAGCGCGGCTGAGCCGGCCTTGCATTTCGGTTTCTATGAAACGCCCCAGCGCCTGGAAATCAAGGCCCAGGCCTTGGGTTATGACTTCAAGGCCATGCAGGACGCCGGCGCGCTGTTCGTGTCCTGGCAGCCCACCACCGAAGGCCTGGTGGACTGCCTGGGGGCGCGCCTGCTCAAGCAGATCGACCAGTTCAAGATCAAGCGCGTGCTCATCGACAGCCTGGGCGGCATGACCCGTTGCGCCACCAGTCCCGCACGCCTGACGGAGTTCTTCAGCGCCCTGATGGGCGAATTGCGTGCCCGTGGGGTCACGGTCTTCGTCACCTGGGAGATCCGTGGCCTGTTCGGGCCAGAAGTCACCTCGCCGACACCAGACCTGTCGAGCATCGTCGACAACATCTTCCTGCTGCGCTTCGTGGAATATGAAGCTGAACTTAAACGCCTGCTGTCCATTCTCAAAGTAAGGGACAGTGTTTATGACCCTTCACTGCTGGAGCTGGTCATCGACGAGCGTGGTATCGATCTGAAAAAGGCCTTCAAGAATGCAGAGGCAGTGTTATCCGGAAGCGCCTCGGCGGTCAGCAAGCCTTGAAGACGCCCGGATCGAGTTGACATGAGCACCATCCTGATCGTCGATGACGAATTCATGATTGCCAACATTCTTGAACTGGCGTTCGAGGACGAGGGCTATGAGGTCGCCAAGGCTGCGAACGGGCGCAAGGGCTTGGAAGTACTTGAGCGCGAGCGCCCGGCGCTGGTCATCACCGATTTCATGATGCCGGTAATGGACGGTCTGGAAATGGCCCGCAAGATCCGCGAGCATCCGCTGCACAAGCATTTGCCGATCCTGTTGATGAGTGGGGCGCAGGGCAGCATCGGGCGCGCCACGCCCGAGCTGTTCGCCGCTGTGTTCGACAAGCCGTTCGAGATCCTCAAGGTCATCGCCAAGGTTCGGGAACTGATCGGGCCAGCGGACAACTCACCCCACTGATTGCAGCACCGCCAGCAGACGCTCGACGATAGCCACCCGATCCTCATTCCCCAACGTCAACGGCGGCAGCAGCCGAATGGTCCGGCCGCGGGCCACGTTGATCAACAGCCCGTGCTCAAGGGCCGCCAGCTTGGCCAGGTGGGCCGCGGGCTGCTGCAGCTCGATGCCGATCATCAGGCCGTGGCCACGCACTGCCACTACCCCCGGATGGCCCTTCAGGGCACCCCGCAAGGCATCCAGCAGCAAGCTGCCCTGATGCTCTGCGTTGGCGACCAGGTTTTCCTGCTCCATGATGTCCAGCACCGTGCACGCCACCCGGCACGCCAACGGGTTGCCGCCGAATGTACTGCCATGGCTGCCAGGGCTGAACAGGCTGGCCGCCGTACCCGTGGCCAGGCAGGCGCCGATGGGCACACCATTGCCCAGGGCCTTGGCCAGGGTCATCACGTCGGGCACCACGCCTTCGTGCTGCCCAGCGAACCAGCGGCCTGTGCGGCCCAGCCCGGTCTGGATCTCGTCGAGCATCAACAGCCACTGCTGAGCGTCGCATAGCTCGCGCAAGGCCTTCAGGTAGCCCCCCGGTGCCACCTGTACGCCGCTTTCACCTTGTACCGGTTCCACCATCACGGCCGCAATGCGTTGCCCGTACCGTTGGGCCACGGCTTCCAAGGCCAGCACGTCACCGAACGGTACGCTGATGAAACCCTCCACCAGGGGCGCGAAACCGGCCTGGCAAGCAGGGCTGTCGCTGGCTGAAAGGGTGGCGAAGGTACGGCCGTGAAAGCTGTTTTCCATCACCACCACCAGCGGCTGGCTGATGCCTTTCGCCGTGGCGTGCAGGCGTGCCAGTTTCAGGGCCGCTTCATTGGCTTCTGCGCCGGAATTGCAGAAGAACGCCCGGTCCATTGCGGCCAGCGTGGTCAGGCGCGTTGCCAGGCGCGCCTGCCAATCGATGCGGTAAAGGTTGGAGCAGTGCAGCAGCAACCCGGCCTGGTCGCGGATGGCCTCGACGATATGCGGGTGGCTGTGGCCCACGGAAGTCACGGCAACACCGGCCAGGGCGTCCAGGTATTCGCGGCCTTCGTTGTCCCACAGGCGGCAACCAGCGCCCCGTTCGAAGCTGATGGGCAGTGGCTGGTAATTGTTCATCAGGGTGGTCATGGGCATCGTGTCCTTGCAGGGTGTGGAGCGTCAGTATGTTTATCCAGCAAAGCGGGATAAACGGCTCTAGACTGAGAGGACTTTAAAGTGGGAGTGGATAATGGACCTGTTCCAGGCCATGGGCGTGTTCGTCCAGGTGGTGGAGGGCGGCAGCATGACCGCCGCCGCCGATGCGTGCGGCATGTCCACCACCATGGTGGGCAACCACCTGCGGGCGCTGGAGCAGCGCCTGGGCGTGAGCCTGTTGCGCCGAACCACTCGGCGCCAGAGCCTGACCGAGTTCGGCAGCGCCTATTACCAGCGTTGCCTGGATATCCTGGGCCAGGTCAGCGCCGCCGAGCAATTGGCCGAAGAAGTGCAAGCCGTGCCCCACGGTACGCTTCGCATCACCGCGCCGCCGACGTTTGGTGCCGAGTGCCTGATGCCGTGCCTGGCCGCTTACCTGAATGAAAACCCGGCGGTGAAGCTCGACGTGGTATTGACCGACCGCCTGGTCGACCTGGTGGAAGAGGGGTTCGATGCGGCCATCCGCCTGGGCACCCTGGAAAACTCCAGCCTGATTGCCCGGCCGCTGCAAGACTATGGCCTGACGCTGTGCGCGGCCCCGGTGTACCTGGCGCGGCGCGGCACGCCCGCGGATGTACAGGCCTTGGCCGGGCACGATTGCCTGGCCTTTGCCTACCCTGCAGGCACCGAGTGGCGGTGGACGCAAAAGCACTGGCGCCTGAGCGGCCCCGAGGGGGAGGTGAGCGTGGACGTCAGTGGCCGCATCGCCGTCAACAGCGCCCCGGCGCTCAAGCGCGCGGCGATATCGGGGTTGGGCATCGCGATGTTGCCCGATGCGCTGGTGCGCGAGGAACTGGCCAGCGGGCGGCTGGTGCCGCTGCTGCCCGACTGGCATTTGCCGGTGCGCCCGATGCACCTGGTCTACCCCCAGGAGCGTTACCGTTCACCGAAGCTGCGCAGCTTCGTGGAGTTCGTGGTCGGGGCAATGGCAAAGGACATGTAGCAACGGACCTGGCCGCGTCCTGGGCGCCGCGGTGTTTCCAGCACACCGCTTGGCCCCGACGCGGCAGCCCAGCTACCGCTCAGACTTCCAGGCGTTTGACCTCGCCCAGCAGCAACAGATAGGCCAAGGCACCTGCCAGGGCCACCGCGCCGATGAACCACAGCGCGCCGGTGAACGAACCACTGCTCGACACGATGAAACCGATCACCAGCGGCGTGATGATGCCGGCCAGGCCGGTCACCAGGTTGAACACGCCGGCGGTCAGGCCGATCAGTTTTTTCGGTGCGATGTCGGAGATCACCGTCCAGCCCAGGCCAACCATGCCCTGGCCGAAGAAGGCGATGGACAGAATGGCGATCACTGCCTGGTCGCTCTCCACGAAGTTCGCCGCGACAATGCAGCTGGCCATCAGCAGGCCGGCGATGATCGGCAGCTTGCGGCCCAGGCTGGCGTTGCCGGTGCGCTGGATCAGACGGTCGGAGAACCAGCCGCCCAGCATCACCCCGCAGCCCGCCGCGATGAATGGCAACACGGCGAAGATACCCATCTTCATCCAGCCCATGTGGCGCTCTGTGGACAGGTAGGTGGGGAACCAGGTCAGGAAGAACACCAGGGTGGAGTTACCGGCGAACTGGCCCAGGCAGGCGCCCCAGATCTGCCGGAAGCCCAGCAATTGGCGCAGGCTTTTCCAGGAGAACGGGGTTTTCTTCTCGTCCTTGGGCGCCAGGCCGCCACCGGCTTCGATGTACGCCAACTCAGCGGCATTGACGCGGGTGCACTCGTGGGGTTCGCGGTAGCGAAGCTTCCATACCACCGCGAACACCAGGCCGATCACGCCCACCAGCACGAACAGCGAACGCCAGCCGTAATGGGCCAGCAGCATGAACAGCAGCGGGCTGAGGAAGGCCAGGCCGATGTATTCGCCCACGGTGTAGATACTGGTGGCCCGGGCACGTTCCTGCTGAGGGAACCAGGTGGCGACCACGCGGCTGTTGGTGGGGAAGCAGGTGGCTTCGCTGACGCCGAGCAACAGGCGCAGGCCAATCAGCGAAGTGAAACCGGAGACCAGGCCGTGCAGCAAGGTTGTCAGCGACCAGGCACTGGCGGCGACGAAATAGGTCTTGCCACTGCCAAAGCGGTCGAGCAGGGCGCCGCCGGGTACCTGGGCCAGCACGTAACTCCAGGCGAAGGCAGAGAACATCACGCCCATCAGCGCCGGGTCGATGCCCAGTTCGGTGGTCATGGTGGGCGCGGCGATGCCGAGGATGCTGCGGTCCAGGTAGTTGATGATGGTACCCACCGCCAGCAGCGTCAGAATGACGAAGCGGGCACGGCTGGGACGCACGGCAGAGGCAGCAGCGGAACGAGGCACGGTGGGGATCGTCACTGCGCCCGAATGATTGTCAGGCATGGGGTGATTCTCGTCTTTGTAGTTGTTGCCCGCAGGCTATTGAAGCGTCGACGCAGGGTCAAGGCAAAATGTACGAACTAGTTCGATGATCGGCCGTTAAACCCCTCTGCGACGGGCTGCCGCACGCGCTACCGGCAAAGGTTAAGAATTTTTCATCCTGCTGACCACCCGGCGAAGCGCTAGTAGCGGTAAAACGCATGGCTGGTTACCCTGTGGGCTTTTCCCCAGCCGCCTCGCCCCGCCATGGCCCTTGCCGCCCCACCCGACCTCACCAACCTCGACATTCCCGTCCAGCCGCTGGCGCGCGCCTACCCGCGCGGGCTGTTCGTGGAGCCCCACCAGCATGCCTGGGGCCAGTTGCTGTACGCGACCAGCGGGGTGATGTGGGTGGAAACCCCGGCGGAGGCCCTGATGGTGCCGCCCCAGCGCGCCGTGTGGCTTCCCCCGGACGTGCCCCACGGGATTCGCGTGGTCACCGACCTGCAAATGCGCAACATCTACTTGCGCCCGGCCATCGCCGCCACCCTGGACCGCCGCGTGCAGGTGCTTGAAGTGGGCGGCCTGCTGCGCGAACTGATTCTCAACCTGGTCGACCATGGGCGCGAAAGCCGGGGTGAGTACTACCAGGCGCTGGCGCAATTGGCGGTGCTGGAGCTGCACAAGGCGCGTCGCAGTGCCTTGCGGGTGCCTTTGCCCGCCGCAGCGGACCGGCGCCTGATGAACCTGTGCCAGGCGGTCATGGCACACCCGTCGCTGGCGGTTTCGTTCGAGCAGCACGCGGCCATGGCGGGCGCGAGCGTGCGTACCCTGGCGCGGCTGTTCCAGGCGAATCTGGGCATGGGGTTCGCCGAATGGCGGCGTCAGGTGCAATTGGCCACGGCGGTGGCCGAGTTGATCCAGGGCGTGCCGGTCAGCACCATTGCCCGCGCCATGGGCTACTCGCCCAGCAGCTTCAGCGATATGTTCAAGCGCGCCCTGGGCGTCGCGCCGTCGCACTTTTCATCGTCACCGCCTTCACCCTCGGTTGGCCGATAAACCGAAGCACTTGGCCGGTACCCCCGGCAGGCCGGTCATACACTGCCGGCGCATCCACTGAAGGGGTACACCCATGAAAGCACTGCAGTTCAAGCAAACCGGCGACCTCGCCCATCTTGAAGTCGCCGACCTGCCAACACCGGTGGCGGCCGAAAGCCACGTGCTGGTTCAGGTTCGGGCTGCCGGCCTGAACCCCAGCGACGTGAAAAATGTGCTGGGCCGCTTTCCATACACCACCTTGCCCAGGGTGCCAGGCCGCGACTTCGCCGGTGTGGTGGTCGAAGGCCCGGAGCGTTTGCTGGGCCAGGAAGTGTGGGGCACGGGCAGCGACCTGGGCTTCAAGCATGATGGCAGCCACGCCCAGTACCTGACCGTGCCCGCCGACGGCGTGGCGCTGAAGCCGCAGCAGTTGAGCTTTACCCAGGCGGCCAGCCTCGGGGTGCCGTATACCACGGCCTGGGACGCGGTGGACCGCAGCCAGGTCGGCCAAGGCACGCGGTTTCTGGTGTTGGGTGCCAACGGCGCGGTGGGTTCGGCGGCACTGGCCCTGGCGCGCATCCGCGGTGCCGAGGTACTGGCCGCGGTGCGCCGCCCGGAACAGGCTGCGGCCCTGCGAGCGCAAGGTTACCCGGTGATTCTGCTGGAGCACGCCGACACCCTGGCAGCGCAAGTGAACGAAGTATTCACGGGGGGCGCCGAGGTTATCTTCGACACCACCGGCTTCTGGCTGCCGGCCGCGGTAGGGGCGCTGGCGACCTTCGGCCGCATCGCCATCATCGCCGCGCCGGTCAACGGCCTGGTGGAGTTCTCGGCCCTGGGCCTGTACCGCAAGGGTGGTTCGGTGGTGGGCGTCAACAGCCTGCTTTACAACTGCGCCGCCTGCGCGCGCATGCTGGAGCAATTTGGCGGGTATTTCGACAACGGCCAGTTGCCATTGCCCACTGACCTGCTGGAAGTGCCGCTCACCGGAGGCCTGGCGGCCTATGCGGCGGTCAATGGCGGCAGCAGCCAGAAGGTCATCCTCCTGCCCTGACAGGCTAGGGCTTGCGGGAATTGAACAGGAACGCCACCAGCCCCACCAGCGGAATGGCGCTGCCGACCTTCATCACCAGCGCCCAGCCACCCGCTTCATACAAGCTGCTGGCAATCGCCGAACCCACCGCGCCGCCGACGAAGATGCTGGTCACGTACAAGGCGTTCAAGCGTGCGCGGCTGTTGGCATCCAGGCTGTAGATGATGCGCTGGCCCAGCACCATGTTCATCTGCACGGCGAAATCCAGCAGTACCCCGGTCAACGCCAGGGCCACCACGCTATAGGCCGGGTGAACCAGCGCCGTGGTGAAACTCACGGGTGCCAGCACCATGGCCAGCAGCGAGGCCCGGCGGGTATGGCCGGCATCTGCCAGGCGCCCGGCGATGGGCGCGGCGATGGCGCCGATGGCGCCCACCAGGGCGAACACCGCGATCTGGCTCTGGCTCAGGCCGTGCTGGCGGGACAGCTCCAGGGGCACGGCGGTCCAGAACAGGCTGAAGGTCGCGAACATCAGTGCCTGGTAGAACGAACGCTGGCGCAATGGGCCATGGCGACGCACCAGGGTGCCCAGGGACGCCAGCAGTTGCCCGTAGGTGGCGCTGTGGTCCGGTTGGCGGTGGGGAATGGTGCGGGCCATGATCAGGGTAATGGCCACCATCACAGCGGCGGCCACGTAGAACACCGCGCGCCAGCCGAAGTGGTCGGCGATCACGCTCGCCAGTGGCCGTGCGAGCAGGATACCCACCAGCAGGCCACCCATGATACTGCCCACCACACTGCCGCGGGTCTGTTCGCTGGCCATGTGCGCGGCCAGCGGAATCAGCATCTGCACCGACACCGAACTGAAGCCGATCAACAGTGACACGATCAGAAAGACGCTGGGCTGGGTGCTCAGCGCCGCGCCAATCAGGCTGACAGTCGCCAGCAGCGTGGTGCCGAGCATCAGTTTGCGGTTTTCCAGCAAGTCGGCCAGGGGCACCAGGAAGAAAATCCCCAGGGCATAGCCGATCTGGGTCAGGGACACGATCAGGCTGGCGCCGTGGGCCGACAGTCGGATGTCCGGGGCGATCAGTTCGATGATCGGCTGGGCGTAGTAGATATTGGCGACGATGGCCCCGCAGCAGAAAGCGAACAGCGCCACCATGGCGCGGCTCATGGTCGGGTGTTTCAGGTGGGTGGGGTCGGTCAGACTGGTCATGGTGTGCTCTTCATGGCGGGGGATCGGTGGCTCGGGAAGGGCGCGCCACCGATTCGAATTCTGCCGCAAGGCTAAGCCCCCGCAACGCCCCGCGCCAGAGCGTTCGCGTTAATAATGACCATCGGCCTCAGGCATGATGGCCACGGCTTGCCGCGGCGATAAACAAAAACGACCCCTCCTTAACCATTACACAGAAGACGTTGCACCGCCCCTGCGCTAGCCTGACTCATCAAAAGAATTCTTTCAGCGAGCAGAGGTTTTCATGGCGCGCATCATTGGCGGTCTCGCCGTTTCCCACACGCCTACCATCGGCTTTGCCGTGGACCACAACAAGCAGGAAGAAGCGGCCTGGGCGCCGATCTTCAAGGACTTCGAACCTATCAAGGCGTGGCTCGACGAGCACAAGCCCGATGTGCTGTTCTACATCTTCAACGACCATGTGACCTCGTTTTTCTTCGACCACTATTCGGCTTTTTGCCTGGGCGTCGACGAGCGCTACGAAGTGGCCGACGAAGGGGGCGGCGTGCGCGCGTTGCCGGCCATCGGTGGCCACGCTGAACTGTCCCGCCACATCGGCCGCAGCCTGATGGCCGACGAGTTCGACATGGCGTTCTTCCGCGACAAGCCCATTGACCACGGCCTGTTCTCGCCCATGTCAGCGCTGCTGCCGTTCGACACCGAATGGCCGGTGCAGGTAGTGCCGCTGCACGTGGGCGTGCTGCAATTCCCGATTCCCAGCGCGGCCCGTTGCTACAAGCTGGGCCAGGCGCTGCGCCGGGCCATCGAAAGCTTCCCCGAAGACCTCAAGGTCGCCGTGGTGGCCACCGGTGGCGTGTCGCACCAGGTACACGGCGAGCGCTGCGGCTTCAACAACCCGGAGTGGGACGCGCAGTTCCTCGACCTGCTGGTCAATGACCCGCAACGCCTGACCGAGATCACCCTGGCCGAATACGCCGAACTGGGTGGCATGGAAGGCTCGGAAGTGATCACCTGGCTGATCATGCGTGGCGCACTGTCGGCCAACGTGATCAAGCGTCATGAGGGGTATTACCTACCTTCGATGACCGGCATCGCCACCCTGGTCCTGGAAAACCAGGCCCGCGACGTTCCGGTTGACTTGCTGGCGCGCCACCGCGAGCACATCGACCATCAGCTCAAGGGCGTGGAAAAGCTGCCGGGCACTTACCCCTTCACGCTGGAGCGCAGCCACAAGGGTTACCGTCTCAACCGCTTCCTCCATCAGATGATCGTGCCCACCTGGCGTGAGCGCTTCCTGGCCGACCCGGAGGCGCTGTTCGAAGAGGCGCGACTGAGCGAGCAGGAGCGCGACCTGGTCCGCCGTCGCGACTGGCTGGGGTTGTTGCAGTACGGGGTGATCTTCTTCCTGCTGGAGAAACTGGGTGCGGTTACCGGCGTCTCGAACCTGCACATCTACGCGGCCTTCCGTGGCCTGTCGCTGGAAGATTTCCAGAAAACCCGCAACCAGCAGGTGCTCTACTCGGTGGCCGGCAAGCGCTGAGCCACCGCCGCGCGAATCTGCTCCATCAACGCCTGGGCCGCGGGCGCATGCAGCCCGGCGCTGCGGTAGGTCAGGCCGATGGGGCGTTCGGTGAGAGGGAGTTGCAGTGTCAGGGGTTGCAGCTCGCCGGTGTCGATCTCGTGGCCCAGCTGGTGGGCCGATACGGCGGCGATCATGTCCGAGCCCAGCAGCAACCCGCGAATGATCGCCAGGTCAGCGCTCTCCACCACCGGTAGGGGCGGGTCGATGCCCCAGGCGGCGAACTGACCGTTCAACAGGCCACGGGCCGGGCTGCCCGCGCGGGGCAGTACCCAGCGCATGTTCTGCAGCTCGTCCGGTTGCAGGGCATGCCCTTGCAAGGGGTGATCGCGTCGGGCCAGCAGCACCATCGCTTCGGTCAGCAGCGCCTCGCCGTGCAGGTCACTGGCGAAGTCGGCCGGGCGCAGGGCGCCGAAGACGAAATCCACATCACCGGCACGCAGCTCCGAGGCCAGCAGCTCGAACGGGCTCTCGTTGGTCGCCACCCGCACCCCTGGGTGGGCCGCGGTCAGGGCAACGATAGCGGCGGGCAACAGGCGGCTGCGGCCCAGGGGCAGGGCGCCGACGTTGACGGTGCCTTGCAGGGAGCCACGCAGGGCCGCCAGGTCGGCGTCGATGTGGCGCAATTCGTTGAGGGCGCGACGCAACGGCGTGAGGATCTCGCTGGCCGCGCGGGTAGGTTGCAGGCCCCGGGACGAGCGCTCGAACAGCAGGCAGCCACTGCCACCTTCCAGCACCTTCAGCGCCGCGCTGACGGCCGGCTGGGTCAGTCCGTACAGGCTGGCCACGGTCTGCATGTGGCGGGTCTGGCACAGGGCGATGAATAGCTCCAGGCGCCGGGCATTGAGCAAATACAAAGGCTCGGCGGCGTGCCCCGCGACATTGCCCAGCAGCGCCGGCACGCTCTCCAGCTCGTCCAGCGTTCGGCGGGCCCGGGCCAGTACGCGCTTGCCCTGGTCGGTCAGCAGCATGCCACTGGCATGGCGCTCGAACAGCGGTACGTCCAGGCGTGTTTCCAGGTCGCGGATGGCCCGGGTCACCACCGACTGGGCGCGGTACATCAGGGTCGAGGCGCGCGAGATGCTGCCATGCTCGGCCACTCGCACGAAGGCGCGAACCTGGAGCAGGTTGGGCAGTTCGTCGACCATGGCAGGCACCCCCGATAAATAAAAAGTATACCTAGCCTAACTGAATGCATTATTCCCCGCCAAGGCCGCGTGACAGGATGAAGTCATTCCAACCCGCAGGAGTCCACCATGTCTGCCACTCATAACAAGACCGCCCTGGTGGTCAGTGCCCACTCCGCCGACTTCGTCTGGCGGGCCGGTGGCGCCATCGCCCTGCATGCCCGTCAAGGCTACGACGTGCACATTGTCTGCCTGTCGTTCGGTGAGCGTGGCGAGTCGGCGAAAATGTGGCGCAAGGGCCCGGGCATGACCGAAGAAATCGTCAAGGCCGGCCGTCGTCAGGAAGCCGAGGCCGCCGCCGAAGTGCTGGGCGCCACCGTCGAATTCTTTGATATCGGCGACTACCCGATGCGCGCCGACACCGAGACCCTGTTCCGCCTGGCCGATGTATTCCGCCGCGTGCAGCCTGAATTCGTACTCAGCCACTCGCTGAAAGACCCCTACAACTACGACCACCCCCTGGCCACCCACCTGGCCCAGGAAGCGCGCATCATTGCCCAGGCCGAGGGTTACAAGCCCGGCGAAAAAATCGTCGGTGCGCCGCCGGTGTACAGCTTCGAACCGCACCAGCCCGAGCAGTGCGAGTGGAAGCCCGACGTGCTGCTGGACATCACCGAGGTCTGGGACAAGAAATACGCCGCCATCCAGTGCATGGCTGGCCAGGAACACCTGTGGGAATACTACACCCGCGTGGCCTTGCAGCGTGGCGTGCAGGCCAAGCGCAACATTGGTATCACCTCGAAGAAAGACATCGTGTATGCCGAGGGTTACCAGAGCATCTTCCCCCGCGTTACGGAGAATCTGGGATGAGCCTTGTCGGAAAAACCGGTGTCGTGGTGCGCAACATCCAGCGTGGCGACAGCGCCCTGATCGACGAACTGCGCCAGTACGGCGTGGCCACCGTGCACGAAGCCCAGGGCCGCAAGGGCCTGCTGGCACCGTTCATGCGCCCCATTCAGCAAGGCGTGGCCATCAGCGGCTCGGCCATCACCGTGCTGGTGGCGCCTGGCGATAACTGGATGTTCCATGTGGCGGTCGAGCAGGCCCAGGCCGGGGATATTCTGGTGGTTGCCCCCAGCTCGCCCTGCACCGACGGCTATTTCGGCGACCTGCTGGCCACGTCGCTGCAGGCCCGTGGTGTGCGCGGCCTGATCCTGGAAGCGGGTGTGCGCGATACCCATACCCTGCGGGAAATGGGTTTCCACGTGTGGTCCAAGGCGGTTCACGCCCAGGGCACCATCAAGGAAACCCTGGGCTCGGTGAACATTCCGGTGATCTGCGCCGGGCAACTGGTGAACCCTGGGGACGTGGTGCTGGCCGACGACGATGGCGTAGTGGTGGTACGGCGCGCCGAACTGCTCAGCGTGGTCGAGGCCGCCCGCAAGCGCGCCGATCTTGAAGAAAGCAAGCGCCTGCGTCTGGCCAGCGGCGAGCTGGGCCTGGATATCTACAACATGCGCCCACGCCTGGCCGAGAAAGGCCTGCGCTACGTGGATGACATCAGCGAACTGGAGGACTGAGGTCGTGGCCCAGCGTCGAATTCCTTGCCTGATGATCCGTGGCGGTACTTCCAAGGGTGCCTATTTCCTGGCTGACGACTTGCCTGCCGAGGCCGAAGCCCGGGACCGCGTGTTGCTGGCGGCCATGGGCTCGCCCGATGCGCGGCAGATCGACGGCATTGGCGGCGGTGACTCGCTGACCAGCAAGGTGGCGATCATCAAGCGTTCGGCGCGGCCCGGCGTCGACGTGGACTACCTGTTCGCTCAGGTCGTGGTGGATGAGCCGCGGGTGGACTACGGCCAGAACTGCGGCAACATCCTCGCCGGCGTCGGCCCGTTTGCTCTGGAGCGCGGGCTGGTGCAGGCCAGCGGTGATGTGACTGCGGTGCGCATCTTCATGGAAAACACCGGCCAGACCGCCACCGCCCAGGTGCAGACCCCGGGCGGTGAAGTGGTCTACGCCGGTGATACCCGGATCGACGGCGTGCCCGGCAGCGCGGCGGCAGTGGTCATCGAGTTCGATGACATCGCCGGTTCCAGCTGCGGCTCACTGTTTCCCACCGGCAACGTGGCCGATACCTTCGACGGCGTGGCCGTGACCTGCATCGACAACGGCATGCCGGTGGTGCTGATCCGCGCCAGCGACCTGGGCCGCACGGGCTATGAAAGTCGGGCGGACCTGGACGCTGACGTGGCGCTCAAGGCACGCCTGGAAGCCATCCGCCTGCAAGCCGGCCCGGCCATGAACCTGGGTGACGTCAGTGCCCGCACCGTGCCCAAGATGTGCCTGGTGGCCGCGCCGCAGCAGGGCGGGGCGATCAGCAGCCGCAGTTTCATCCCCCACAAGTGCCATGCCTCCATCGGCGTGTTCGGCGCGGTCAGCGTCGCCACGGCATGCCTGTACCCCGGTTCGGTGGCCAGTGACCTCAGCGAAGTCCCTGCCGGCAACCACAAACGCCTGGCGGTGGAACACCCCACGGGCGAATTCACCGTGGCGGTGCACACCGACAACGGCAAAGTGGTCAGCTGTGGCCTGGTGCGCACCGCGCGGTTGCTGTTCGATGGCAAGGTTTGCATTGGCTGAAGTGGCGCAGGTCCCCAGGTAGCAGCGGACCTGGCCACGTCCCAGGCGCCGCGTACTGCCAGGCACTGCCCGCAAACGCCCGACGCTTCCCACCCTGCGAACTGGCGCAACGCGCCGCAGTCAGATTTACTGGTACCCTCATAGGGTTTACGTTTTTCTGATGCCCGCAGGTGCCAATGGACCGCTACGCCCCCCACCAATGGTTGCCCCATGAGAAGCCGAGCCTGCCCGGCTCGCCATCCACGCCATTGCACTCCACGCCCAAGCGCCTGGCCTTCGCTGCCGTTGGCCTGCTGGTGGCTATCACGGGCGGCCTGGGCAATGCCCTGGTCACGGCCAACCTGCAATTTCTGCAGGGTGCGCTGGGGGCCACCCAGGCGGAAATGGCCTGGCTGCCCGCCGCTTACGTCATGACCAACATTTCCATGAACCTGGTGCTGGTCAAGTTCCGCCAGCAGTTTGGTCTGCGCGCGTTCACCGAAGTGTTCCTGGTGCTCTACGCCCTGGTCACCTTTGCCCATCTGTTCGTCAACGACCTGAACTCGGCCATCGCCGTGCGTGCTGCCCACGGCATGACTGGCGCGGCGCTCAGTTCCCTGGGCCTGTACTACATGATCCAGGCCTTCCCTGCCAAGTGGCGGCTAAAGGCTCTGGTGCTGGGGTTGGGGGCCTCGCAACTGGCCTTGCCACTGGCCCGGGTGTTTTCCGAGGACTTGCTGCAGATCGCCGAATGGCGTGGCCTGTACCTGTTCGAACTGGGCCTGGCACTGACCGCCCTGGGGTGCGTGTTCATGCTCAAGCTGCCGCCGGGGGACCGCTTTCGCACCTTCGAACCGCTGGACTTCCTCACGTTCGCCATCCTTGCCACAGGCTTCGCCCTGCTGTGCGCGGTGCTGTCGCTGGGGCGTATCGACTGGTGGCTGGAAGCGCCCTGGATCGGCTGGGCGTCGGCTGCCTGCATCGTACTGGTCTTCACGGGCCTGGCCATCGAGCATAACCGCAGCAACCCCATGCTCATGACCCGCTGGCTGGGGAGCGGCGTGGCCATCCGTCTGGCCCTGGGGGTGATCCTCATCCGCATGGTGGCCTCGGAGCAGTCGACAGGCGCGGTGGGCTTTCTGCAGGCCCTGAACATGAGCCAGGAGCAGATGCGCAGCCTGTATTTCGTGATGCTGGTGGGCGCGGTCGCCGGGTTGGCCGTCAGCGCCTGGACCATTCGCCCGGAACACCTGTTCATGCCCTTGATCGTGTCGCTGGCGCTGATGGCCACGGGGTCGTACATGGACTCGTTTTCCAACAACCTCACGCGGCCCTGGAACATGTACCTCAGCCAGTTCCTGCTGGCTTTCGGCAGCACCTTCTTTGTGGGGCCGACCATGGCCCTGGGCACGCGCAACGTGGTCACCAACCCGCGGAACCTGATCAGCTTCTCGGTGCTGTTCGGCATCTGCAACAACCTGGGCGGCCTGATCGGCTCGGCGTTGCTGGGCACCTACCAGATCGTGCGGGAAAAATTCCATTCCAGCATTATCGTCGAGCAGCTTACGCTGCTTGACCCCAGGGTACTCGCCCGCGTGCAGAGCAGTGCGTCGAGCTATGCCTCGGTAGTGGCCGACACGTCCTCGCGGACCAATCTGGGCTACCGCGCGTTGTCCACCGCCGCGACCCGAGAGGCCAACGTGCTGGCCTACAACGACGTCTTCATGTTCATCGGCGTGGTCGCGGTGCTGACCATGCTGTGGATCTTCATCCGCAGCCTGTGGCTGCTGACCACCACAACCACCCAGGCGCCCCCTGCGGCGTCGCCTTCCGAACCTGCCAGCGGCGCCTCTTCTTCATGACCGAACCGACGACGACCACCACCAACGCCATCGCTTCCACCCCCGAAGGGGTTGCTCCGACTGCCACTGCGCCTCGCTCCCTGAGGGTGCGGGTCATCTCCACGCTGGTATTCGCCAGCATCGCGGTCGTTGGCGTATTGATCGTGCTCTATGCCTGGGAGCTGCCGCCGTTCAGCAGCAAGATCGAAAGCACCGAGAACGCCCTGGTGCGTGGCCAGACTACGATCATCGGCCCGCAACTGGCCGGCTACGTGTTTGAAGTGCCGGTACAGGACTTCCAGTTCGTCAAGGCCGGTGACCTGCTGGTGCGCCTCGACGACCGAATCTACAAACAGAAAGTGGACCAGTCCCTGGCCCAGTTGGAGCAGGCCAAGGCCAACCTTGCCAACAACCTGCAGCAGCGTCGAAGCGCCGAGGCCACCATCGCCCAGCGCCAGGCCGCCATCGGTGACAGCGACGCCCAGGCGCAGAAAAGCGCCGCGGCGCTGCGCCGCAACGAAGCCCTGGTCAGCGACGGCTCCGTGTCCAAAAGCGAGCTGGACGTTGCCCGTGCGGCCAACGCCGCCGCCATCGCCGCCCTGGCCCAGGCCAAGGCCGCACTGGAAATTTCCCGTCAGGACCTGCAGACGGTCATCGTCAATCGCGCATCCCTGGAAGCGGCCGTCAGCAGCGCCGAAGCCGCGGTGGAACTGGCGCGCATCGACCTGTCCAACACCCGCATCACCGCCCCGCGTGATGGCCAGCTGGGCCAGATCGGCGTACGCCTGGGCGCCTACGTCAACATTGGTGCGCAGCTCATGGCCCTGGTGCCCGACACCCTCTGGGTCATCGCCAACATGAAAGAAACCCAGATGGCCGACGTGCGCGTCGGCCAGCCCGCCACGTTTACCGTCGACGCCCTCAACCACCTGCGCCTGCGCGGCCATGTGCAACGCATCTCGCCGGCCACCGGCTCGGAGTTCAGCCTGCTCCAAGCCGACAACGCCACCGGCAACTTCGTCAAGATCGCCCAGCGCATTCCGGTGCGCATCACCGTGGACAGCGACCAGCCGGAGGCGCAACGCCTGCGGCCGGGGATGTCGGTGGTGGTGAGTATCGATACCGGGTACGTGGTGGAGGATGAGCGAGGCGAGCCGGTGCGCGGGGAGGAGGATTGAGGTGTCGTCGAACCTGCCCCGGCTGGATCGGCTCAGGGGCGAGGGGCGGGGGCCTGCTGGAGTGTGAAATGCAGGTTCTTGAGTCCGTCGGTGGTGTTGACCAATGTGTCGCTTCGGTACTGAAAGACGCGGCCCTTCACTTCCAGAGTCATAGCGCCTTGGTTTCTGCTGACGTTGACCTCATCGTCGTCTGACACCAGGAACGCCTGTGCGTGTGCCAGTTTTTCCAACACGCTGGCGTCGTCGCCGCTCTCTTGCGTGATGTAGTAGCGGTAGCTGAACGACGTCGTGGCGCCGCCGCTATTGTCACGAGCTCCGTTTTGCATATGCCACTCCTTTGCTGATCCATTCCTGGTCTTGAAAATCATCACCGTAGGGTGCTTCGCTCTGGCGTTGAGCGAGCTGAAGGTTGGCGTCTATGGAGACACTGCGAGGGTGGGATGGGACACGCATGGATCATCCTGAAAAGCGTGGAAAGAGCGAATAATACACGCCGCATGGACCAGGATGTTTCCAGAAACCAAAATCCAGGTGTTTCCTACAAGGTTGTCGGAAGGCGTTCAATGACCGCGATGGTGAGGAGCACCCCTGTGGGACCGGGCGAAGCTCGGGAAGGCCACGGCGCGGTGTGTCTGATGCACCGCAGCGCCTGCTTCCCGAGCTGGCGCCCGGTCCCACAGGGTGAACTGACCGCGATGGTGAGGAGCACCCCTGTGGGATCGGGCGAAGCTCGGGAAGGTGACGACGCGGTCTACCTGCGGGGCCTGCTTCGCGAATTGGCTCCCCAAGCAGGTCAACGCACCAGGCAAGGCTTCTTGTTATCGAACTTCCATCCTGGCACCAGGAACTGCATGGCCACGCTGTCGTCACGCGCGCCCAGGCCCATGCCTTTGTACAGTTCGTGGGCCTTGGCCACGGCGTCCATGTCGATGTCCACGCCCAGCCCCGGCTTGGCCGGGACCTTGACGAAGCCGCCTTCGATCTTCAGCGGCTCCTTGGTCAGGCGCTGGCCGTCCTGCCAGATCCAGTGGGTGTCAATGGCGGTGATGTCGCCCGGGGCGGCAGCGGCCACCTGGGTGAACATGGCCAGGGAAATGTCGAAGTGGTTGTTGGAGTGAGAGCCCCAGGTCAAGCCCCAGTCGTTGCACATCTGCGCGACACGCACCGAGCCCTGCAGGGTCCAGAAGTGCGGGTCGGCGAGGGGGATGTCCACCGATTGCAACTGGATGGCGTGGCCCATCTCGCGCCAGTCGGTGGCGATCATGTTGGTGGCGGTGGGCAGGCCAGTGGCGCGGCGGAATTCGGCCATCACTTCGCGGCCCGAATAGCCATTTTCCGCGCCGCAGGGGTCTTCGGCATAGGCCAGCACCTTGTGCTGGTCGCGGCACAGGGCGATGGCTTCTTTCAACGACCAGGCGCCGTTGGGGTCCAGGGTGATGCGCGCATCCGGGAAGCGTTCGGCCAGGGCGGTGACTGCTTCGATTTCCTCGGCGCCGCGCAACACGCCACCCTTGAGCTTGAAGTCATTGAAACCGTATCGGGCCTTGGCGGCTTCGGCCAGGCGCACCACGGCTTCCGGGGTCAGGGCTTTTTCGTGGCGCAGGCGGCTCCAGTCGTCGCTGGCATCCGGCTCGCTGCGGTAGGCCAGGTCGGTGGCGCCGCGGTCGCCCACATAGAACAGGTAGCCAAGCATTTTCACCGCGTCGCGCTGCTGGCCTTCACCCAGCAAGGCGGCCACCGGTACTTCAAGGAACTGCCCGAGCAGGTCCAGGAGGGCGGCTTCCATGGCCGTCACCGCGTGAATGGTGATGCGCAGGTCGAAGGTCTGCAGGCCACGCCCGGCGGCATCGCGGGCGGCGAAGGTGCTGCGCATCTGGTTGAGCACGCGCTGGTATTGGCCGATGGGCTGGCCGATCACCAGGCTGCGAGCGTCTTCCAGGGTCTCGCGGATGCGCTCGCCCCCTGGCACTTCGCCAACCCCGGTGTTGCCGGCGCTGTCGGTGAGGATAACGATGTTGCGGGTGAAGAACGGGCCATGGGCGCCGCTGAGGTTGAGCAGCATGCTGTCGTGGCCGGCCACGGGAATGACCTGCAGGGCGGTGACCACGGGGGTGTTGCTGTGTGCTGGGTGGCTCATGTCGGTTTTCCTGTTCGCGCGAAAAGGGTCAGATGGTTTTGCTCAGCGTCGCGCCATGAGGGGCGGCAGGAGCGATAGGGGCAGGCCCCTTGGGCTGGGTGCGGGCGAAGAACACCAGCACCGCGGCCAGAATCGACGTGGCCGTGAGGCCGTACAGCCCGCCCTGGATGGAGCCTGTGCTCTGCTCCAGCAGGCCGAACGTAGCGGGGGCGACGAAACCGCCCAGGTTGCCCAGGGAATTGATCAAGGCGATGACGGCCGCGGCGATGCGCGCATCCAGGTAACCCTGGGGGATGGGCCAGAACAGCGACGACGCCGATTTGAAGCCGATGGCGGCGAAGCACACGGCCACGAACGCGAAGATAGGGCCGCCGGTGGTCGACAGAAACATGCCCGCCGCCGCGATCAACAGCGCCGTGGCGACCCAGGCCTGCTGGAAGCGGAACTTGCCCGACAGGGCCGCGAATCCGTACATGGCGATGATGGAAATCAGCCACGGGATGGAGTTGAAAAAGCCCACCTGCACGTCACTGAGGTCGCCCATTTTCTTGATGATGCTGGGCAGCCAGAAGGTGGCGGCGTAGATAGTCAGTTGAATGCAGAAGTACAGCACGCAGAAGATCAGGATCTGACCATCCTTGAGCAGCTTGCCCAAGCTTGGCTTCACGGTCTGCAGGGCGTCGCGGTCCTTCTGTTCCTGGTCGATGACGCCCACCAGCGCATCCTGTTCGGCGCGGCTCAGCCACTTGGCGTCGTGGGGGTTGGAGTCCAGCCAGAACCACACGAAGAAGCCCAGCAGCACCGAAACCAGACCCTCGATGGCGAACATCCACTGCCAGCCCTTCAGGCCCAGGCCGTTGAGTTGCAGCAGCGCGCCGGACAGCGGCCCGGAAATAAGCGACGCCACGGCTGAGCCGCTGAGGAAGATGGCGATGGCCTTGCCGCGTTCCACCCCTGGCAGCCAGCGGGTGAAATAGTAGATGACCCCAGGAAAGAAGCCGGCTTCGGCTACGCCCAGCAGTACCCGCAGGATGTAGAACTGGGTTTCATTCTGGACAAAGGCCATGAGCGTGGCGACCAGGCCCCAGGTGAACATGATGCGGGTCAGCCAGATGCGTGCGCCGACTTTCTGCAAGAGGATGTTGGAGGGGACTTCGAACAGCGCGTAGCCGATGAAGAACAGCCCGGCGCCCAGCCCATAGGCCGCTGCGCCGATGCCCAGGTCGTGCTCCATGTGCGTGCGCACGAAGCCGATGTTGACCCGGTCGATGTAGTTGACGATGAACATCAGGACGAAAAGCGGCAGCACATGCCGCTTCACTTTGGCGACAGCACGGGCCAGCAGCGGATCGCTGTCGGCGGCGGCAGGCGATGGTTTTGAATTGCTCACGATTCGACGCTCCCACTGATTGTTTTTATGCGGGTAGGTGTGCATGGCGAACCATGTCAACAGTCATCGTACAAGTTGTGTTTTGAGGATGCAATGGGTTTATAAACCGGACATCTGTATTTAGCGAGCTCGGTGGAGGTGAGCGGTATACTTGTCATACAAGAGTGGATGAGGGCTTGCGCTAATGACGGCGCAAGCCGATCTGGTAAGCTGGCTCATGATCTTCTGTGGCGGAACTTGCCTGCATGCACGACCAACCCAACGTACCGGTGCGCAAGCGCGCCACCAGCCTGGCCCATGACCTTGTCGAGGTGTTGAGCCAGCAGATCCTGCTGGGGCAGTTCCGCCCTGGCGACAAGCTGCCTTCCGAACCCACCATTGTTCGTGAGCACGGTGTCAGCCGCACGGTGGTGCGCGAAGCCATCTCGCGCCTGCAGGCCTCGGGGCTGGTGGAAACCCGCCATGGCATCGGTACCTTCGTGCTGGAGCGCGAATCGCAACTGGGCCTGCGCCTGACCGTGGACACCGCTGCCAGTGTGCGCGGCATCCTCGAACTGCGCCTGGGCCTGGAAGTGCAAGCCGTGGCCCTGGCCGCGCAGCGACGCAGCGACGACCAGTTGCGGCGCATGCGCCAGGCACTGGACGACTACCAGGCGCAATTGGCCAACAACGACAGTTGCGTGGAAGAGGACAAACGCTTCCACCAATTGATCGCCGAAGCGACGGGCAACACCTATTTCACCGAGATCATGCAGCACCTGGGTGACTCGATGATCCCGCGTACCCGGGTGAAGGCCGAAGAGCGGGGCGATGCGGACTTCGAGCGGCTGGGGTACCTGGCCAGCCTGGAACATGAGGCCATCTTCCATGCCATCCGCAAGCAGGACCCCGATGCGGCGCGGGCGGCCATGGTGTTGCACCTGACCAATAGCCGGGACAGGTTTTCCGGCGCCTGAATCGGTGTTGCCTGGTTCTATTGCCAGCCGAACCGGCGGATATAGAAACGCTTCATGGCCTGGGTCAGTGCCACGTAGGCGGCCAGAATCACCGGCAGGAACACGAAGTACAGCGGCGGCAATGCCTGCAGCTTGAAGTAGTGCGCCAGCGGGCCCATGGGCAGGAAAATGCCGATGGCCATGATCACCCCGGTCATCACCATCAGCGGCATGGCCGCGCGGCTTTGCAGGAAGGGCACTTTCGGGGTGCGAATCGTGTGCACCACCAGGGTCTGGGTCAGCAGGCCGACAATGAACCAACCGGATTGGAACAGCGTCTGGTGTTCCGGGCTGTTGGCGCCAAACACGTACCACATCAAGGCAAAGGTGGTGATGTCGAACACCGAGCTGATGGGCCCGAAGAACAGCATGAAGCGGCCTACTTCCGCCGGCTGCCAGCGCTGCGGGCGCATCAGCATTTCGTCATCGACGTTGTCGAACGGCACGGCGATCTGCGAAATGTCGTACAGCAGGTTCTGCACCAGCAGGTGCATCGGCAGCATGGGCAGGAACGGAATGAACGCGCTGGCCACCAGCACCGAGAAGACGTTGCCGAAGTTGGAGCTGGCGGTCATCTTGATGTATTTGAGCATGTTGGCAAACGTGCGGCGGCCCTCCAGCACGCCTTCTTCCAGCACCATCAGGCTCTTCTCCAGCAGGATGATGTCGGCCGCTTCCTTGGCGATGTCCACGGCACTGTCCACCGAAATACCGATGTCGGCGGTGCGCAGGGCTGGCGCGTCGTTGATGCCGTCGCCCATGAAGCCGACCACATGGCCGTTGGCCTTGAGCAGGCGCACGATGCGTTCCTTGTGGGCCGGGGTCAGCTTGGCGAAGACGTTGGTGGTTTCCACCGCCACGGCCAGTTCGGCATCCGTCATGTCCTCGATGTCGTTGCCCATCAGCAGGCCTTGCTGGGCCAGGCCCACTTCACGGCAGATCTTGGCGGTCACCAGTTCGTTGTCGCCGGTCAGCACTTTCACGGCCACGCCGTGCTCGGCCAGGGCCTTGAGCGCGGGTGCGGTGCTTTCCTTGGGAGGGTCGAGGAAGGCGACGTAGCCGATCAGGGTCAGCTCGCGCTCGTCGCCGAGGCCGTAGGTATCCTGGGTGGGCGGGCGCTCGCTGGCGGCCACGGCCACCACGCGCAGGCCCTCCGCATTCAGCTCGGCGGTCACCTGACGGATGCGTGCCAGCAGCGTTGCGTCCAGGGGTTCCACCTGGTCGCCGTGGCGCACCTGGTGGCACACCGAAAGGATCTCTTCCACGGCGCCCTTGCAGATCAGCACGTGGTGCTGGTCATGCTCGGCGACCACCACCGACATGCGTCGGCGATTGAAGTCGAAGGGAATCTCGTCCACTTTGCGGTAGGCGGTGGTTACCTGCAGGTCGCGCTGCACGTCCACGTGTTCGAGCACGGCCACGTCCAGCAGGTTTTTCAGGCCAGTCTGGTAGTAGCTGTTGAGGTAGGCCATTTCCAGCACTTCGTCCGACTCCTGGCCCCAGACATCCACGTGGCGGGCGAGGAAGATCTTGTCCTGGGTCAGGGTGCCGGTCTTGTCGGTGCACAGCACGTCCATGGCGCCGAAGTTCTGGATGGCGTCCAGGCGCTTGACGATGACCTTCTTGCGTGACAGGAACACCGCGCCTTTGGCCAGGGTCGAGGTCACGATCATCGGTAGCATTTCCGGGGTCAGGCCCACGGCGATGGACAAGGCGAACAGTACCGCCTGCATCCAGTCGCCCTTGGTGAAACCGTTGATGAACAGCACCAGCGGGGCCATGACCAGCATGAAGCGGATCAGCAGCCAACTGATCTTGTTGACGCCGCTCTGGAATGCAGTGGGGGCCCGGTCAGTGGCGCTGACGCGCTGGGCCAGGGCGCCGAAATAGGTGCCGTTGCCGGTGGCGATCACCACGGCGGTGGCGGCGCCGGACACCACGTTGGTGCCCATGAACAGGATGTTGTCCAGTTCCAGGGGGTTGCGGGTGGACGGGTCGCGCAGGTGCACGAACTTCTCCACCGGCATGGATTCACCGGTCATGGCGGCCTGGCTGACGAACAGGTCCTTGGCGGTGAGCAGCCGGCAGTCGGCGGGGATCATGTCGCCGGCGCTGAAAATCACCACGTCGCCTGGCACCAGTTGCTTGATCGGCAACTCTGCGCGCAGGTGCCCTTCGGCGTTGCGACGGCGTACCGTGGCGGTGTTGCTGACCATTGCCTTGAGGGCATCGGCCGCCTTGTTGGAGCGCGCCTCCTGCCAGAATCGCAGCAGGGTGGACAGCACCACCATGGAGCCGATCACCAGGGTTGCCTTCATGTCCTCGGTGACGAACGACACGACCGCCAGCAGGGTCAGCAGCAGGTTGAAGGGGTTTTTGTAGCAATGCCACAGGTGCACATACCAGGGCAGCGGCTGTTCATGCTCCACCTCATTGAGGCCGACCTGGGCGCAGATGTCCTGGGCCTGGGCTTCGCGCAAACCATCCACATGGCTGCCCAGGCGGTCGAGCAATGCCTGGCTGTCACCACCGGCGGCGCTGACCAGCGTCTGGGCCAGGGTGGGCGGTATCTCCCGGCTGACATTGCTGTCGGCCAGGCTTTCGAACAGCGCCAGGCGGCGGAAATGCCGGGCGATGTGACGGGTGCGCAGGAAACCCGCGAAAAATTCTTTGAGCAGGGTGAAGTTCATGGCGCTGCTTTCCCCAGGTGGCAGTGGGGAGACCATCGCGCAGGCACTGGCGCTGTCCTGGCTGCAGCGATGCAGGCCGGGGCAGGTGAGTCATCAGAGAAGGGGAAGGTTCGCCATCTCTCGCGTCGGGGCGAGAGCACGGCAGGAAAGCTGCGCGTTATCTCGCCGAGAATATGCCGGTATCGATGACCGGCCGACTACTGTCGCTCGAACAAGTGCCCACGTGGGGTCTCCGCGGTGATTGAAAACGCGCGCAGCATACGCGTGGGGTTTGCGCGGAACAATAGGTGCACGGGGGTATGACTGAAGTTTCATGTTGGCGCCTTCCCGAGCTTCAGCCGGTCCCACAGGCGGTGCGCCTAGCTCTGTGGGACCGGGCGAAGCTCGGGAAGCAGGCGACGCGGTCTATCAGGCATCCAGCTCCAGGGCAAACAGCTCGGCCAGGGTCTGGCGACGACGAATCACCTTCACCTGCTCGCCATCGAGCAACACCTCGGGGATCAACGGCCGGCTGTTGTAGTTCGACGACATCGATGCACCATAGGCGCCGGTGGTATGAATCACCAGCAGGTCGCCCACTTCGGCGCGCGGCAAGGGGCGCGGGGCGACCAGGCCGCCTTCGTGCTGGGTGAAGACGTCACCGGACTCGCACAACGGCCCGGCCACGACGCTCGGTCGCAGCTCGCCGCCTCGCGGCTGGCCATCGCGGTCCAGCAGGGTGAAGCCGTGATAGCTGCCGTACATGGACGGGCGCATCAGGTCGTTGAAGCCGGCGTCCACCAGCACGAAATGCTGGCTGCCCATGTCTTTCACCGCGCGCACTTCAGTGACCAGCGTGCCGGCCTCGGCGACCAGGAAACGCCCCGGTTCGATCTCCAGGCGCACCGGGTGGCCCAGGTGCGCTTGCACACGCTCGCGCGCCGCGTTCCAGATGGCCGCGTAGCGCTCGGTGTCCACCGGTTGCTGGTCCGCCTTGTAGGGCACCGACAAACCGCCACCCGCGGAGATCGCCTCCAGGTCATGGCCCATGTCGATCACCGCGTCGGCCATGGCCGTGCATACTTCTTCAAGGTGCGCGTAGTCCACGCCCGAGCCGATGTGCATGTGCAGGCCCACCAGTTGCAGGTCGTACTGGCGCACTACCGCCAGAGCTTCGCCCAATTGGCTGTGCCAGATGCCATGCTTGCTGTTTTCACCGCCCGTGTTGGTTTTCTGGCTGTGGCCGTGGCCGAAGCCCGGGTTCAGGCGAATCCATACGCGGTGGCCGGGGTGCTGCTGGCCCAATTGGCGCAGCATGTCGATGGAGCCGCAGTTGACCTCCACGTCCAGCTCGATGATGCGCGCCAGGGTAGGGCGGTCCAGCAGGTCGCAGGTGAACACCACGCCAGCGGGCTCGCCTTGCGGGCTGAAACCGGCCAGCAATGCCCGTTCGATCTCGCCCAGCGACACCGCGTCCACCTGCACGCCCTGCTCGCGCATCAGTGTGAGGATGTGCACGTTGGAGCACGCCTTCTGGGCGAAGCGAATCACATCAAAGCCCTGGAGCTGGCTGATGCGCTGGCGGATCATCGCCGCGTCGTAAGTCCAGAACGGTGTGGCGAGTTGCTCAACGAGAGGCAGGTAGCGATCGAACATGGTCGTGGGCCGTGAAGGGGACAGGGGCCCATCATGGCGATTTCGTAGCATTCAGGGAAATATCTGTTTTTTCTCCTGCTATTCAGTTCTGATATGGGTGTTCGATTCAATAGAGGTTTGTCATGGACATTTCCCTGCGCCACATCGAGGTGTTCCGCGCCGTCATGAACGCCGGCAGCGTCACCGGTGCGGCGCAACTGCTGTTCAGTTCCCAGCCGACGGTGAGCCGCGAGCTGGCGCGTCTGGAAAGCCTGCTGGGCATGGCCCTGTTCGTGCGTGAGCGTGGGCGCCTGACGCCCACGGCCCAGGGGCTGATGCTGTTCGAGGAAGTGCAGCGTGCCTACGTTGGGCTGGAGCAGATCGCCAGCGTCGCCGAATCGATCCGTCGCTTCGATCAAGGCCAGTTGAACATCACCTGCCTGCCCATGTTCGCTCAGGTCCTTCTGCCCGCGGCCTGCCAGGCCTTCAGCCGCGACTACCCGGGCGTGGCCGTGAGCATCACTGCCCAGGAATCGCCAGCGCTGGAAGAGTCACTGAGCGGCCAGCGTTTCGACCTGGGCCTGATTGAGAGCCGTCACCCGCCACGGGGCACGCGCGGGTTCGAGCTGTTCTGCGCCGACATGGTGGCAGTGCTGCCCACGGCGCATCCGCTGGCGGCCAAGGCTCGGCTGGAGCTGAGCGATTTCGACGGCCAGGCGTTCATTCACCTGTCGGGCCTGGACCTGTACCGCAAGATGCTCGACGAACAGTTTCGCCGCGCCGGGGTGCAGCGCCATGGGGTGGTCGAGACCAGCACGGCGGCCTCGGTGTGCGCCATGGTCCGCCAGGGGCTGGGGGTAGCCATCGTCAACCCGCTCACCGCCCTGGATGAGTCGGCCCGCGGGCTGGTACTGCGGCCGCTGGCCGTTGCCGCGCCGTTCAGCGTCAGCCTGATCCAGCCGCAGTACCGCCCACCGTCAGTGCTGGTGGAGGCCTTCACCGAGCGCTTGAAGGGCGAAGCGCAAAAGTTGCGGCAGGTGTTGAGCGTGGGCACAGAGGGCCACTGACCCGTGGCTGGCCACTGCCGGGCGTTACAGATCCGCCAGGGCTTCGCGCAGGTTGATGTCCGGCGCACTCTGCTCGGTCAGGTCCAACTGGCTTTCCAGGTCCACCAGGTGGTGGAACATGGCCTGCACGGCATGCTCGCTATCGCCGGTGTGCAGGGCGTCGAGGATGGCCTGGTGGTCGTCGCAGCGGCAGGATGGGGTGTCCAGGCGCTGGTACAAGGAAACGATCAGCGAACTGCGCACGATCAGATTGCCGAGAATTTCACGCAGCAAACGATTGCCACACAGGTCAGCCAGCATCAGGTGGAATTCGCTGCGCACCCGCACGGTTTCACGCCGGTCGCCGCTGGCCGAGGCCTGGCGTTCGGCGGCCATCTGCTCGGCCAGGCTGTCGGCGTGGGCGACCAGGGCGTCGGGGGTGATGGCTTCGACCACGGCTCGCTCGATGGCGCGCCGGGCGGCGAACACTTCGCGGGCCTCCTGGGCCGTGGGCTGCGAGACAATGGCGCCGCGGTTGGTCTCGATGGTGATGATGTGCTGCATGGCCAGGCGTTGCAGGGCGACCTGCACATGGTTGCGGTTGGCCTGCAGGGTTTCGACGATCTGTGCTTCTACCAGCCGCGTGCCAGGGCGCAGGCGCTGCTGGGCGATGGCGCGCGACAGGACGTCGACGATGCGGTTGACTTCCAGCTGTTTGGCGGTGACGGTGACGGAGCCCATATTTCCTCGAACGGTGTGCCCATGCAGATCCGGAGTGTGGATGCAGTGGGGGCGCATTATCCGTCAGCGGGGCGGCCTTTGAAAAGGTCGCCGGCGCCCCGCCGTCAGGGAAGTGGACCGATTAAACCATTGCAAGATGCTGCTTGCGCCGAGGGGGTGGGCAGGCCTGGTCTATCCGTTGGAGGTCGTCGCTATCCAGTCGCAGGGCTGCGGCGGCTGCATTCAGGCGCACATGCAGGGGGTCGACGGCCTTGGGGATGGCAATCACGCCGTCCTGGCGCACCGCCCAGGCCAGGCATACCTGGGCGGGCGTCACCTCGTGCTTGTCGGCAATCGAGCGCAGGTTCGGGTGGCCCAGCAGTTTGCCACCCTGGGCGATGGGGCAGTAGGCCATGGTCGGCAGCCCGTGGTCGCGGCTCCAGGGCAGCAGGTCGAACTCGATGCCCCGCGCCTGCGGGTTGTACAGCACCTGGTTGGTGGCGCAGCGAGGGTCGTCCAGTTCTTCGAGGTCGTCGACATCGAAGTTGGACACGCCCCAGCGGCCGATCTTGCCTTGTTCGCGCAGCCGCTCGAAGGCGTCCACCGTTTCGGCCAGCGGGTACTGGCCGCGCCAGTGCAGCAGGTATAAATCGATGTGGTCGGTGCCCATGCGCTTGAGGCTACGTTCACAGGCCGCAGCCACGCCGCTGCGGCTGGCGTTGTGGGGGTACACCTTGCTGACCAGGAACACCTGATCGCGGCGCCCTGTCAGCGCTTCGCCCACGACTTCCTCGGCGCCGCCCTCACCGTACATTTCGGCGGTGTCGACCAGGTTCATGCCCAGTTCGATACCCAACTGCAAGGCAGCGACTTCCTGGTGCCTGGCGTGGCGGTCTTCGCCCATGCGCCAGGTGCCCTGGCCGATGAGGGAAACGGATGCTTCTGCAAGTGGATGATGGCGCATAGCTACTCCATTGAAAGGGGATGGCTTATAGTCTGGCCAGCGCATGGGGCGCATCGTTCAATTTCAGGAGAAGGCATGGGCCGACACCTCGTGGTATGCCTGGACGGCACCAACAACCGATTCAGCCTTCAACCCACGAATATTATCCGCCTGGTGCGCTGCGTGTCTGCCGACCCGGCGCAGGTCATGTCTTACTACGACCAGGGCGTGGGCACCTTCGGAGTACGCGAAACCCTGTTCGAATGGCAGAAACTGCCCTCGCGCTTGTGCGGGCTGGCTTTTGGCTGGGGCCTGAAGCGCACGGTAGAGGGGGCCTACCGCTTTCTGGCCGAGCATTGGCAGGAGGGCGACCGTATTTCGCTGTTCGGCTTTTCCCGTGGGGCCTACGCGGTCCGGGCCCTGGCGGCCTTGGTCGATGCCGTGGGCCTGGTGGCCGGGCACGAGGCGCATCTGTTCGACTATGCCTGGGCCATGCTGCAGGCGCGCAACGGCAACGGTCAGCCTGCGTTCAAGCTGCAGGACGAGTTCAAGGAGACCTTCGGTCGCCCGGTGCGGATTCATCTGCTGGGGTTGTTCGACACGGTCAAGTCCGTGGGCTGGATCTACGATCCGCTGGTGCTGCCCTATACGGCCAGCAATGCCGTGGTCGACCATGTGCGCCATGCCCTGTCGATCGATGAGCGCCGCTGCTTCTTTCGGCCCAATTTATGGCAGAAGCGCGACAACCAGGCGACGGATGTACGCCAGGTGTGGTTCGCCGGGGTACACAGCGACGTCGGCGGTGGCTACCCACCGGACCAGGCCGGCCCCGCCTTGCTGGCCTTGCGCTGGATGCTGGGGGAGGCGCGGGCCCTGGGCCTGCCCTTGGATGAGGACGGCTGTGCCCGCGAGTTGCAACTGCTGGAAGCCGGCGGGCCGGGGCAGTTGCACGACTCCATGACCTGGCGCTGGAAACTGGCCGAATGGCTGCCGCGCCGGGCGTGGAGTTTCAGCCTGCACAAACGGGTGTTCGCCATCGGTAGCATGCCGCCGTTTGGCCAGCCGCAGCCGCGCTACATTGCCGAGAAGGCCCTGGTGCACCGCTCGGTGGTGCAACGGGTCGACAGCGGTGACTACCACCCGGTGAACCTGCCGCGCGTGTTCGGAGTGGTCGACGACCAGACCTTGCAGCAGCCCAGTGCTGCGACGGCAGCCGGCTTGCCAGCGAGCGTGTGAAGCGCTGATTTGATGCCAATCACCCACTGCAGGACGCGACCAGCACCTCCTGCAGCGCCTGCGCCGCAGCGGACAACTTGTGGTCCGCCAGGCGCATCAGGCCGATGCGCCGTTCTACCCGCGGCTCATCCAGGGCCACGCAGCAGGCCCCCAGTTCCTGCATCTGGGCGATGCACAACGAGGGCACCGCGCTGACCCCCAGGCCACTGGCGACCATGCGCCCGACGGTGCTCAACTGGTGGCTTTCAAACGCGACGGACAATTTGCCATGGGCCGCGGCCAGGTCCTGCTCCAGCATCAAGCGCACGGCGGACGGCCGTTGCAGGGTGACGAAGTCTTCGCGCAACAGTTCTTTCCAGGTGATCTGCTGGCGCTGGGCCAGGGGCGAGTCCGCCGGTACCACGGCGACGAAGCGGTCCAGGTAGAACGGCGTGAATACCAGCCCCTGAGTGGAAGCCGGCTCGAAACCGATGCCCAGCTCGACCCGTCGATGGCGGACCATTTCCAGCACCTGCTCGTTGATCACGTCATGCACTGCCACGTTGACCCTGGGGTGGCGGTCTCGAAAGCGTCTCAACGCAGGCGGTAGCCGGTTGCCGGCGAACGAGGGCATGGCGGCGATGGCGACCTTGCCGGTCTGCAGGGTGAAGTGCTGGCGCAGCAGCTCTTCGGCATTGTCCCAGTCGGCCAGCAGTTGCCGGGCCAGGGGCAATAACGTTTCGCCCTCGGGGGTCAGGGCCACGCTACGCGTCGTGCGAGTCAGCAGCGGGCCGCCCAGGTCTTCCTCCAGTGCCTTGATGGTCAGGCTCAAGGCCGGTTGCGACAGGTGCAGGCGCTCGCCGGCCTGGGCGAAGCTGAGGGTCTGGGCCACGGCCAGAAAGGCACGCAGGTGTTTGATGTTCATTGTTTTGCAAACCCAATCAATCCATCAGAAAAACAAAATTAACAAATTACTGCCGTGGCGAGAAGATGAACCCTGCACGCGTTGGCAGCTAAGCTGCCTAGGGGCTGTGTGAAATGTATTCCAGCGAAGGCCAGGCAAGGCGAAAACAGGCGAGGAAGCGGAGTTTACGTGTTGTAAATGAGCATTCCGAGCCTGTTTTCAACGCAGCATGGCCGAGTTGGGATGCATTTCGTACAGAGCCTGAAGCCCTACAACGACAAGAAAGGCGGATCGACATGGCTGGACTCGACAAGCGAGTGGCAACCTACGAAGAGGCCCTGGCAGGCCTGACCGACAACATGACGGTGCTGTCCGGCGGCTTTGGGCTGTGCGGCATCCCGGAAAACCTCATTGCTCACATCAAGCGCATGGGTGTGCGCGGCCTGACCGTGGTGTCCAACAACTGCGGGGTCGATGGTTTTGGCCTGGGTGTGCTGCTGGAAGACCGGCAGATCCGCAAGATGATCGCCTCCTACGTGGGTGAGAACGCCCTGTTCGAACGCCAACTGCTGGACGGCGAACTGGAAGTGGACCTCACCCCCCAAGGCACGCTGGCCGAGAAGATGCGTGCCGGTGGCGCCGGCATCCCGGCCTTCTACACGGCCACCGGCTACGGCACGCCAGTGGCCGAAGGCAAGGAAGTGCGCGAGTTCAACGGCCGCAAGTACATCCTCGAAGAAGCCATCACTGGTGACTTCGCCATCGTCAAAGGCTGGAAGGCCGACCATTTCGGCAATGTCATCTACCGCCACACGGCGCAGAACTTCAACCCGCTGGCCGCCGCGGCCGGCAAAATCACGGTGGTGGAGGTGGAAGAGATCGTCGAGCCGGGCCAACTGCCCCCCAGCCAGATCCACACCCCCGGTATCTACGTGGACCGGGTAATCCTGGGCACTTTCGAGAAACGCATCGAAAAACGCACCGTCAAGGCCTGACGCCTGGCCCCACAGAACAACAAGAGGTCTTGTACATGGCACTTACCCGCGAACAGATGGCCCAGCGCGTGGCCCGCGAACTCAAGGATGGCTACTACGTGAACCTGGGCATCGGCATCCCGACCCTGGTGGCCAACTATGTACCCGAAGGCATCGACGTGATGCTGCAATCGGAAAACGGCCTGCTGGGCATGGGCGAGTTTCCCACCGAGCAGACCCTCGACGCCGACATGATCAATGCCGGCAAACAGACGGTGACCGCCCGCGCCGGGGCGTCGATTTTCGACTCTGCGCAGTCGTTCGCGATGATCCGCGGTGGCCACGTGGACCTCACGGTGCTGGGCGCTTTCGAGGTGGACGTGCAGGGCAATATCGCTTCGTGGATGATCCCCGGCAAACTGGTCAAGGGCATGGGCGGTGCCATGGACCTGGTGGCCGGTGCCGACAATATCATCGTCACCATGACCCACGCCTCCAAGGACGGCGAGTCCAAGCTGCTCCCCCAGTGCAGCCTGCCGCTGACCGGTGCGGGGTGCATTCGCAAGGTGCTGACCGACCTTGCGTACCTGGAGATCGAGGACGGTGCCTTCATCCTGCGTGAGCGGGCGCCGGGCATCAGCGTGGAAGAAATCATCGCCAAGACGGCGGGCAAGATGATCGTGCCGGATGATGTGATCGAAATGCAGTTCTGATTGCCGGAACACACCCGGTCCCTCAGGGGAAGACGCCGATAACAATAAAAATTGGGAAATATCATGGCTGTAGACATTGAAGAAGGCCGCTACGCCCGGTTCGCCCTGCGTTGCTCCAGCTGGGCCGAACGCTGGTTCCCCGACGCCTGGGTGTTCGCCGCCGTCGCGGTGGTGGCGGTGGCCCTGGCGGCCCTGGCCATCGGCGCCAAGCCCACCGACACCGCTACCGCCTTCGGCGATGGCTTCTGGAGCCTGATCCCGTTCACCATGCAGATGGCCTTCGTGGTCATCGGCGGCTATGTGGTCGCCAGTTCGCCACCGGCCGTGAAACTCATCGACCGCCTGGCGCGCCTGCCGGGCAACGGCCGCTCGGCGGTGGCCTGGGTGGCGTTGATCTCCATGCTGGCTTCGCTGCTCAACTGGGGCCTGTCCCTGGTGTTCGGTGGTTTGCTGGTGCGCGCGCTGGCCCGACGCACCGACCTGAAGATGGACTACCGCGCCGCCGGTGCCGCGGCCTACCTGGGCCTGGGCGCGGTATGGGCGCTGGGGCTGTCGTCGTCCGCGGCGCAGTTGCAGGCCAACCCCGGCAGCCTGCCGCCCGCCATTCTGGCGATTACCGGCATCATCCCGTTTACCCAGACCATTTTCCTCTGGCAGTCCGGGGTGCTGTTGGCCGCCCTGGTACTGGTGTCGCTGGTGATCGCCTACGCCACCGCGCCCGGCCCGGGCAGCGCCCGCGATGCCCAGGCGTGCGGCGTCGACCCCAGCTTCAGCGCGCCGCCCCCTGCCAGCCGCAGCCGCCCCGGCGAATGGCTGGAACACAGCCCGTTGCTGACCGTGCTGCTGGTGCTGCTGGCTGCCGGCTGGCTGTACCATGAATTCGCCACCAAGCCGGTGCTCACCGCTATTTCCGGGCTCAACACCTACAATTTCCTGTTCATCATGCTCGGCGCCCTGTTGCACTGGCGCCCGCGCAGCTTCCTCGATGCCGTGGCCCGCGCAGTGCCGACCACCACCGGGGTGCTGATCCAGTTCCCGTTGTACGGTTCCATCGCGGCGATCCTGACAACGGTCAAGGGCAGTGATGGCCAAGCCTTGGCCCACCATATCTCGACCTTTTTCGTGCAGATCGCCTCCCACGACACCTACGCGCTGCTGATGGGCGTGTACTCCGCCGTGCTGGGCTTTTTCATCCCGTCGGGGGGCGGCAAGTGGATCATCGAGGCGCCGTATGTGATGCAGGTGGCCAACGACCTCAAGTACCACCTGGGCTGGGCCGTGCAGATCTACAACGCCGCCGAGGCGCTGCCCAACCTGATCAACCCGTTCTACATGCTGCCGCTGCTGGGCGTGCTGGGACTCAAGGCCCGGGACCTGATCGGCTTCAGCTTCGTGCAGTTGCTGGTGCATGTGCCCCTGGTGTTGGTGCTGTTGTGGGCGCTGGGCACCACGTTGCAGTATGTGCCGCCACTCGTGCCGTGATCAGGCCGGGGCAGTGAAACCGTAGGCCCGCTGTACCTGGGCCACGCGGGTGATGCACTGCCGGTACCATTGCTCTCGTCCCTTGGCGCGGGCATCGGTGTGCTCGGCATGGTGTTTCCAGGCCAGGATCGCCGCCTCGCTGGCCCAGTACGACACGGTGATGCCCAGGCCGTCCTCGCCACGGGCCGATTCCACGCCCAGGAACCCGGGTTGCTCGGCCGCCAGGCCGACCATGCGCTCGGCCACCTCACCGTAGCCGTCGTCGATCTCGGTGCGGGTCGAGGTAAAGATCACGGCGAAGTAAGGCGGCCGCGGTGTCTTCGCGAACATCCTCAAACCCTCCGCTGTGCAGCGTGCAACAGCGCGGTCAACACAGGCGGCACGCGGCCTTCCAGCGCCGCGCGCTCGGGTTGGAACAGGGTGGCGACGAAGAACGGGTGGCCCTCCAGTTGCACGGCGCGTACTTCGCCGTTTGCGTCGTGGGCACAGGGGCGCAGCGGCCCGGCCAGCAGCGCTTCGGCGAACGCGGGGTTGAGCCCGTAGTTGCAGTGGTAGCCTTCCTCGATGACCAATTCCTCATAGGCCTGGGCGATCAGCGTGCCCGGTTGCAGGTGCAGGGTGCCGCGTACCTCTACCAGTGAACAGCTCAGCGGGCTGATAATCGCCCTCGCCGCTTGCGGGGTGCTTTCGCCGTGCTCGGCGTCGGCCCAGCCTAGCGCGTTGCGGGCGTACTCCAGCAACGCGTGCTGGAAGCCCGCGCAGGTACCCAGAAATGGAATGCGCTGCTCTCGGGCATGGCGGATGGCGGCCAGTGCGCCCTCCAGGCTGCGATAAGGGCTGCCTGGCATGCACCAGAAGGCATCGAACGGCTGCGCCAGGGTAGCGGCGCTGATCTGGTCAGTCGCCAGGCAACGGGCCTCCACACTCAGCCCCAGGGCCCTGGCCGCCAAGGGCAGGGCGGCCTGGATGGCACGGTGGGCAGTGATGGACGCATCGAAATCGCCGACCAGGGCGATGTGCAGCGGGCGCGTGGGTGACATGGGCTGTGTTCCTTCAGTGAGCCTTGCCGGGTGGCTGGGGGCTACTATAGGCTGGCGCCAGCGCAATCAATATTGGCATTTCGGCAAAGTATCCGTGCATTCATGCAATATCGAATCAATCATCACGACCTGACATTGATCCTGGCGCTGGTACGGGCGCGCGCCCTCGCGCGGGCGGCTGAATTGCTGAAGGTGGACGTGTCCACGGTGTTTCGCTCGATTCGACGCCTGGAGTCCGCCCTGGGGCAGGCCTTGTTCGAAAAGAGCCGTGCCGGTTACTTGCCCACGGCCCTGGCAGTGAGCCTGGCTGCGCAGGCGGAACAGGCTGAACAGGCGTTGCAGGTGGCCCAGGTGAGCGTCGAGCAGGGCGGCGAAGTGGTGAGCGGCACTGTGCGCCTGACGTGTACCGACGCCGTGCTGCAGCACTTGCTGCTACCGGCGCTGGCGACGTTCATGCCGCGCTACCCGGCACTGGCGCTGGAACTGGCCACCAGCAATGATTTTGCCAACCTGACCCGGCGGGACGCCGACCTGGCCCTGCGCCTGACCCAGGCGCCGCCCGAGCACCTGGTGGGCTGCCGGCTGGGGCCGGTGCCTTATCGGGTGTGTGCCAACCAGGGGTATCTTGATACCTGCGGCACGGCTGACCTGGCGCAGATGAGCTGGATCGCGGCGGATGACTTCATACCCGACCACCCGGGGGTGGCCTGGCGGCGCGAGCACTTGCCGGGGGTGACGCCGATGTACCGGGCCAGCTCGATGCTGGCCGTGGCGCAACTGGTGCGCGCGGGCCTGGGCGTGGCGGTGTTGCCGACGTTCCTGATGCAGGGGCTTGCACGGTTGGGCGAGCCGCTGGCGGGGCACGACAGCGCACTGTGGTTGCTGACCCGCCCGGATTGCCGGGCGCTGCGCTCCGTGGTGACGTTGTTCAACGAACTGCGTTCGGCCATATCCCTGGCAGGCCATGGTCGATGACCTGCCTGTTGCGGGAGCGGACTTGTGCGCCTGGTCCCCGGCTTCATGGCATGCCATTGGCCCCATACAGCACAAAGCCCTCACGGCCCTGAAGCCGCTGATAGTAGGCGTCCACGGCTGGTAACCGGGCATGCTCGATGGGCGTCATCTTCCAGCGGTTCACCGAGAGCCCCAGTACCACATCGGCCAAGGTAAACGCGGCGCCGATGACATACGCCCCGGTGTGCGCCAACTGCCCCTCCAGAATGCCCATCATGCGGTTCCACTGCGCCGTACCGGCCGCCAGCTTCGCCGCCTCCTGGTAAGCCGGGTCCTGACGTATCAGCGCGGTGAACGGGTAACGCCACGCCGGGTTGAGTTCCGTGGCCTGCCAGTCCATCCACTGCTCCACCAGCGCGCGGGCGCGGGCATCACTGGGCAGCAGGCCCTGGTCGCCGTGCTTGGCGGCCAGGTAGCGGCAAATGGTATTGGACTCCCACAGTGGCCCGCGCTCGTCCACCAGTACGGGCACCTGGCCATTGGGGTTCAGGCGCAGGTAGTCATCAGTGTGGGTCGAGGCGAAGCCGTTGCCGTAGTCCTCGCGAATGAACCCGACACCCAGTTCGTGCAGCGTCCACAATACCTTGCGCACGTTGATCGAAGTGTCGCGCCCCAGTAGGCGAACGGGCATGTCCATGGTGCAATCCTGTGCGGGCCGATAGGAACTGCTGAATCTACCCTGCCGGCCCCGGGTTCGTCACGGTTTGCTGGTAGTGCTCGAAGGGCTGTCGGGCTTGGTATTGCTGTTGCCCATGGAGCTGCCTTCGGGGTTGCCGCCTTGCACCGGCTTGATCGGCTGGCTGCCCGCGGGCATGTCCGGGCCGGCTGAGCCGTCGGTATTGCCATTCTGCATGCGCGTGCCGGTGCCACTGGGCACGCCGATTTCCGCAGGCGTGGTGCCGATAGCGCCATTGGGGTTGGCAGGGTTGGTGGGCCCGGTGCTGTCGTCGGCGAAGGCGCCGGCGCTGAGCAGGGTGGTCAGGGCCAGGGCGGCCCAACGGGAAGTATTCATGAACAGTCTCCTTTCCATGATCGCTACAGGCATTGGGCTGCGTGAAGGATGGCAAGGTGCCCGCACGCCGACAGGCGGTTGACGGCGCGGTGCGGGCGGGGGTATGTTTCCCCCATGAACCTATCCCTGTCGCTGCCCGCCATGAGCATTATTATTACCGCCATTCCTCATTTGGCGGGCTAGCTGGCAGCTGCACCGAACCCGCCCTCGTGGCGGGTTTTTCTTGAAACGTCACCAGGGCTCCGACCAGAACGGAGACCGTACCGTGAGTGACACCGCCACCGCCCAGCTTGCCTGGTATGCCCGCAAGACCCTGGAAGCCAAGGTCTACGACCTGGCCATCGAAACGCCCCTGCAAGCAGCACCGGCATTGTCCGCGCGCCTGGGCAACCAGATTCTGCTCAAGCGCGAAGACCTGCAGCCCACTTACTCGTTCAAGATTCGCGGTGCCTGCAACAAGCTGGCGCAACTGACGGCCGCCGAGCGCGCGGCCGGGGTGGTGACCGCCTCGGCGGGTAACCATGCCCAGGGTGTGGCACTGGCGGCGCGCGAGCTGGGCATAAAGGCGATCATCGTGATGCCTGAGACGACCCCGCAGTTGAAGGTGGACGGTGTGCTGTCCCGCGGTGGCCAGGCGGTGCTGCACGGCCCGGCGTTTCCCCAGGCCCTGGCCCACGCGCTGGAGCTGGCCAAGCAAGGCATGACCTTCGTGCCACCCTTCGACGACCCGGACGTGATCGCCGGCCAAGGCACCGTGGCCATGGAAATCCTGCGGCAACAGCCTGATGGCCTGGACGCCATCTTCGTGCCAGTGGGCGGCGGTGGTTTGATCGCCGGCATCGCCGCCTACGTCAAATACCTGCGCCCGCACATCCGCGTCATCGGTGTCGAGTCAGAGGGCTCCAACTGCCTGCAGGCGGCGCTGGCGGCCGGGGAAAGGGTGGTGCTGGGCCAGGTCGATACCTTCGCCGACGGCGTGGCGGTGGCGCAGATCGGCGCGCACTGCTTCGACATCTGCCGCGTGTGGGTAGATGAGGTGATTACCGTGAGCAACGACGAGCTGGGGGCGGCGATCAAGGATATCTACGACGACACGCGCTCCATCACCGAGCCGTCGGGGGCATTGGCGGTGGCTGGCATCAAGCGCTACGTGGCGACGCGGGGTGTGCGCGGGCAGACGCTGGTGGCCATCGATTCGGGGGCCAACGTCAATTTCGATCGTCTGGGGGACTTCGCCGAGCGGGCGGGGCGGTGCGGCAGGCAGGAAGCGGTGTGTTGACGGTTCCCGCGTATCGCCCGGTCTTGCAGCACCGGGCGATACGCGGATATCAAGCGGCTGGGGTGATCAGACGACCACCGACAGCAGCATGATAAAGACCAGCGCCACCACGGAGAGGATGGTTTCCATCATGCTCCAGGTCTTGAAGGTCTCGGCCACGGTCATGTTGAAGTACTGCTTCACCAGCCAGAAACCGGCGTCGTTGACGTGGGACAGGATCACGGAACCTGCACCGGCGGCCAATACCAGCAGTTCGCGGTTGACGCCCGGGATCAGGTCGACCACCGGGGCGACGATGCCGGCGCCGGTGATGGTGGCCACGGTCGCGGAACCAGTGGCGATACGAATCACCGCGGCCACCAGCCAGGCCAGCAGAATCGGCGAGACGTGGGCCTGTACAGCTATTTGACCAATCACGTTGCCCACGCCGGTGTCCACCAGCATCTGCTTGAAGCCGCCACCGGCGCCTACGATCAGGATGATGGCGGCGGTTGGCGCCAGGCTCTGGTCCAGCAGCTTCATGATCTTGGCGCGGTCAAAGCCCCGGGCATAGCCGAAGGTGTAGAAGGCCAGCAGCAGGGCGGCCAGCAGCGCGGTGATCGGGTGGCCGATTAGGTCCATCCACTGGCGGAAGATGTGCTCGGCCGGCAGGAATACGTCGGCGAAGGTCTTGAGCAGCATCAGGAACACCGGCAGCAGCACGGTAATCAGGGTCACGCTGAAGCTGGGCAGGTTCTCGTGCTGCGATTCCTTGGCGATCTGGTCCATCAGTTCGGTGGACGGGTTGCCCGGCACGTACTTGGAGATGAAGCTGCCGAACAGCGGGCCGGCGATGATGGCGGTTGGCAGGCCAACGATCAGGCCGTAGAAAATGGTCTTGCCGATGTCAGCCTTGAAGATGCCGATGGCCAGCAGCGGGCCCGGGTGCGGTGGCACCAGGCCGTGCACTACCGACAGGCCGGCCAGCAGCGGAATACCGATCTTGACCAGCGACACGCCAGAGCGGCGGGCCACGATGAACACCAAGGGAATCAGCAGCACGAAGCCGATTTCGAAGAACAGCGGAATGCCCACCAGGAAGGCCGAGCACATCATGGCCCAGTGCACTTTCTGTTTGCCGAAGGCACGGATCAGGGTCTGCGCGATCTGGTCGGCGCCACCGGAGTCAGCCATCAGCTTGCCGAGCATGGTGCCCAGCGCCAGCACGATACCGACGAAGCCCAGCACGCCGCCAAAGCCGTCCTGGAACGATTTCATCACCTTGGCCACGGGCATGCCCGAGGTCAGCCCGAGGAAGCCTGCGGCGATGGTCAGCGCCACGAACGGGTGAACCTTGAGCTTGGTGATCAGCAGCACTAGCCCGACGATGGTGATCAAGGCGTCGAGCAAAAGGAAGGTGTCAGTCGGTAGACCCAGCATCAGGGTATGCCTCTTCTTGTTGTGGTCGGAGCAATAATAGTTGAGGTAGCGCTGTCTTGTTCGGGGTCATGAAATCACGCCGAATGAGGCAACGAAGCGCCGTCCCGATTGTGCAGCCACGCATCCACCGTCTCCGCCAGTTCGGCGATCGGTTGGCTCGCGTCCAACGGCAGGGTCAGCGGCTCGCCGACGGGGGATTCGAGGGTCGCGAACTGGCTATCGATCAGGCTGGCAGGCATGAAATGATCGGGGCGATGGTTGACGCGGTCGGCGGCTTCCTCGCGAGACAGTTGCAGGAACACGAAGCCCAGGCCCGGCACGGCGGCGCGCAGTTTGTCGCGGTAGGCGCGCTTGAGGGCCGAGCAGGTCAGGATGGCGCGTTCGCCACTGGCCACGCACGCACTCATTTCCTCGCCCAGGCGGGTCAGCCAGCCGGCACGGTCTTCGTCGTCGAGGGGGATTCCGGCAGACATTTTCTTGATGTTGGCGGCAGGGTGGAACACGTCACCTTCAATGAGGCGACCTCCGCTACGCTGGCTGATAGCATTGCCGACGCTGCTCTTGCCGCAGCCCGCAACACCCATCACCACGATCGCGGAAAGAGGGAAAACCATCGGTATCTCCTGCAGGAACAGCGCGTGCAGAGGATCCTTGGAAAGGCTACCCCAGCGGCGACTGCGCCCTGATCTTATTGATATGTTTTGAGCAGCCTTTGCCCGGGGAGTTGCACTTGGTGAAATAATTCCACCATTGCCCTGTGCGAAAGACAGCGCTACCTTAGCCGCCACCCCTATTAATGGCAAGTCGAAAACAATAAGACCCATGACCCGTACCGGCTCTCGCACTACCGGACGCCCGACGCTTTCCGAGGTCGCGCGGCTGTCCGGCGTATCCCCCATTACTGCTTCCCGGGCCCTGCGGGGCGTGGCTACCGTGGCTCCGGCCCTGGCGCTGAAGGTCCACGAGGCCGCCCAGCAACTGGGTTACGTGGCCAACCCGGCGGCCCGCGCGCTGGCCTCGGCGCAGAGCCAGTCCATCGTGGTGCTGGTGCCGTCGTTGTCCAACCAGTTGTTCATCGACACCCTGGAGGCCATCCACGACGTGATGCGCCCACGGGGCCTGGAAGTGCTGATCGGCAACTCCCACTATGACATCCATGAAGAAGAAAACCTGATTCGCAACTACCTGGCGTATCAGCCCAGGGGCCTGCTGCTGACCGGTTTCGAGCGTACCGAGGCGTCGCGGCGGCTGTTGGCCGCCAGCGGCGTGCCGTGTGTGCACATGATGGAACTGGACGCTACCCCAGGCGTGGCCTCGGTGGGTTTTTCCCAGGAGCAGGCTGGCGCGGTGGCGGCCCGGCACTTGTTGTCACGGGGGCGCAAACGCCTGGCCTACATTGCCGCGCAACTCGACCCGCGGGTGCTGCAACGCGGTGATGGCTTTCGCCAGACCCTGCAGGCCGCCGGTTGTTTCGACCCGGCGCTGCAATTGATGGCGCCCACGCCGTCGTCCATTGGCCTGGGGGGCGAGTTGTTCAATGACTTGCTGCGCCGCCACCCGGACGTGGATGGCATCTTTTTCTGCAATGACGACCTGGCCCAGGGCGCTATCCTGGAAGCCTCGCGCCAGGGCCTCAAGATACCCGAGCAGGTCGCCATGGTCGGGTTCAACGATCTGCCGGCCTCGGCGCACCTGGTGCCGCGCCTCACCTCCATCCGTACCCCGCGTGCCGCCATTGGCCGCCAGGCGGCGCAATTGCTGCTGGGCCTGCTGGACGGCAAGCCCGCCGCGCACCCCACCCAGGACCTGGGCTTCGAATTGGTCGTACGCGAAAGCTGATTCCCGTGCCGCGCTGCATTGCACCTGCACCTGCACCTGCAGCAGTGGCCGCCAGGCCGCGCCTGGCATCACTGGGGCGCAGGCCGGGTACGCGGGCGGGTGGTCCCGGCTACTGGCGTTCTGCTTGCAAGCGCTTGGGGGCTGGCTATGCTCAGCGCTTGAGCCATCAGGAGTTGTCCGATTCAGGGAAGAAAGCACAAGGAATGTTGCGCCAGGGTTGGTTCTTGCCCTCATTCCTCCACCGTCGGTTTCTGCCAGCACTGGATGCTTGAGGTCTTCGAACCATGTTTGATTCCCATCGCAAAGCCGATGCAGCGCTTATTGCCCGCCTTTCCGCCGACCTGGCCTTCGCCAACGCCCGCCTGGCGGCCATCAGCCGGTCGATGGCCCTGATCGAGTTCACGCCCGAAGGGCTGATTCTGGAGGCCAACGCCAATTTCTGCACAACCATGGGTTATACCGCCGACGAAATTCGTGGCAAGCATCACCGGCTGTTCTGCGAGGACGGTTTCCACAAGAGCGAGGAATACTCGCGCATGTGGCAGCAGTTGCAGCGTGGTGAACCCCTGAGCGGCACCTTCCTGCGGTTGGACAAGAGCGGCCGCGAGGTCTGGCTGGAGGCCAGCTACATGCCGGTGCTGGGCGAGAACCGGGAGGTGAAAAGTGTCATCAAGGTGGCCGCCGACATCTCCCAGCACGTGCATGAAGAGCATGAAAGCGAAAGCAAGCTCAAAGCCATTGGCCGCTCCATGGCCGTGGTGGAGTTCAGCCCCGACGGCCGGGTCATGAGCGCCAATGACAATTTCCTCCAGGCCATGCACTACACGCTGAACGAAGTCGTTGGCAAACACCACAGCCTGTTCTGCACCCGGGCCGAAGCCGAGTCGCCTGCCTACAAAGCCTTCTGGGCCTCGCTGAACCGCGGCGAATACCATTCCCACCGCTTCGAACGTGTGGACAAACATGGTCGGGTGGTCTTTCTGGAAGCCTCTTACAACCCGATCTTCGACACCAAGGGGCGCCTGTACAAAGTGGTGAAATACGCCAGCGACATCACCGCACAGATCAACACTCAGCAATCCGCCGCCGAGGCCGCCCATGCCACCTCGGTGCAGAACGATGTGTGTGCGCAGAAAGGGTCGAATGTGGTGCGCCAGACCGTGGACGTGATCAAGGAAATCTCCAACGACCTCAACGAAGCGGCGCGCAGCATCGATGCGGTGAACAAACAGTCGGAGATCATCGGCAAGATCGTACAGACCATTCGTGGCATCGCCGATCAGACCAACCTGTTGGCCTTGAACGCGGCCATCGAGGCTGCGCGCGCTGGCGAGCACGGCCGCGGGTTCGCCGTGGTCGCCGACGAGGTCCGCACCCTGGCGGCGCGTACCAGCCAGGCCACGGTGGAAATTGTCGACGTGGTACGCCAGAACAACGACCTGTCCGCCAGCGCCGTGGCCAGCATGCAGTCGAGCCTCAGCCGCACCGGGCTGGGGGTGGAACTGGCGAATGAGGCGGGGGAGGTGATCCTGGAAATTCAGGAAGGGTCACGGCATGTGGTGGATGCGATCAGCCAGATCAATTCGACGTTGCAGTTGCATTGACCATAAGCCGAATGGGGTTGCCCTGAACGTCAGTACGGCGGCCCCACAGGCAATGTGCGAGGCATCAACCTCGCGCCTGCCCTAGTGATGGACCCCAGGCCACCGCGGCATTTCACCCCGCACCCCTTCGTACCATTTCCCCATCTGCAGCAACCATTCATCGGCAAACCGTGGGCCTATCAGTTGCAAGCCTACCGGCATGCCGTCGTCGGTGAACCCGCAGTTGATCGACAAGGCCGGCTGCTCGCCCATGTTCCAGGGCAGGGTAAAGGCAATATGTTCGAACGGTTTCTGTGGGTCGTTGCCCGGCGACGGCCAGTCGGCCGGGAAGGTATCGACCTGGTTGGTGGGGCACAGCAGCAGGTCCACCTGGTCGAAGACCTGAGCGGCGCGGCGGCGCATTTCGAAGGTCTGGTTGAAGCCTTGCACGGCCTGCACGGCGGTGTATTCGGCGGCGGGTGCGGCCCACTCGCGAACGTAGGGCAGTACTTTCTCGAACTGGGCGCTACCCATGGCGCTGAGCTCGGCCCATTGGCGGGCGCGCCAGAAACGGTCCATGCCATCGAGCAGCGCGCGGTCCATCACTGGCGCCACGCCCTGCAACCGTGCGCCGTGGGCCTGGAACAGCTTGGCCGCGGCTTCCACCAGGGCGCAGGTGCGTGCCGAAGGCGTGAAGCCCACGCCGGGGTCCAGCAGCAGGCCTACCCGCAGGCCGCGCAGGGATGGCGGCGCCAGTTTCCAGTCCAGGGCCTGGGGTGCCAGGCTGGTGGCGTCACGGCTGTCGGGCAGCGACAGGTAGCGCATCAGCAGGGCGCAGTCGTCCAGGTTGCGGGTCAGGGGGCCGGCGCAGCGGCCGGTGTAATACGGGTCGATGGGCACGCGCCCCAGGGTTGGCTTGAAGCCCACCAGGCCACACCAGCCGGCAGGCAGGCGGATGGAGCCACCAATGTCGGTACCCACGTGCAAGGGGCCATAACCTGCGGCGGCCGCGGCGGCGGCCCCGGAGCTGGAGCCTCCGGTGTTGTTGGCGGGGTTCCAGGGGTTGCGGGTGATACCGTGGAAACTGGACACACCGGAGGACAGCATGCCGAAATCCGGTACCGTGGTCTTGCCCAGCAAGATGGCCCCGGCCTCGCGCAGGCGCGCGGCGGGTGGTGCATCATGGGCGGCGGGTTGCAGCACGGTGGCGGCGCTGCCCAGGGGCACCGGGCTGCCCTGGGTGGCGATCAGTTCCTTGAGGGTGACGGGCACACCGTCCAGCGGCCCGCGCGGCAAGCCCCGTGCCCAGCGCTCGGTGGCCCCCCGGGCCTGCTCCATGATGCCTTGCGGGTCAAAGTTCCACAGGGCATTGATATGCGGTTCCCAGCGGCTGATGTGGTCCACCAGGTGCTGATAATACTCCAATGGCGACAGCGTCTTGCTGGCGAACATGGTCAGTAGCTGCGCGGCTGGCAGGTCTTGCAGATCGGACATCACCCTCACTCCCTTCAGGGGCAGCCGTAAGCTGCAAGCCGCACGTTGAAAGCTGGAAGCTTAGACCATGATCCGCACGGGGTGGTCCTCGGCTGGAGGCGTGCGGCTCCCACGTCAGTGGGCGATATGCTCCAGCGCCAGGTTGCGGGTCTTCGGCCCGAAGCCGCCGATGGTCAGGGTGACGATGAGCATGCTGGCGACGATGAACGCCAGTACGCCCGGCGTACCGAAATGCGCCAGGAAGAAGCCGATCATCAGGCTGCTGAATACCGTGGACAGGCGGCTGAACGAATAACAGAAGCCCACGGCCCTGGCGCGGATAGGGGTGGGGAACATTTCGCTCTGGTAGGCGTGGTAACTGAAGGTCAGCCAGGCGTTGCAGAAGGTGATCATCACCCCACACACAATCAGCCCCACCGCGCTGCTCTGGAAGGCGAACAAGGTGCCGAACAGCATGGTGCCCAACGCTGAGCCGACGATCTGCCACTTGTTCTCGAAACGGTTGGCGATGCGCATGAACAGCAGCGGGCCCAGTGGGTAGGCCAAGGTGATGACGAAGGCATAGCCCAGGCTGTGGGTAATGCTCACGCCCTGGCCTGACAGGAGTGCCGGCAGCCAGTTGCCAAAGCCGAAGAAGCCGATGGCCTGGAACACGTTGAACACGATCAGCATCAGCGCCCGACGCCGATAGGGGGGCTGCCAGATGTCCCGAAAGTGCCCTTTGGCTTCCACGGGCACGTCTTCGAGCTGCGGTGCGGGCAACGTCTGTTTGAAGTCGTGCGCGCACCGGGCCTCGATAGCGGCCAGGATGGCGTCGGCTTCCTCGAAGCGCCCCTGCTGGGCCAGCCAACGCGGCGACTCGGGCAGGCGCGAGCGCAGCCACCAGATGAACAGCGCAAACACCGCGCTGGCCAACACCACCCAGCGCCAGCCGGAGACCCCCAATGGCGCCAGTGGCACCAGCCACCAGGACATCAGCGCCACCGCCGGTACCGACAGAAACTGCACGAAAAAGGCAAAGGCGAACGCTGAGCTGCGCATGCGTTTGGGCACCAGTTCCGACAGATAGGCGTCGATGGTCACCAGCTCGATGCCCAGGCCAATGCCAACGAGGAAACGACAGGCGATCAGCCCCAGCGCCGTGCTTTGCAGGCCCATGACCACCGTGGCGAGGGTGTACCACACCAGGGCGAAGGTGAAGATGGCTCGCCGCCCGAAACGGTCGGCGATGGGGCTCAGCACGCTGGCGCCGACGAACAGGCCCAGGAAAGTCGCCGCAGCGAACGCGGCCTGGTCGGAGAGCCCGAACACCCCTTGGTTACCGGCCGCGAAAATGCCATCCCGGATCAGCCCGGGGCTGATGTAGGCGGTCTGGAACAGGTCATACAGCTCGAAGAACCCGCCGATCGATAGCAGGGCGACCAGCTTCCACAACGTCGCCACGGCGGGCAGGCGGTCGATGCGTGCCGAAATCAGTGCGGCGCGGTCGGGGGAAGCGGGAGTGGACATGGCAGTCACCCAGTATGAATGGAGCGAAGATGATACTGGGTGTTACTGAAAATGTGCTCGCTATTTCAGTGATTAATACCAATTTATTGGTGTTTTATTGTTGTTTTACTGTTGTATCGGCAATTTTTATCCTTTCTTGGGCCCTGGGGCAGGACAGCTCAGGCTGATCTGTGCGCCACGGCCGTCGTCCGCGCTGCCGATGTGCAACTGGTAGCCATGCAACCGTACGATGGCGGCCACCAACGACAGGCCCAGGCCATGCCCTGGCTGGGTATCGGCCGCCGGCGCGCGGTACAGGCGGCGTAGCACCTGAGGGCGCTCGGCCGGTGGTATGCCCGGGCCATTGTCGGCCACCTCCAGGGTCACGTGACTGGCCGAGGCCCGGCCACGCAAGCGAATGGCACCGCCGGGCGGGGTGAACTTGATCGCATTGTCCAGCAGGTTGACCAGCGCCTCGAACAGCAGTGCCACGTCGCCCATCAGCGCCGGCAACGGGCCCTGGATGTCCAGCGTCAACGTCTGTTGGTGTTCCAGGGCCAGGGGTTCGTAAAACTCATGGACCTGCATCAGCAACTCTGCCGGCAGGTAGGCTTGAAACGCGCTGCGGCGGCGCGTGTCTTCCAGCTCGGCAACGCGCAGAAGGCCCTGGAAACGCACCATGATCGACTCGCTTTCCGCCAGTGCCTGGTCCAGGGCACCGCGCTGGTCGGCGGCCAGGGGCATCTGGTCCAACTGGTGCAAGCGTGCGCGCAGGCGGGTCAGCGGCGTGCGCAGGTCGTGGGCGATGCCATCGCACACGCCCTTGACCTCCAGCATCAACTGTTCGATGTGGTCGAGCATGGTGTTGACTGCGCTGGCCAGCATGTCCAGTTCATCGTGCCGCGACGACAAGGGCAGGCGGTCGGCGAGGTTGCCCGACACCACGCTCTCGGTGCTGCGCTGCAGGCGTTGCACGCGCTTGAGCGGGCGGCGGCGCAGCAGGCGCCAACCGATCAGCCCGGGTATCAGGGTCAGTGACAGGCCCCAGGCCAGAGCCTGCTGGATAATGCCGCCCACGGCCGACACCGAGCCACCATCACGGGCCAGTACCAGCATGCGGCCATCACTGCGGTGCACCAGCAGGGCATAGCTGCTGCGCGGTTCCTCGCTGGCCTGGGCCACGCTCAGGCCCCGTTGCAGGTAGTGCACCTGGCCGTCATCGGGCAGGCTGGCACGCAACTTCAGCAGGTCGCCGGCCAGGTGCCGGCCCTGGGCGTCGAACAGGCCATAGGCGTCGATATTGGGGGTGGAATACGCCTCGCTGGCGGCCAGTTCGCCTACCAGGTTGGCGTCGTCGACCTTGGCGTAGTAGTGGGCGCGCTGCATCAGCGTGCGCTGCGCGACATTGCCCAGGTAATTGGAGATTTGCCAGTACAGCACGCCGGTGAACAGCGCGCCCCAGGCCACGAAGAACAGGGCGTAGAAGCCGATCAGGCGGCTGCTGGACGAGCGCCAGGGTTCAACCGCGGGGGGCGAGGACATAGCCGGTGCCTCTGACGGTCTGGATCAGAGGGGACTGCTCGCTGCCCTCGATTTTCTTGCGCAGGCGGCCCAGGTGCACGTCGATGATGTTGGTGCCGGGGTCGAAGTGGTAGCCCCACACTTCCTGAAACAGCATGGTGCGGGTCACCAGTTGCCCGGCATTGCGCATCAGGTAGTTGAGAATCTTGAACTCGGTGGGCAGCAGGGCGATCTGTTCCTGGCCGCGGCTCAGGTTGTGCTGTACCAGGTCCAGGCACAGGTCGCCCACCCGCAGTTGCGGGTGGCTGGCGGCGGTGGCGGGGCGGCGCAGCAATACCTCCAGGCGGGCGACCATTTCCACCGGGGAAAAAGGCTTGGTCAGATAGTCATCGCCCCCCGAGCGCAGGCCGCGGACGCGCTCGTCCACATCCGAGAGCGCGCTGATCATCAGCACGGGGGTGTGAATATCCAGGCTGCGCAAGGTGCTGACAATGGTTAGGCCATCGAAGTCGGGCAGCATGCGGTCCAGGGTGATGGCGTCGAAACCACCGGCGATCGCCTTGGCCAGGCCCTCGCGACCATTGGCGCACCAGTCCACGGTAAAGCCATGCAGGCTCAGTTCACTCATGATGACGTGGGCGGTCACCTCGTCGTCCTCGATGACCAGGGCACTGCTCATGGTTTACTCCTCTGTGGTGCGCCGGGGAAAGGGGCGTCATTGTATAGGCCCGGCTACCCTAGGCAGCCAGCGCCCGGGGCTCTATTAAATTTTTATTTAAGCGACTTAATTCAGTGCCTTGGGCGCACCTCGGTTAAATAGGCTACCCCATGCTGCCGAGGTTGGCCCCTTCGTGAACCGTCGCAATTTTCTCGGCCTGATCAGTGCCGTGTCCTTGCTGTCCCCTTCCTGGTTGATGGCCGCGCCGTTGCCGGGTGTCAGCCATTGCACGCTGCGCCACCAGGGCGAACTGACCAGCCTGGTGCTGGACCTGGCCGGCCCCGTCCAGTATCAGGTGTTCACGCTGGCCGGGCCCGACCGGGTAGTGATCGACTTGCACGGGGTGGCCGCGCACCTGCCGCCCGGGGCCCTCGATTTCGCTGGCACGCCGGTGCAGGGGCTGCGCAGTGGGCCGACCAGGACCGGCATGCGTCTGGTGCTGGACATGCACCAGCCGGCGAAGGCCCAGGCGCGCCTGGTGTCCATGGGGGGCGGCCGTCAGCGTCTGTTGGTGGACCTGCCAGTGGGCCACGCCGCCGCGCTGATGGCCCGCCAGGCACCGGCCCACCGGCCCAGGCAGCGCCCGGCGGTCATCGCCATCGATGCCGGGCACGGCGGCAAGGATCCGGGGGCGGTCAGCGGCACCCGGCATTATGAAAAGACCGTGGTGCTGGGCATCGCCACGGCCTTGCATCAGCAACTGAGCCGCGACCCGCGCTTCCACCCGACCATGAGCCGCGACAGCGACTTTTTCGTGCCATTGCACCAGCGGGTGCTATTGGCCCACCAGCGCCGGGCCGACATGCTGGTGTCGATCCACGCCGATGCCGCGCCATCGCGCTCGGCCCGCGGTGCTTCGGTGTACGTGCTGTCGCCTCACGGTGCCACATCGGCCATGGCCCGTTATATCGCCGAGAGCGAAAACAGCTCCGATGCCTACGCCGGGGTGTTCGACAGCACCCTGAGCAACGACGACCCCATGGTTTCCAAGGTGCTGGTGGACATGTCCATGAACGCCACCATTGCCTCAAGCCTGGACCTGGGGCGCATGGTGCTCGGGCATTTCAAGCAGGTCACCAACCTTCACCAGCAGCGGGTGGAGCAAGCCGGTTTCGCGGTGCTCAAGTCGCCGGACATTCCGTCGATCCTGGTGGAGCACGGGTTCATGAGCAACCCTTACGACTGCGGGCGGTTGATCAGCCATCGTCACCAGGTGGAACTGGCCCAGGCGCTGCACACCTCCATTGGTGACTATTTCCACAAGTACCCGGTACACGTCGCCTAGATGTGCAGCCAGGCCAGCCCGCCCAGCACCACGCTCAGGGCCGCGGCGCCCATGGAGAGCTTTTCCAGCCATTCCTTGCGGGTCAGCAGGGTCATGGCCGCCAGGGAAATGGCGATCTGGATCGCCATCATCGCCTGCGCCCAGCGGTGGTGCTGGTGCAGGATGGTTTCGGACTTCACGTCCCACTCGGCGGCTTCCTTCTCCAGCGCCTCGGCCTTCTGCCGGGCGTCTTCCTTTTGCACCTTGTAGCGTTCCACATCGGCCTGGTAATGGGCCGCGTCCATGCCAGGAATGTGGCTGGCCAGGTCGGCCAGGTTCTGCCGGCTGGACTTGGCCTGGTAGTAGTTCCACTGGTTGGAGGCTTCGGTTTTCTTGATGGCGGCGTTGTTCTTGTTCATCGCCGCCTCGCTCTCGGTGGAGCCAGCCTGGTAGCTGAGCAAGGCACCGATGGTGGCCATGACCGCCGTCATCACCGCGATCTTGTTGGCGAAGCCGTCACCGCTGTGGTGGGCGTGCTCGACGTGGTGTTCGTGGGGTGAAGGGACTTCATAGGATTCGGACATGGTGCGCGTGCTGCCTTGGGGTATTGAAAACGAGCGGGGCGGCCGGTGGCCGTCGCGGGCGCGAATATAGGTCAAAACCCTGGGGGCGCCTAGCGGGGCGGGGGTGTCAGGCGTGAAGTTTCATCTGCAGAGCCGTGAGGGTGGGGAGCTGGCTTGCCAGCTCCCCAGTGCCTGGGCAAACGCGGAACTAGTCTTCCGGCCGCTCGGGCCCGTTGCTGTCGGACTGGAACAGGGTCTCCAGTTCGCTGCGCGCCTCCTGGGCTGTCTGCATCACCTTCGCGGCGTCGTCGCGTACCAGGTACTGGGCGGCCAGCACCTGTTCATCGTGCTGCTTGAAGCGCTGGATGCGCCAATGGGCCTGCTCTTCGCTCAAGCCCAGGCCTACCAGGGTGCGGCGGCTCATCTCCAGGCTGGAGTAAAAGGTTTCGCGCACGGCCTGCGCACCGGCGTCCACCAGGCGGTGCACATGCTGGCGGTTGCGGGCACGGGCGATGATCTTGATGTGCGGGTACAGCCGGTGCACCAGCTCCGCCGTCTTGATGTTGGTCTCGGGGTCGTCGGTGGCGATGACAAAGTACTCGGCCTCGCCGACCTTGGCCGCACTGAGGATCTCGGGCCGCAGCGGGTCACCGTAGAACACCGGCACGTTGCCGAAACTGCGGGTCAACTCGATGGTATCCACCGAGGTGTCCAGGGCCACGAAGGAGACGTTCTGGGCGCGCAGGATCCGCGAGATGATCTGGCCCATGCGGCCCATGCCGGCGATCACCACCCGCGGCGCATCGGTATCGATGGTGGTGTACTGCTCGGGTACCGGTACCACCGGTTTTGGCCGCGACTTGATCCAGCGTGCGCAGGCCAGCAACAGCAGGGGTGTCACGGCCATGGACAGGGTGATGGTCAGTAGCAGGGTGTCATACAGGTGCTGGTCGAAGAGGTTCTGGTCGCGGCCGATCTTGAACACCACGAAGGCGAATTCGCCGCCCGCGGCCAGCACCACCCCCAAACGCACCGCGCCGATCCTGGTCAGGCCCCCGGCCAGGCGGCCGATGAACAACAGCACCGGCAGTTTGATCCCGATCAACAGCAGCATCAGTCCCAGTACCGTGGCAGGGGATTCCAGCAGCAGTTGCAGGTTGGCGCCCATGCCCACGCTGATGAAGAACAGCCCCAGCAGCAGGCCCTTGAAGGGCTCGATCTGCGACTCCAGCTCATGGCGATATTCCGAGTCGGCCAGCAGCAAACCGGCCAGAAATGCCCCCAGGGCCATGGACACGCCGGCCAGGTCCATCAGCCACGCAGTACCGATGACCACCAGCAGCGCCGTGGCGGTGGACACCTCGGGCAGCCCGGTGCGGGCCACGGTGCGAAACACCGGGCGCAGCAGGTAACGGCCACCCACCACTACCACGGCGATACTGCCCAGTACGCGCAGGCCATGGTTGAGGCTGTCGCCGGGCACGGCGTCATGGCCGCTATCGGCCAGCAGGGGCACCAGGGCAATCAACGGGATGGCAGCGATGTCCTGAAACAGCAGAATGGCAAACGCCAGCCGCCCGTGCGGGCTGTTGAGCTGCTTGCTCTCGGCCAGGCTCTGCAAGCCAAAGGCGGTGGACGACAACGCCAGCCCCAGGCCCAGCACCACGGCGGTCGGCAAGGGCTGGTGAAAGCCCAGCAGCGCCACGGCACCGATGACCACACCGGTCAGCAGCACCTGGGCCAGGCCCACGCCAAACACCGACTTGCGCATGACCCACAGGCGGCGGGGTGACAATTCGAGGCCGATGATGAACAGTAGCAACACCACGCCCAGTTCCGAGATATGCGAAACGCTTTGCGGGTTGCCGATCAACCCCAGCACCTGCGGCCCGATGATCACCCCTGCGAACAGGTAGCCGAGCACGGCGCCCAGTTGCAGGCGCTTGGCCAGGGGCACGGTGATGACGGCCGCGAACAGAAACACGACGGCGGCTTGTAGCAGGCTCCCTTCATGGGGCATGGGGGGCACTCCTTGGTAGTGGGGACAGACCTCGGTCCAGGGGTTTCAGGTGGCAGGGCGTGACGGGGTGCGCAGCTTGCGGACCGTCGCCCCGCCCGGCCCGATCAGCGGCCGCCCAGCGTTTGCAAAAAGGCCTCGAACGAGGCTCGATGCCTGTGCCCTGGCCGCGGCAGGCCCTTGGGCCAGTGCGGGGTGATTGCCAGTTCGGCCTTGTCCAGCGCCTTGATACCCTTGCTCCAGAACACCGGTGCGCAGCTTTGCTGGTAGCGGTCGCCGCCCATCTGATAACCGTATAGCAGGTGCCGCGCCGGGCGCTGCAATGCCTCGGGCAGGGTGGCGGTACGCAGCTTGACCAGGCCACGGCGCAACGGTGAGAGGCGAGGGCGCTCGCGTGGGAATTCGCGGCTGGCCGCCACCAGTGCCTGGCTGAAAGTGCTGCCATGGTGAGCAAAGAAACTCGCCGCCATGGCATGGAAAAATTCCTTCTCGGCATAGTAATGCACGATATGCAGCCGGCCTTCAGTGACCTGCAACCCATCCAGGCTGAACGACAGGGCGATTTGCTCAAGGGTGTGGAGGCCCTTTACCTGAGCGCTCCAGTGGTCGATACGGGCGATCACCTCGTCCATCAGCCCGGCGTCGTCGCGGTGCAGGCCGCACAGGCCGCTGTTGTACAAGCGCAGGGAGGACGTCGCGCTGGTCTGGCCATGTTTCTCGGCATGCCTTGCAAGCGCGCTGAATTCCTCGCGCTGACGGGCCTCCTGCCAGTCAAACTCGAACTCGTCGACCACGAACGCACCCGGTGCGATCGCCTCGAACAGTGCGCTGGGCGAAGCCTTGAACAAGGTGTCGGTGTCGATGAACAAGGTTCGCTCGCCCAACCGCGCACCCGCGGCAATGGCGCAGGCCTTGATCCGATGGGTATAGCCGTGGGTGCCGCGCCATTGAGCCAGGGTGTCACTGGCCAGGGCAATGACGTGCACCGGCCACCCGGCAAACACATCAGGCTGGTCGGTCATGACGTGAATGCTGAAGTCGTCATCGGCGTTGCGCCAGGCAAGGGCCGAGAGCACGCTCAGCCGGGCTTCGCGGTGGTCGGTCGGGTTCTGGCCGTACACCAGGTACAAAAGATGGTTCGACACGATGCGGCAGTATCCTTGCAGCGGCACTTGGCTCAGGCGGCCCGGCTGCGGAGTGTGGGTAGTCGGTGGTGAGGTAGGCAGGATCGCAGGGGTAGCGCTTGAAGCAGGGCATGGCCCCCGGGATTGCGTTGTCGCCACGGCACAAATCGGCGCCGATGATACAGCGCCTGACACCGATGTCGACATTTTCACCCACATGGGGCTGCCCATGGGGTGCCCGGCTTGCCTGCGAACGCGGCCTTCGCACGCCCCGTCGGCGGGTGTTTGTATCGTGTTTGTTTCAAAGTCGCGCGAGCAAACGCTGCAATCTCCGGTCACAACCGTAAGGGCGGCTTCACCGTCCACATCTGGGAGAACTGCACATGCACAAGTACTTTGCGAAGCTGACGATCGTCGCGGTGTTGATGTCGACGCTGGGAGGTTGCTGGATCTTTGACCCACACCATGGTGGCCATGGCGGTGGCGGGGGTGACCGCGGTGGTATGCAAGGCGGCCCTGGTGGTGGTCCAGGTGGCGGCGGCCCAGGCGGTGGTGGTGGCCCAGGCGGCAATGGCGGCGGGGGTGGCTCGCGCTGAGGCGGCCCTTTTCAACAGGCAAAAGAAAGCCCGCAACGAGGCGGGCCAAATGAATCATCACAAAGGAGTAGGGGTACTGTGCGCCTTCGTTTGTGAAGGCGGTGTGAAAAGCCGCCAAGGTGAAAATACTTTCATCGCGGCGGCACATTCCCCGTAGCGAACCTGGCTGCGTCCCAGGCATCGGGTGGTGTCAGGCACACCGTCTGATGGCTGACGCGGCCTGGTCAGGCGCTATTCGAACTGCGGCTGGAATTTCTTCACGGCCGCCAGCGCGCAGCCTTCATCCTTGTCGCCACCCGGCGCGCCGGACACACCCAGGCCACCCAGTACCTGGCGGTCTGCCTTGCGCAGGGTGACCCCACCTGGAATGAAGATCACCTCGGGTACCGTGTTCAACGCACCATTGGCCGGGCCGTCGTAGTGGCCGGCCAGCAACTCGCTGATGGTGTCCTTGTCGAATGCCTGGCCGTAGGAGAAGGCGGTGTAGGCCTTGCGGTACGACACCGACAACGATTGCAGCGGTACGGTGTCACCTTTGATGACGGCCTGGGCATGGCCGGAGGGGTCCACTACCGTAGCAGTGACCGACCACCCCTTGGCCGCGCAGGTCTGCACGGCTTCGGCGGCCAATTGCTGGGCCACCTGCCAAGGCAGTTTCTGACTGCTGATCAGGTGGCTGGGGGCGGCGCTGGCACTCACGGCCGCGAGGCTCAGGGCCAGGGCGGCGACGGTGCTGGACAGCGGGTGCAGGGGCATGGCAGTTTCCTTTTCGAGGGTTGATGAAGATCCTTTCATCCGCAATGGCGGAACGCTTTCTATACTGGATCCAGCGTCATGGCCTGTGTGCCCGACGCTCCGATCAGGCCCGATGCAGTTGCTCGGGTTTTTTTCAGCATCGGCCTGAAACCGGTTTCAGTCAAATCCGGAGACGTAGTAGTGAGAAAATCCGCAAGCCTGTTGTTAACCGCTGGTCTGTTGTTGGGTAGTGTTCTGCCCGCCATGGCCGAAACCGAAGACCGCAGTGCCATCCCGCTTGGCTCGCTTGACGAAGTCGCCGCCTTCACGGGGCCGGGCCCGTCCGGCATCGTGGTGACGCCTTCGGGCCGCGTGTTCGTGGGCTTCCCGCGCCACGCCATCAACCACAGCGGCATGACCCTGGGCGAACTGGTCAAGGGCAAGCTGGTGCCGTACCCCGACGCCGACACCAGCCAGCCGTCGTCGCGCAGCGATGCGCAGAAACTGATTTCGGTGCATGGCATGACCACTGACACCCAGGGCCGCCTGTGGGTGATCGATGACGGCAAGCGCGCCGGTATCGACGGCATCGTTGCCGGGGCTGCCAAGGTGGTGGGCATCGACCCGCAGACCAACAAGGTCTTCGCCTCCTGGGTGCTCAAGGACGCCCTGCGCCAGGACAGCCACATGAATGACCTGCGCGTGGACCTGACCCACGGCGCCAAAGGCACGGCCTATGTCGCCGACTCTTCGTTCGGTGAAGACCCTGCCCTGGTGGTGGTCGACCTGGCCACCGGCAAGCAGCGCCGGGTACTGAGCAAGGACCCTTCGGTGGTGCCGCAGAAAGACTTTGTCACCCAGCTGGACGGCGTGCCCATGCGCTACCAGGGCAAGGCCAGCGCCTTCCCCCACGGCGGCGTCGACAGCATCACCCTGAGCGCCGACAGCTCGCGCCTGTATTACTCGCCGCTGACCAGCCGCCACCTGTGGAGCATCCCCACCGCCGCCTTGGCTGACTTCTCCAACGATGACCGCAAGCTGGCCGCGCAGATTCGTGACGAGGGCGAGAAGGTCATGACCGACGGCATTGCCACGGATGCCCAGGACCGCATTTACCTGACTGACGCCGAGCACCACCAGATCCTGCGTCGCTGGCCCGATGGCCACCTCGACGTGGTGCTGCGCGACCCTCGGCTGGTGTGGCCGGACGGCATCTTCGTGGCCGGCAACCAGGTCTACGTGACGTTGGGCCAATGGGACCGCCTGGGTCAGCATGCCGATACCCGCAAGCCGCCTTACCTGCTGATCCGCACACCCACTGACGGCACGCCGATTTTCGACGCTCAGCCTCAATGAAGTCCTTACACGGAGTAACCCCCTCATGAACGCGATGAAATGGACCCTGGCCGCCGCCGTCCTCGGCGCTTTGGGCACGGCCCAGGCCGCTACCTCCGGCGATGGCGAGCTGGTGGCCGCGCTGAACAACACTGAAGCCAGTGGCATCGTCGTCACGCCCACCGGGCGCACGTTCCTGACCTTGCCACGGGCGGGCAGCAACCATAAGTTCCCCTCCGTGGTGGAACTGGTGCACGGCAAGCAAGTGGCGTTTCCGGACCTGGCCACCACCACTGACACCGGCAAGCCGCTGACCGACTGGCTGGTGTCTCCCCTGGGGCTGACCCTGGCGGGCAATACCCTGTGGGTGCTGGACGAAGGCAAACGCCCTGGCATCGACGGTATCCCCGATGGCTCGGCGAAGCTGGTAGGTATCGACATCAACTCACGCAAGGTCATCAAGACCATCGTCTTCCACAAGCCGTTCATGCGCGACAGCCTGCAACTCAATGACCTGCGCATCGACCCCGATCACGGTGCCGAGGGCACCGTGTACATTTCCAACAACGGCTACTCCAGCCCGTCGGACTGCTCGCTGATCGTCGTTGACCTGGCCACCGGCAAGATGCGCGAGCTGTTCCACAACCTGCCCCAGACCTCGCCGGCACCGGGCTTCATGACCTACGTAGAAGGCCAGCCCCATGCCTACAGCCTGGACAAGCCGAGCATGCCCCAGGGCGGGGTCAATGGCATCGAGCTGTCGCCCGACCACAAGAAACTGTATTGGACCATTCCCACCAACCCGAACTACTACAGCATCGACACGGCCAACCTGAGTGACTTCAACCGGCCGGAGGATGCCCTGGTCAAGGACATTCACTTCGAAGGCCAGGTGGCTTCCAACGGTGGCATCACGGTGGACGACAAGGGCAATCTGTACTTCGGCGATGCCTCGCGCTATTCGGTGATCAGCCGTGACGGTGCCGGGCAGTTCCACCTGGTGGGGCGTGACTCGCGGCTGATCTGGCCTGATGGCCTGTACTGGCAGGGCGGTTACCTGTATGTGACGGTGGGGCAGTGGCAGCGGGTGCCGGGATTGCACGGTGGCCAGGACCAGCGCAAGGCGCCTTATGACATCCTGAGGTTCAAGACCTCCAGGTAAAGCCAGGTAACAGGGGCGTTACCCTCTGGTTACGCGCTTCCCGGGCGCTGGGCTGGACAGTGGGAAAGCTCAGGCTTAAGGTGCCAGGCATGCCGTATTGGCCAGGCATGCCGCACAAGGAGTTGAAGGTGAGCTTGCACACAGAACCTGCCCGTGGGGCGCTGTCCCTTATCACCCGCCAACCCGATGCTCGGCCCGTGGCCACCCTGCTGGTCAGCGAGTGGGTACAGGCGTTGCGCCAGGGCCAGCCATTGTCATTGATGGTGGTATCGGTCGACCATTTGCGCCTGTTCGTGCGTCAGCACGGGGAAGCCAAGGCTCAACTGCAAGTGGACGCGATCGCCGCCGCACTGGACCTCACGGCCAGGCGTGCGAGGGACGTGGCGGGGCGCTGTTCGGCGGATGCCTTCATGGTTCTGCTGCCTGGCACCCCGGCCGATGGCGCCAAGGCAGTGGCCGAGCGTTGCCTGCAGAATGTGCGGGCGGCGCTGGCCGAGCAGTTGCTCGGCGTCAGCCTGGGCGTGGGGACTGTCATCCCGCGCAGCGAAGCGGGCCATTCGACCTTCTTCAATGCCGTCGCGCAGTTGTGTGACGAGGCGTCGAGCAAGGGCGGCGACCGCTGGGTGGCCCGGCATTTCGGCCATTCGCGCACTGGAATCCTTTAGGCCTCAAGGGGTGTGCCTGGTGTGGCGCGGCGTCTGTGACGCGGCCAGGTGCGCTGCTACGGGCGTGCAGGGTGAGGCGTGAGATTGTTGTCGGAAATGTCAACTCACCGGCCTTAATGTAAAGAATCGGCAAAGCCCGTTCGTCAGCCTTGTGACCCTCGTCAAGCCAAGGCTAAATGCCCCCATGAACTTATTTCCCCGGCACGGCTCGAACCCTGCGGCCCTGGTCGCCACCCTGCGAAAATGCAGGCCTTTGTGCATAGTTCCTGCACATTTGCTGGCTATGCTGACCAGTGATTTGCCCGGCGTATCGTCCATGCCTGATCCACTCCTTGTCCCTTGCCCACGCAGAAGTTTTCAATGACCCAGATCCCGGCAGCCCGCTCACGCAAGCGCCTTGTGCTTGTGCTCCTGATAGCCGCAGCCATTGGCGCTGCCTTCGTCTACGTTCGGCACACTCCCGCCACCAGCCAGCCTGCCGAGGCCGGCGCGGCGCGGCCGTCAGGGCCCGGTGGCCGGCATGGCGGCCCGGGCATGGACGCCAATGCCACGGTCAGCGTCGCCGTCGGCACGGCCGGCGTGGCAGATGTGCCGGTGATCCAGCAGGCCCTGGGCACGGTCATCCCCAACTATTCGGTGACGGTCACCAGCCGCGTCGATGGCGAGTTGCAGGCGGTGTACTTCACCGAAGGGCAATACGTGAAGAAGGGCCAGTTGCTGGCGCAGATCGACCCGCGGGCCTACCAGGCCACCCTCGACCAGTACCAGGGGGACTTGGCGCAGAACCAGGCGCTGCTCAAAAGCGCGCAGTTGACCGCCGAGCGCTACAAGCGCCTGTTCGCCAAGGACTCCCTGGCCAAGCAGGACCTGGACACCCAGGTCGCCACTGTCGGCCAGTATGCCGGTGCGGTGAAAGCCGACCTGGCGCAGATCGACGCTGCCAAGCTCAACCTGATCTACGCGAAAATCGTCTCGCCCATCGACGGCTACGTGGGCCTGCGCCTGGTGGACCCTGGCAACATCGTGACATCGGGCAGTACCACGGGCATCGTCACCGTGACCCAGACCAACCCCATCGCCGTGACCTTCAGCGTGCCCCAGGCGCAGCTTGCCACGTTGTTGCCCAAGGTGCGCAAGGGTGAAGCCCTGGCCGTGCAGGCCCTGGACCAGATGGGCAATACGCCGTTGGCCAACGGCACGCTGAAGTTCATCAGCAACGAGATCGACACCAGCACCGGCAGCATCAAGCTCAAGGCGCTGTTCGACAACCCGGACGAGAAGCTCTACCCCAACCAGTTCGTCAACGTGAAGCTGACCACCGACACCTTGCACAACGCTGTGGTGGTGCCTTCGGCCGCCGTGCAGCTGAGCAGCGACGGCGAGTTCCTCTACGTGGTCAAGGACGGCAAGGTGCAGCGCCGCACCATCAAGGTCGGCCCCGCGCTGGGCGAGCAGACCGTTATCACCCAGGGTGTGGCTCAGGGTGAGCAGGTGGTGACCCGTGGTATCGACCATCTGCGTGAAGGCAGCAAGGTGGAGGTGGAAAAACCCGCCAGCCCTGACAACACCGCGCAGAACAACGCCAAGCCCGCTGCCGGCGACAAGACCGAATGAACCCGTCACGGTTGTTTATCCAGCGCCCGGTCGCCACCGTCCTGCTGATGCTGGCGGTGATGCTGGCGGGCATCTTCGCCTATAGGCTGCTGTCCACCTCGGCGTTGCCGGAAGTCGACTACCCCACCATCCAGGTCACCACCCTGTACCCGGGTGCCAGTTCCAACGTGCTGGCCTCGGCGGTCACCGCGCCGCTGGAGCGCCAGTTGGGGCAGATGTCCGGCCTGTCGCAGATGTATTCCACCAGCTCGGCCGGGGCATCGGTCATCACCCTGAAATTCTCCCTGGACCTGTCCCTGGACGTCGCCGAACAGGAAGTGCAGGCCGCCATCAACGCCGCCGACAGCCTGCTGCCCAGCGACCTGCCGAACCCGCCCACCTACAAGAAGGTCAACCCGGCCGATACCGCGGTGCTGACCCTGGCGGCCACGTCCGACAGCCTGCCGCTGACCCGCGTGCAGGACCTGATCAACACCCGCGTGGCGCTCAAGCTCTCGCAGATTTCCGGCGTGGGCATGGTGACCCTGGCCGGCGGCCAGCAGCCGGCGGTGAAAATCGAGGTCAACCCCACCAGCCTGGCCGCCCATGGCCTGACCCTGGAGGACGTGTACGACAAGGTCAACGCCGCCAACGTCAACGGTTCCAAAGGCGGTTTCGACGGCCCCTCGCACTCCATCACCATCGACGCCAACGACCAGTTGCGCGACGCGGTGGAATACGGTGAGCTGGTACTGGCTTACGAAAACGGTTCGGCCCTGCGCCTCAAGGACGTCGCCACCACCGCCGAGGCGCCCCAGGACCAATACCTGGCTGCCACCGCCAACGGCAAGCCGGCCATCGTCGTTGCCGTGCAGCGCCAGCCCGGCGCCAACGTCATCGAAGTGGTCGACAGCATCAAGAAAAAGCTGCCGACCCTGCAGTCCGCGCTGCCGGATTCGGTGCAACTGAGCGTCATCAGTGACCGCACCCAGACCATCCGCGCGTCCATCAAGGACGTGCAGATCGAACTGCTGTTGTCCATCGGCCTGGTGGTGCTGGTGACCTTCGCCTTCCTGGGCAACTTCACCGCCACCCTGATCCCCAGCCTGGCGGTGCCGCTGTCGCTGGTGGGCACGTTCGGGGTCATGTACCTGGCCGGCTTCAGCATCAACAACCTGACGCTGATGGCCCTGACCATCGCCACCGGCTTCGTCATCGACGACGCCATCGTGGTGGTGGAAAACATTTCCCGCCACCTGGAGGAGGGCGAAGAGCCCATGGCCGCCGCCTTCAAGGGCTCACAGGAAATCGGCTTCACCATCATTTCCCTGACATTTTCGCTGATCGCCGTGCTGATCCCGCTGCTGTTCATGGGCGACGTGGTGGGCCGACTGTTCCGCGAGTTCGCCATCACCCTGGCGGTCGCGATCCTGGTCTCCATGATCGTCTCCCTGACCCTCACGCCCATGCTCTGCGGCCACCTGCTGCGCCATGTGCCCGAGGGAGGGCAGAACCGCTTCGCCGCCTGGGGTGATCGCCAGTACCAGAAAGTGCTGAACGGTTACGACCGCGGCCTGGTGTGGGTACTGGATCACCAGCGCCTGACCCTGTTGATCGCCTTGGGCACCGTTGCCCTTACCGGCTTGCTCTACCTGGTGGTGCCCAAGGGCTTTTTCCCCACCCAGGACACCGGCTTGATCCAGGGCTTTACCCGCGCCTCGCAGGACGTGTCCTTCAGCGAGATGGCCCGCCGCCAACAGGCGATGGTCGACGTGGTGCGCCAGGACCCGGCCGTGGCATCGGTGTCGTCCACCATCGGCGTGGATGGCACCAACAACTCGCTGAACAACGGCCGCCTGCAGATCGAGCTCAAACCGTTCGAAGACCGTGACGACACCGCCACCCAGGTGATCAGCCGTCTTGAACAGTCGGCCAAGGCCGTGGCCGGGTTGCAGTTGAACATGGTCTCGTCCCAGGACCTGACCGTGGATGACCAGCTCACCCCCAGCCAGTACCAGTTCACCCTCGACGACTCGGAAAGCGCCAACCTGTCGGCGTTGGTCCCCAAGCTGATGGAGAAACTTCAGCACCGCCCGGAAATGCGCGATGTCATCGACAACCTGCAGGATCAGGGCCTTGTGGCCTACGTCGAACTGGACCGCGCGGCCGCCATGCGCTACGGCATCACCGCCTCCGATGTCGACACGGCGCTGTACAACGCCTTCGGCCAGCGCCTGATTTCCACCATCTTCACCCAGTCCAACCAGTACCGTGTGGTACTGCAGGTGCCGGGCAAGTTCCAGCAGTCGCTGGCAGCCTTCGACAATATTTACCTAGCCGCGGCCACCAGCAGCACGACCGGAAGCAATAGCAGTACGACCACGACCACCACGGGTACCAGCACTGGCAGCAGTACCTCATCGAGCAGCACGTCGAGTTCGTCCAGTACCACCGGCACCGCTGCCCAAATGGTGCGCCTGACCGACATCGCCAAGGTCGGCCAACGCACCGGTTCGCTGTCGCTCAGCCGCCTGGACCAGTTTCCGGCCGTGACCCTGTCCTTCAACCTGGCCGACGGCTATTCGCTGGAGCAGGCGCAGCAGGCCATCAGCCAGGTCATGACCGAGCTGGATGCCCCCAGCAGTATCACCCTGCGCTATCAGGGTGCCGCCGATGCTTTCCAGACCGCTACCGGTAATACACTGTGGCTGATCCTGGCCGCGCTGGTGACCATGTACATCGTGCTGGGCATGCTTTACGAGAGCTTCATCCACCCGGTGACCATCCTCTCGACCTTGCCGTCGGCGGCCATCGGCGCCTTGCTGGCGCTGTTGCTGACCGGCACCGAGTTCAGCTTGATTGCCCTGATCGGGGTGATATTGCTGATCGGCATCGTCAAGAAAAACGCCATCATGATGATCGACTTCGCCCTGGAAGGCCGCGAGCACCAGCACCTCAACGCACGCGATGCCATTCACCGGGCGGCGCTGCTGCGGTTGCGGCCGATCCTGATGACCACCCTGGCCGCGTTGTTCGGCGCCTTGCCACTGATGCTCGCCACGGGCGCCGGCGCCGAACTGCGCCGGCCCCTGGGCCTGGTGATTGTCGGCGGGCTGTTGTTGAGCCAGGTGCTGACGCTGTTCACCACGCCGGTGATCTACCTGATGTTTGACCGCCTCAGCGAACGCGCCAAGGCACGGCTGAACCGGGGCAGGGCGCGCGCATGAACCTGTCGCGGCTGTTCATCCGCAAGCCGGTCGCTACCTTGCTGCTGAGCTTGAGCATCACCCTGGCCGGCATCCTGGGTTACAAATTGCTGCCGGTGGCGCCGCTGCCCCAGGTGGACTACCCCACCATCATGGTCAGCGCCTCGCTGGCCGGTGCCAGCCCCGAGACCATGGCTGCCACCGTGGCCACGCCCTTGGAGCGCAGCCTGGGGCAGATCGCCGGCATCACCGAAATGACGTCCACCAGCAGCCAGGGCTCGACCACGCTGATTCTGCAGTTCGACCTGGACCGCGACATCAATGGCGCCGCCCGCGACGTGCAGGCGGCCATCAACGCCTCGCGCAGCCTGCTGCCCAGTTCCATGCCGTCGCTGCCCACCTACCGCAAGGCCAACCCCTCGGAAGCGCCGGTGCTGATGCTGGCGTTGACCTCGTCCACCCGCAGCCCGGGCGAGCTCTACGACCTGGCCTACAGCAAGCTGCAACAGAAAATCGCCCAGGTGAACGGCGTGGGCGAAGTCTCGGTGCGCGGCGGTGCGCTGCCGGCGGTGCGCATCGATATACAGCCCAACTTGCTGGTGTACGCCGGCATCTCCCTGGAGACCGTGCGTGAAGCCGTCAGCAACGCCACCAAGGCCAAGCCCAAGGGCATCCTGCAAGGCAATGGCCAAAGCTGGGTGATCGACGGCAACGACCAGATCGACAAGGCCAGCGATTACCAGCAACTGGTGATCACCTACCAGAACGGTACCGCGGTACGCTTGAGTGACGTGGCCAACGTCTACGATTCGGTGGAAGACACCTTCGTCGGCGGTTACTACAACGGCCAGCCCTCGGTGACCCTGGGGGTCACCCGCCAGGCGGGCGCCAACATGCTGCAGACCATCGACAGCATCAAGGCCTTGCTGCCCGAGTTGCAGCGCGAGGTTCCCGGTGATGTACAACTGATTCCCGTGATCGACCGTGGCCCCACGGTGCGCTCGTCGCTGCATGACACCGAGGAAACCCTGCTGATCGCCACCTTGCTGGTGATCGCCGTGGTCTTCGTGTTCCTGCGCAACCTGCGCGCCACGCTGATCCCGGCAGTGGTGTTGCCGGTGTCGCTGATCGGCACCTGCGCCGTCATGTACCTGCTGGGCTACAGCCTGGACAACCTGTCGTTGATGGCGCTGATCATCTGCACCGGGTTCGTGGTGGACGACGCCATCGTGGTGCTGGAGAACATCGCCCGTTACCAGGAGCAGGGCATGCGCCCGCTGCGGGCGGCGTTGATGGGCACGCGCGAGGTGGGTTTCACGGTGCTGTCCATGACCCTGTCGCTGATCGCCGTGTTCATTCCCATCCTGTTGATGGGCGACATCGTCGGGCGGCTGTTCCGCGAGTTCGCCGTCACCCTCAGCGTTGCGCTGGCCCTGTCGATGGTGGTGTCCCTGAGCCTGACGCCGGTGTTGTGCGTGCTGCTGTTGCGCCAACCGGTGCATGACGCCAGGGAGCCACGCCTGTACCAGTGGATCGAGGCCGGCCTGGCACGCTTGCAGGCTGCGTACCTGGCGGCACTGGCCTGGGTCATGCGCCACCGCCTGCTGACCCTGTTCAGCCTGCTGCTGACCGTGGCGTTCAACGTCTACCTGTACGCCACGGTGCAGAAGGGCTTCTTCCCGGCCCAGGACACCGGGGTGCTGATGGGCGCGGTGCGCGCTGACCAGAACATTTCTTTCCAGGCCCTCAAGCCGCACCTGATGCAGATCGCCCACGACCTGGCCGCCGACCCCGACGTGGAAGCGGTGATGTCGTCCACCGGCAGCGGCCGCGCCGGTTCGCGCAACACCGGTGACTTCTTCATTCGCCTCAAGGACTACAAGCAGCGCACCAGCAGTGCCGCGGCGATCGCCAACCGCCTGACCAAGCAGAACAACAAGGTGGCCGGCATTCAGGTGTTCCTGATGCCCGCCGAGGACATCCGCGTGGGAGGGCGCAGCGCCAACGCCACGTACCAGTTCAGCCTGCAGGCTGATGACCTGGACCTGCTGCGCGTGTGGGAGCCCAAGGTCGAGGCCGCTTTGCGCGCCTTGCCGGAGCTGACCGGCATCGACTCCGACTCCCAGACCGGTGGCCAGGAACTCAAGCTGCACATCGACCGCGCTGCCGCCAGCCGCCTGGGGGTGAGCGTGAGCGACATCGACAACCTGCTGAACAACGCCTACAGCCAGCGCCAGGTGGCGACCCTCTACAAGACCCTCAACCAGTACCACGTGGTGATGGGCCTGGACCCGGTGTACACCAGCGACTCGACCATGCTGGACCGCATGTACGTGATCAACAGTGACAACCAGCAAGTGCCGCTGACTGCGTTCGCTACCTTCAGCCCTGACAACGCACCGCTGGCGGTGGCGCACCAGGGCCAGTCAGCCACTAGCACCATTGCGTTCAACCTGCAGGACGGCGTGTCGCTGGAGCGGGCCACGGCGGCCATCAATGCTGCCGTGGACAAGGTGGGGCTGCCGCGTGATATCCAGTCCGGGTTCGCCGGTACCGCCCAGGCCTACGCGGCGCTGGCGGCGAGCATGCCCTGGCTGATCGCCGCGGCCTTGCTGGCGGTGTATATCGTGCTGGGGGTGCTGTATGAAAGCTACATCCACCCGCTGACCATTCTGTCGACCTTGCCGTCCGCCGGCGTGGGTGCGCTCTTGCTGCTCAAGGCGGTGAACATGCAACTGACGGTGATCGCCCTGATCGGCATTCTGCTGTTGATCGGCATCGTCAAGAAGAACGCGATCATGATGATCGACTTTGCCCTGGTGGCCGAGCGTGACCGCAAGCTTGCGCCCGAACAGGCCATCATCGAGGCCTGCCGCATGCGCTTTCGGCCGATCATGATGACCACCCTGGCGGCCTTCTTCGGGGCCTTGCCCCTGGCCCTGGGCAGTGGCGGCGACGCTGACTTGCGCAAGCCGCTGGGCGTGGCCATTGCCGGTGGCCTGGCCCTGAGCCAACTGCTGACACTGTTCACCACGCCGGTGGTGTACCTCTATCTCGACCGCCTGAGCCGTGCTACCCGGCACCTCTGGCACACGCGTATCCGCCGCACCCACGTGCGCGCGGCCGACTGACAAGGGTTAACCCATGAATGCTCTACTGCCTTCCCGCCTCTGTGTTGCCGTGCTGCTGGCCAGCAGCCTGCTGGGCGGTTGCATGGTCGGCCCGGACTACCACAAACCCGCCGCGCCGGTTTCCGCTACCTTCAAGGAAGCCCAGGGCTGGAAAGCCGCCAGCCCCCAGGATGAACTGCCCAAGGGGCCATGGTGGGAGCTGTACCAGGACCCGCAACTCAACGCGTTGACTGCCCAGGTGCAACTCAACAACCAGAACGTCGCGGTGTATGCCGCCCAGTACCGCCAGGCCCTGGCACTGGTGCGCGAATCCCGTGCCGACCTGTTCCCGACGCTTAGCGGCACGGCGTCCAGTACCCGCAGTGAAACGGGCACCGGGTCGTCGTCCGGCAGCACGTCATCCAGCGGCGGTGTCAGCAAGGAACATTCGGCCAGCCTCAGCCTGAGCTGGGAAGCCGACATCTGGGGCAAGCTGCGCCGCACCGTGGAAGAAGACCGCGCCAGCGCCCAGGCCAGCGCCGCGGACCTGGCCAACGCTACCCTCAGCGCCCAGTCGTCGCTGGCCCAGGACTATTTCCAGTTGCGCATTCTTGATCAGCGCATTGCCCTGTACCGCGAGACCATCACCGGCTACGAGCGCTACCTGCGGATCATTCAGAACAAGTATGACGAGCAGATATCCTCGCGTGCTGACCTGGCCACGGGCAAGACCCAACTGCAGAGCGCCCAGGCGTCCATGCTGGACCTGCAATGGCAGCGCGCCCAGTACGAGCACGCCATTGCCTTGCTGATCGGCAAGGCGCCGGCGGACTTCGCCCTGGCGGCCGACCCGGCCTGGCAATACCACGTGCCAAGCATTCCACTGGGCGTACCCAGCCGCCTGTTGGAGCGTCGGCCGGACATCGCCGCCGCAGAGCGCGACATGGCGGCGGCCAACGCCGCCGTCGGCGTGGCCACGGCTGCTTATTACCCGGACCTGACGTTGAGTGCCAGTGGTGGTTACCAGAGCTCGACCATCAGCAACCTGTTCTCGGTGCCCAACCGCTTCTGGTCCATTGGTCCGAGCCTGACGGGCACTCTCCTGGACTTTGGCGCCACCAAGGCGGCCGTCGAACAGGCACGGCATGCGTACGACGCCAAGGTCGCCACCTACCGCCAGACCGTGTTGACCGGGTTGGGTGAAGTAGAGGATTACCTGGTGGAACTGCGCACCTTGGAGCCGGAGCTGGAGGCTCGCCGCAACTCGGCGCAATCGGCCGAAGAGTCGGCCTCGGTCAGTCGTGACCAGTACGAAGCGGGCGTGATCGACTACCTGGACGTCGCCACTACCCAGGCTACCAGCCTCAGTGAGCGTCAGACCTTGCTCAGCCTCGTTGCCACGCAGCTGGTCACCAGCGTGCAGCTGCAGGCCGCGTTGGGTGGGTCCTGGACGGGTGAGTGACCGCCTATGTGAAGCATCGCGGTCTGCCTGACGCATGGCGGCGCCCTGGCCCAGGGCGCCGCCGCGGCTTTATTGCCCGGCCTGCCAACCGCCTCCCAATGCCACCATCAACCCGACACTGGCTTGCAACCGGCGCGTCTGCACGTCCTGCAAGCGCCGCTGGGCATCCAGCGCAGCGGTTTGCGCGGTGACTACGTCGAGGTAGTTCACCGCCCCCGCCTCGTAGCTGTTCATGGCCAGGGTCTGCGACTGGGTCGCGGCATCCACCGCCGCTTGCTGGTCTGCCGCCTCCTGTTTCAGGTCGCGCAGTTGCGAGAGGTTGTCTTCCACTTCGCGCAACGCTTTCAGCACGCTGCCACGGTAGTGGGCGCTGGCTTCGGCGAATTCGGCCTTGGCCTGTTTCTCGGCACCGGTCAGGCGCCCGCCGGTGAAGATCGGCAGGTTGACCACCGGGCCGATGGCCCAGAAGCGGTTGGTGGCGCTCAGCACATTGCCCACGCCCATGTCCTGGCCACCGAAGTAGCCACTCAGGCTGAAGTCCGGGTAGAACGCCGCCTTGGCCACGCCGATGTTGGCGTTGGCGGCGAATACCCGGCGTTCGGCGGCGGCGATGTCAGGGCGACGTTGCAGCAGGGTGCTCGGCAGTTGCGCCGGCACCTCGGGCAGTGCCGGGAACGTGCCGATGGCCGCGAGTCTGAAGGTGGTCGCCGGCTCGCCCACCAGCTCGCCAATGGCGTGCTCGGTGAGGTTGCGCTGGTTGATCACGTCATCCAGTTGCGCCTGTGCCTGGGCCAGCTCGCTCTGGGCACGGGTCATGTCCAGTTCGCTGGCGATCTTGCCTTCGTAGCGGTCACGCGTCAGGGTCAGGGCCTGGGTGTAGTCATCCAGCGAGGCCTTGAGGATGGCCTGTTGCGCGTCCAGCCCGGCCAGTTGCAGGTACAGGTTGCTCAGCTGGCGCTGCAGGCTCTGGCGGGCCACTTCCAGGTCGTCGGCGGACGCCTGGGCCTGGGCGTCGCCAGCGGCCACGCGGTTGCGTACCTTACCCCAGAAATCCAGGTCCCAACCCAGGGTGAACGCCGCGGTGTTGGTGTTGTACACGTTAGGCTGATCGCTGCCGCGCAGCGGTTTGTTTTCCGACTGGCGCTGGCGCACGGACGAGCCGGTGGCACCGATCTGCGGGAACAGGCCGCCATGCAACTGGCTGGCGTAGGCCTGGGCGGCATCGAAATGCGCCAGCGCCGCGGCCAGGTCAGGGTTGGCCTTGACCAGCTTGCTCTGGAGGTCGTTGAGTTGCGGGTCCTGATACAGCGACCACCAGTGTTGCGGGACGTTGTCGGCAGGCTTCGCGGCCTGCCACGGGCCGCTGTAATGCAGCGGTATCGGGGCGTCGGGAACCTTGTAGGTCGGCGCCAGCGAGCAGCCTTGGAGCACAAGGGCCATCGCCGCTACCAGGCGGTCAAGCTTTAGGCGCATGGGTATCTCCTGCGTCGGCCAGTTTCACCGGGTCGTTCTCGCGCAGCGAGTCCGGCGGGTTGTCGATCACCTGGTCGGTAGGGGCCAGGCCCTGGTCGATGAACAGGGTGGCGCCCAGGTCCATGCCGATGTGCACGTTGCGCAGGTGCACGTGTTTCTGCGCGTCCACCACCGCCACCTGGGTGCCTTGGGCACGGAAGATCAGGGCGCTGCCGGGGATGCTCACGCCTTGGCTGCCAGCCGGCACTTTGAGGGTGACTTCGGTGTAATCGCCGGCCAGCAATACGCCTTTGGGGTTGTCGGCGACGAACTGCGCCAGCAGGGTGCCGGACTTCATGTCGACGGCATTGGAGTTGCCCACCAGTTGCGCATCGAACTGCTCGCCCGGGTGCTCCGGCACGGTCAGGGTCACGTGCATGCCGGCGCGCACGGCGGCGGCGTAGTTCTGGGGTACCGGCACGTACAACCGCAAGCGGTGGGTATCAGCCACTTCGAACAGGTCTGGCCCGGCGTCGGCGTCGGCCTTGATCAACTGGCCGACGTCGGTATTGCGTGCCGTGACGGTGCCATCGAACGGCGCGCGCAGGGTCTTGTAATTGGACAGGTCGGTCAGCCGCGCGTAATCGGCGCGGGCAGCCTCCACGTTGGCCTTGGCGGCCGCGGCGTTGGCCAGCTTCTCATCCACTTCCTGCTGCGAGACCGAGTGGGTGCTCAACAGGTGTTGCCAGCGCGCGGCGCTGGTTTCAGCCAGTTTCTCGTCCGCCTGTTGTTGCAGCAGGTGCGCATGGGCCTGGGCCAGTTGCTGGTCCAGGTCTGGGCTATCGATCTCAGCCAGTACCTGGCCGGCCTTCACTGGCGTGCCGATATCGGCTTTCCAGTCTTTCAGGTAGCCGCTGACCCGCGCATGGATCATGGCCTGGCTCCAGGCCTCCAGGTGGGCCGGCAGTACCAGGGTATCGCCGGTGGTGTTGTGGATCGGCTGGAACACGCTGACGATCGGCACCGACTGGCTTTCGGTCCAGGTGGCCACGGCGTCGTCATGGCGGGTGCGCGCGGCCAGGCCGTTGGCAACCAGCACCGCGGCCAGTGTCAGCCCGCCCACGCCCAACAACATCAGGCGCTTGCGCGACGGCTTCTTTTGCGTGGTCGGTAGGGTATCAGACGACATGGGATGTTTCTCCAACGGATGCTGTGGCGGTGCGGCGTCCATGCACGAGGCTGAACACCACCGGAACGAAGAGCAGGGTGGCCGTGGTGGCCAGAATCAGGCCGCCGATCACGGCGCGGCCCAGCGGTGCGTTCTGCTCCTGGGAGATGGCCAGCGGCAGCATGCCGATGATCATCGCCAGCGCGGTCATGCACACCGGGCGGAAACGGGTATAGCCGGCTTCCATGGCGGCGCGCAGGGCGTCGCCATGCTCGGCCAGGCGCTCCCGGCAGAAGCTGACCACCAGGATGGAGTTGGCCGTGGCCACACCCATGCACAGAATGGCCCCCGTCAGCGCCGGCACCGACAGCGAGGTGCCGGACAGGAACAGCATCCACACGATGCCGGCCAGGGCGGCGGGCAGGGCCGTGATGATCACGAACGGGTCGAGCCAGGACTGGAAGTTCACCACGATCAGCAGGTAGATCAGCACCACCGCGCCGAGCAGGCCCAGGGACAGGCCGCTGAAGGCTTCATGCAGGGCGTCGATCTGGCCGTGCAGGGTGATGGTGGCGCCTTTCGGCCGGTGCGGTGCGGCCAGGTCGATGGCTTTCTGGATGTCGCTGGCCACGCCGCCCAGGTCGCGGCCTTGCACGTTGGCGTAGATGTCCAGGGTCGGCTGGATGTTGTAGTGGGTGACCACCGCGGCGGTGTCGACGCGGTGGATGGTGGCCAGGCCGCCGAGAATCTGCGATTGGCCATTGGCGCCGGTCACTGGCAGGGCTTCGAGCTCAGGCATGCTGCTGAGGCGGTACTGCGGCGTGGCGGCAACGATGGAGTAGCTGATGCCGTTTTTCGGGTTCAGCCAGTACAGCGGCGACACTTGGGAGCTACCGGCCAGCGAGGCGACCATGGAGTTGGTGACGTCACGCTCGGTGATGCCCAGGCCGTTGGCGCGTTCGCGGTTCACGTCCACTTGCAGGGTCGGGTAGCCGTTGGACTGCTGGATACGCAGGTCGGCGATACCGCGGATGTGCTTGAGGGCACGCTGCAGTTCCAGGGCGTAGGCATGGTTGGCCGCGTTGTCGGGGCCGGAGATTTTCACGTCCAGCGGCGCCGGGGCACCGAAGTTGAGGATCTCGCTGCTGATGTCCGCTGGCAGGAACGAGAAGGTGCTGCCCGGGAAACTGTGGGGCAGGACTTCACGCAGTTGCTTGACGTAATCGGCGGTCGGCTTGTGGCCTTCTTTCAGGCTGACGGAAATGTCGCCGTCCTGCGGGCCGGTGGTACCACTGGCGCTGTAGGCCATGTCGATACCACTGAGCGGGATACCGATGTTGTCGATCACGGTGTCCAGTTCACTGGCCGGAATCACTTCACGAATGCGCGCCTCGATGCGGTCGAAGGCGGCGGCGCTTTCTTCGATGCGGGTACCCACCGGCAGGCTGACGTGCAGCGAAATGGCGCCGGCGTCGGTGGCGGGGAAGAAGTCCTCGCCCAGGGTTGGCAGCAGCGCGAAGGACGCCAGCACGCAGATCATGAAGCCGACCAGGAAGCGCTTGCGGTTTTCCAGGGCCAGGGCCAGCACGCCGTGATAGCTGTCGCGGATGTTGCCGAAGCGTTTCTCGAAGCCCACCTGGAAGCTCAGCAGGCCGCGCACGAACGCGCCGTGCTGCTTCTTGTGCTGGTCGCCTTCGTGGTGGTTGATGAACGGCTCGTCGGGGTGGCGGCCTTCACCGTCTTCCACTACATGAGGCTTGAGCAGGAACATGGCCAGGGTCGGTACCAGGGTACGCGACAGGATGAACGAGGAGGCCATGGCAAAGATCACCGCCAGGGCCATGGGCCGGAACAGGTAGCCGGCGATGCCTTGCAGCATGAACATCGGCACGAACACGATGCAGATACACAACAGGGACACGAAGGCTGGCCCGACGATCTGCGCCGCACCGTCGAGAATGGCCTCCTTGACCTGCTTGCCTTGTTCGAGGTGCCAGTTGATGTTTTCGATAGTGACCGTGGCATCGTCCACCAGGATACCGACGGCCAGCGCCAGCCCCCCGAGTGTCATGACGTTGAGGGTCTGGCCGCTCACGGCCAACAGGGCGATGGCCGACAGCACCGCCAGGGGAATGGAGGCGGCAATGATGATGGTCGAGCGCCAGCTGCCCAGGAACAGCAGGATCATGGCGCTGGTCAGCAACGCGGCAATGATGCCTTCACGGGCCACGCTGCCCACCGACTCTTTCACGAACACCGAAGCGTCGCCCAGCATCGAGGTTTTCAGCGACGGCGGCAGGGTTTCGTTGATCAGCGGGAACATGTTGCGAATGTCCTGGATGATCGACAGCGTCGAGATGTTACCGTTCTTCAGGGCCGGCATCAGCACGGCGCGGCGGCCGTCTACCCGCACGATGTTGGTCTGCGGCGGCGAGCCATCACGGACGTGGGCCACCTGGCCGACGGTGATCACCGCGCCGTCCACCGTCTTGATCGGCAGGTCGTTGAGCTGTTCGATGGCGTCCGGGCTGTTGTTCAGCAGCACCGTGTACTCATCGCTGCCCAGCTTGGCGGTACCCACCGGCACAATCTGGTTCTGCGCCGCCAGGGCGTTGCTCACGTCCTGGGCAGACAGGCCCTTGGCAGCCAGCGCCTGAGGGTCCAGGTCGAGGGTGATCTGGCGCTGCTTGCCGCCCATCGGGGTGGGCATGGCCAGGCCCGGCACGGAGGAAAGCGGCAAGCGGATGGAGTTCTGCACCAGGTCGCGGATACGCGCTTCCGACAGGGTAGGGCTGGAGAACGCCATCTGCAGGATCGGCACCGTCGAGGCGCTGTAGTTCAGGATCAGCGGTGGGGTGATGCCCGGTGGCATCTGCTTGAGCACGGTCTGGGAAACGGCCGTGACCTGGGCGTTGGCGGTACGAATGTCCACCCCTGGCTGGAAGAAGATCTTGACGATGCCCATGCCCGGCAGCGACTGCGATTCGATGTGTTCGATGTCGTTGACGGTGGTGCTGAGCGAGCGTTCATAGGTGTAGATCACCCGGCCGGCCATGGCGTCCGGCGACAAGCCGGTGTAGGACCAGACCACGGCGATCACGGGTATGCCGATATCGGGGAAGACGTCGGTAGGGGTCCGCATCGCGGACAGGGGCCCGATGATACAGATGAATATCGCCAACACGATAAACGTGTATGGCTTGAGCAATGCGGTCTTTACCAGCCCTAGCATGCCGGGAACCTCCAAAGGGTTTGCGTATGCTGGCAAGTCTTGCTGGAACCACCTAACACAAGCCTTTCACCAAGGTGAAAGATGTTTTATGGCGCGCCTGAAATTCGTTTCACGGGGATTCATTGGTGTTGAAAGAGGGGGCGGCCCAAGCTTGGCATCGATTGAAAAACGACCTGCCGGCGCAGGCCTCTTCCCCCCTGATATCCGAGGAATACCCATGAACGCGAAAACGCTGATGCTGGTGCCCATGATGGGCCTGGTCGCCTTGCTCTCCGCCTGTGCTGGCCCCATGCCCAAGCCCAACCCGAACGATGCCTGGGTGGGCCTGAAGGAAGAAACCCAGGACTCGATGCTGGCTGAACAACTGGATGGCAAGAACCTGAAGGACGGCCGTTACTTCCAGGTCAAGCCGGGTGAGCACAAGCTGGAAGTGTTGTTGTATGAGGAGAGCACGGCCCAGCAGGACGACCAGACCTGCCGCGCGACCATCGATTACAAAGGCTTCAAGCAGGGCAAGCACTACACGCTGGTGGAAAGCAGCCTGGGCGAGACCAACCTGCGCGCTGACCTGAAGAATGACCAGGGCAAAACGGTGGCTTCTACGGACAGCTTTGATTGCATGTCGGGTTGAGGTGTGCGCGACAAGGCTTGGGCTTTGCGGTGGTCTTGAGATCGAGCGCCGTCCACACGGCGCTTCCCGGCCAAGGCCGGTCCCACATCTATTTCTGGCCAGTTATGTCAGTGACATCACCTGGCCCGCTTCGTTTGCTCGTTCCAGATCTGTGCTGGAGCTAGCAGGGCGGGCAAGGTGATCTTGCAGATATTATTGGCCAGAAACAGATGTGGGGCCGGCCTTGGCCGGGAAGCGCCGTTCGCACGGCGCTCGATCCTGAGCGCGCCGGAAAAGCCAGGTCTGGCCCCTGGAGGCCCTGACCCACCTCAATCCGTACGCACATGCACCGTCTCACGCAAGCTATAGCCAAACCCCCGCAACGTCTGCAACGCATTCGGCGCATCCAGGCGCGCCAGTTTGCGCCGCAGGTTGCAGATGTGCCGCTCGATCAGCGCGCTGCGCGAATCATGGGTGGCCCCCCACAGCTGTTCTTCGATCAGTTCGCGGCTGACCGCGCCAGGGCGCTTGGCCAGGATGGCCAGCAAGCGCTGCTCGCTGACGGTCAGTGGTTGCTGATGGGGGCCGCGGCCCAGCAGCAGGCGCGTGGTGGACAACCACAGACCGGCTTCGGCGTCGACCGCAGGGCTGAGGTGGTCGCGCAGCAACGCCTGCATGCGCGCCTGCAGTTCGATGAACACCACCGGCTTGGTCAGGCACAGCTCGGCGCCGGTGCGCAATGCGGCGACCCGCGCCGCGGCGTTGTCTTCGCCCAGCAGCATCAGCACCCGTGATTTGCGCTTGCGCGCCAGGCAACGCTCCAGCAGCTCCGGCTGAGCGGTCTGCACGTCCAGCAGGATAAAGCCATAGTTGCTGTCGGCCAGGGCCCAGTCAGCTTCCTCCGGGCGCGCTTCGACCACACGCTGGCCGCTGTCGGCGAAGCCGCGCAGCAGTTGTTCGTCTCGGGTGTCGGCGATATAGAGCAGATTCATGGGGATCACACTCGCGCTTTGCTTTGACGGCAATGCAGTGCCAGGCTGGCACCGCCCTGTTGGCTGTTGCCCACTTCAAGAGTGAAACCGTGCAGGTTGACGATGGCCGCGACAATCGACAGGCCCAGGCCGAAGCCCGGCTGGGTGTTGTCGTCGTCGCAGCGGTAGAACCGCTGGAACACGGCCTGGCGCTCGTCCTTGGGAATGCCGGGGCCCGAGTCCTGGACTTCGATGCAGGTGCTGTCCAGCTCGTTGTGCGCCCGCAGCACCACCACGCCACCGGGTGGGGTGAACTTGATGGAGTTGCTCAGCAGGTTGCCGATGGCCTCGAACAGCAAGGCGCGGTCGCCATTGAGGCTGGGCAGCACATCGGGCGCCTCCAGCTCCAGGCGCAGCTCGCCTTCTTCAGCCAGGGGCAGGTAGAAGTCATGCAGCTCGTGCAACAGCGGCAATGGGTCGAATTCCACGAAGCCTGAACGACGCTGGTGGTCTTCGAGCTCGGAAATGCGCAGCAGCCCGCGGAAACGCGCCATCAGAGTGTCGGTCTCGGCAATCACGCCGTCCAACTGCAGGGCGTGGGCCGAGTCCATGCCCGCCTGCTGCTGAATGCGATAAAGCTGGGCACGCAAACGGGTCAGGGGCGTACGCAGGTCGTGGGCAATGTTGTCGCACACGCCCTTGACCTCCATCATCAGCCGCTCGATACGGTCGAGCATGGCGTTGACGATGGCCGCCAGCATGTCCAGTTCATCCCGCCGGTTGGACAGGGGCAGACGCCGGGTCAGGTCGCCGGCGACGATCGCGTCGGCACTGTCCTGAATGGCCCGTATACGCCGTATCGGGCGCCTGCGCAGCAGGTGCCAGCCCGCCGCACCGGGAATGATGGTCAGCGAGATGCCCCACAGCAACGCGTGGAGAATGATGCGGGTCACCGCGAACAGCGAACCGTTGTCGCGCACCAGTACCAGCCAGCGGCCGTCCTGGGTGGCCATGGCCACGGCGTCGCAGCCCTGCTGCGGCAGTTTGGGGTCGTCGGAGTCGATGCAGTCATCCAGTTCATAGATGTTGCCGTCCAGGGCGACGCCCTTGGGAATTTCCTTGATGTCGCCACCCAGCGGGCGCAACTGTGCATCGAACAGCCCATAGGCGTCGTAGGCACGGTTGTCGAAGGTCTCGCTGGCCGACAGGGCGTCGTCCAGGGCCTGGCCGCTGAACCGCGAGAACAGGTGCTGGCGCTGCATCAACGAATGACGCGCCAGGCTGTTGAGGTAGTCCGACACTTCGTAATAGAGCACACCCATCAGGATGCAACTCCAGGCCACGAAGAGAAAACTGTAGAGGGCCAGCAGGCGACTGCTGGACGAGCGCCAGCCCTTAGAGGGGTTCGGCAATGACATAGCCCGAGCCCCGAACGGTCTTGATCAGCGCGGTGGCGCCTGGCGGGTCGATCTTCTTGCGCAGGCGGCCGATGTGCACATCGATCAGGTTGGTGCCCGGGTCGAAATGGTAACCCCAGACTTCCTCGAAGATCATCATGCGGGTCAGGATCTGCCCGGCATTGCGCATCAGGAATTCCAGCAGTTTGTATTCGGTGGGCAACAGGTTCAGGGCCTGTTCGCCACGGCGGGCTTCACGGGTGATCAGGTCCAGCTCCAGGTCTGCGACCTTGAGGGTGGTGTCGACGTCGGCCACGGTGCTCTTGCGGCGCAGCAGCACTTCGACGCGGGCAGCCATTTCGTCGGAAGCAAAAGGCTTGGTCAGGTAGTCATCGCCACCGGCGCGCAGGCCGCGCACACGCTCGTCCACGTCGGACAGGGCGCTGATCATCAGGATGGGCGTGGAAACGCCGATGGTGCGCAAGGTAGTGACAATGGCAAGGCCGTCGAGCTCGGGGAGCATGCGGTCCAGGGTGATGACGTCGTAGTTGCCGCTCACGGCCTTGACCAGGCCCTCGCGACCGTTATCGACCCAATCCACTTCAAGGCCATGGCTGCTCAGCTCGGCCACGATTTCCTTGGCTGTCACGGCATCGTCTTCGATGGTCAAAACGCGTGTCATGGTGTTGTACCTGGGATTTCGGCTGTTGAGGGCATATTGTGCCGAGTTTTACCTGTCGCCTTGCTGAAGATTATTTCATCTGCGTGTGGCAGGGCTGAAAGGCTCTGGAACAAGGGTTTCAGCCGGTCGTTGGTTTGTATCGCCGGCGTATCCCAGGTGTTACACGATATTTCTAAAGCTGGGCCCTAGCCAGTCGATGACCCATGAACCATCTTCCATCAAAGGAGTTTCTGTCATGTCGACCATCAGTAACATCTCCTCTGGTTTGCAAATCGCGACCACCAGCACCACCAAATCGACGGCAGCGACCACTGCCAGTACTGACGATACCACCTCGACCTCCACCAGCGCCGACGGCACCTCCACCACGTCCAGCACTTCCAGCACCACGGCCAATTCGGCTGGCGGCGCCGCGGGTGCGGGTGGTGGCGGGAGCAGCGACAGCGATAGCAGTTCGTCGTCGTCCTCCGACACCGTGACCGAGCTGCAGAAGCAGATCGCTGAGCTGCAAAAAGAGCTGCAAGCCCAGCAGCAGGCTGTGCAGAAGGCCCAGGCCATGAAGGACGAGGACGCCAAGACCGCCGCCCTGGCCACCGCGGAAGCCCAGGTGGCTTCCACCACGGCCGAGATTTCTTCCCTGACCGCCGAGCTGTCCACGGCGCTGACGGAAGAAGGCAGCAGCACCACCGGTTCGACCATCAACACCACGGCGTAATGTTTTGGGGCCAGTCTTCGTTAGCGCGTCGAGATGGGCTAGGCTTAGCGCAACAAGCAGAGTCAGGACCACGGAGTATTTCGATGCTGGCCCCAGCCAAACCCGCTAACGAACCTGAGCGCGTAAGCACCCTGCGCTCCATGAACATCCTCGATACAGCCCCGGAAGAGCGCTTCGACCGCCTGACCCGGCTGGCGCGCCGGCTGTTCGATGTGCCGATCGCCCTGGTCAGCCTGGTGGACACCAACCGGCAGTGGTTCAAGTCATGCCAGGGCCTGTGCGTGCCGGAAACGTCTCGGGATATCTCGTTCTGCGGCCATGCCATCCTGGGTGACCAGGTGCTGATGATCCCGGACGCTACCAACGACGAGCGTTTCCACGACAATCCCCTGGTGACGGGCGACCCGAACATCCGTTTCTACGCCGGCTGCCCGCTGCGGGTGGGCAACGGGGTGAAGATCGGTACGCTGTGCCTGATCGATGTGCGCCCGCGCATCCTGGACGCCGAGGAACGTGACCTGTTGCGCGACCTGGCGAGCATGGCCGAGCAGGAGATAGAAGCGTTTCAACTGGCGACCATCGACGAACTGACCCAGGTGTCCAACCGCCGCGGCTTCGAGGCGCTGGCCGAGCACGCGCTGAGTATCTGCAAGCGCATGAATACCCCGGCTTCGCTGCTGTTCTTCGACCTCAATGGTTTCAAGCATATCAACGACACCTGGGGCCATGCCGAAGGCGACCGGGCACTGGTGACGTTCGCCGAGACCTTGCGTGACGTGCTTCGGGAAATGGACCTGGTGGGGCGCCTGGGCGGGGATGAATTCGTGGCGCTGCTGATGGGCTCCAATGCCCAGGATGGCGACCTGGTCGCCGGCCGCCTGAAGGAGGCGCTGGCGCGCCGCAATGCCGAAGCCCAGCGCGGTTACGATATTCGCTACAGCATTGGCCGCATCGAGTACGACCCCGCCCAGCACGGTTCGATCAAGGTGCTGCTGGCCGAGGCAGACACGGCCATGTACCGGGACAAGCAGGCGGGCCGTCGGCACTGACCACGCGGTGGCGTGACCAGTGCCGCGGGGGTCAGTCTACCTGGCGGCCGTGCTTGTCGGCCTTGTAGCGCAGGGCCACGGCGGGCGCCGCGGTGCTGCGGCCGGTCTCCACCCAATTGCGCAGGCGCGTGGCGTCGGCGAAGTGGGTGTACTTGCCGAAGGCATCCAGGATCACCATGGCCACCGGGCGGTTGCCCATGGTGGTCAGCAGTACCAGGCAGTGGCCGGCTTCGTTGGTGAACCCGGTCTTGGTCAGGCGGATATCCCAGTTGTTCTTGTTGATCAGGTGGTCGGTGTTATGGAAGCCCAGGCTGTAGTTGGGCTTCTTGAAGAACACGGTCTTCTCGGGCGTGGTGCTCAGCTCGCGCAGCAGGGGGTAATGCTGCGCGGCAATCAGCAATTTGCTGAGGTCGCGGGCAGTGGACACGTTGCTGGTGGACAGGCCCGTGGGCTCCACATAGTGGGTATGGGTCATGCCCAGGCTGCGCGCCTTGGCGTTCATGGCAGTGATGAAGGCGTTGTAGCCGCCCGGGTAATGGTGGGCGAGGGTGGCCGCGGCACGGTTCTCCGAGGACATGAGGGCAATCAGCATCATGTCATGGCGGTTCAGCTCGCTACCCAGCTTGACGCGCGAGAACACACCTTTCATTTCCTTGGTGTGGCTGATGTCGACATCAATCATCTCGTTCATGTCCTGCTTGGCGTCCAGCACGACCATGGCGGTCATCAGCTTGGACACCGAGGCGATGGGCAGAACGGTGTCGGCACGGTTCTCGTAGATGACCTTGTTGGTCTGCAGGTCGATCAGCAGGGCACTGCCCGAGGCCAGGTGGAGCTGTGAAGGGTCTCGTTGGGCAGGTGGGGGTGGGGCGGCAACAGCGTTCGACGTGACGGCGGCAGTACCTGCAAGGACAAGCAACAGGCTCAGGATCGAAAGGGAGGTTTTCACGTGTAGCGCTCGCTAAAAAGTAGATATGCCGTTTACAACGGGTTGTTCTTGAAAAAGCGTTGTAGTTTATGAGTATGGCTCAGGCACTGTCGATTGGCTGGCGGGCTTAAACCCCTGTAATAAAAAAATAAAAGTGGTTTTTCATGTTCGCGGGCCGTCCAACGCCGGTTCAGCGGTTTTTACCCCCTTCATCACGTTTGAAAACGACTCGGGAGTCGCGCAATGTTCAAGGGTTTCATGAGCAAGGATTACAGCGCCCTGCTGCTGTGGGGCAGCGTTATCGCGGTGGTCCTTTTGGTATGCGCATTCATTCAGAAGCCGCTGGATGCCCTGGCGTGGATCCAGGCCGTGGCGGTGGTCATCGCCCTGATGCTGGCGGTATTCGTGCCGGCCATCCAGCGCAAGCAAGAAGGCCTGGCGCAGCACAAGCGCTGGCGCGACGAGCAGGTGGGGCTTGCCAGGCGCCTGCAATACCTGGTGCTGGAATTCCAGGAACTGCTGAACCAGACGGGCCTGGGCCTGGCGCACTGGCGCGCCACAGACCGCCACCGCATGCAGGCGGTGCTGCAGGACTACCTTCATCGGCTGTTCGAGTCGCACAAGCAGGACAGCAATGACGACCGTATCGTCATCGCCCACGAGTTGCGCCAAGTGGTGAATGCATTGATCGACGAACTGGAAAGCGGGCGTTCCGACCGCGCTGTGTTGCAGGGGCTGGAAAAACGCTTGCAGAAGCTGGCCCAGCGGGGCCAGGCCAACGTGCTCATGGCCGAACGCGGCTGAATCGCGCCCCGCTGAAACAAATGTGGGACCAGGCTTGCCTGGGAAGCGCCGCGCGGGCGGCGCTCGGTTTCAAGAGCGCAGGGAAAATCAAGACATGTACCTGGTGGCCTTGATGCGGTTGCAAGTCGTGCCGACAGAATGTTCATCCAAGCTTTAGGCTGGAGATTGCATCAGGGCTACCAGGCGCCAGACGATGTTGTTGTGGCGCTATCCAGATCGAGCGCCGTCCGCACGGCGCTTCCCGGGCGAGCCCGGTCCCACATCCGTTTCGGGCCAGTTATGCCTGTGAGATCACCTGGTCCGCTCCGTTTGCTCACTGCAAACCGGTAGGGGTGTCACAACTTCCCCGGCAATCCGTGAAGAACCAATAAAAAGCCCCGCGACAATGGCGGGGCAAAGGGTGTGCGAGAGCAACGCACCTTACGGAATTCGGGGGTCAGTGCTGCACGGGTGCACTGGCCGTTTCCTGCAGAGTCCTGAACAGCGCCTGCGCCTGGTCGCGTGACATCAGCGGGCCGGTGAGCGGCTCGCCATCGCGCACCACGTACCAGCAGGCCAGCAACCCCAGGTCGCGAAGGTTGGCGGGTACTGCGCTGCCGATGACTGACATGATGCTGACGGTGTTCATGGTGGGCTCCTCTGAAACATGGGCCCAGCATAAGGCGACTGGGCCGCCGGTAGAAATCACCGCTTTCAATAGTCACCATTGACGCAACGCATCAGCTCACCGCAGCCGCGAACGGCTGCCGGTGAGCCGCGGCGCTTACCAGCCCGGACGGCCGTAGTACTCGCGAGGCGGGCCGTAGTAGCGTGGTGGCGGTGGCGGTGCATAGACCGGTTGCGCATACACCACAGGCTGCGGCGCGTAGTACACCGGTGGCGGCGGGGCCACGTAGACCGGTGGTGGTGGCGCGGCATAGACCGGCTGTTGAACCACGACCTCGCGTGGTGCCAGGGCAGAGGTCACCACGGCACCGACCACGGCGCCACCTAATACGGCACCCAACACACCTGGACCACCACCGCCATGGGCGGACGCCTGGCCTGCCACGGCGAGAGCGCCGACCAGCAAGGCAATCTTGGGAAGCTGACGAATCATGACTTGTTCCTCATATTACGATTCCAGTACCCGGGGCCGGTTAGGTGGCCCAAGGACTGTCGCACTACTATGACAGCGGTTTTGTAAGAATCTGCGACGGGGTTTGGTAAATTTTGTGTAAGGTCATGAACCATAGTGTCCTTACAACTCAGTTACATACCAGTGATGGAGCCTTGCAATGCCCTTGATTCCCACCCGCGACACCGTTCTCTGCATGTCCCTGGCCGGGCGCCCGGGCAGTTTCGGCGTGCGCTTTCATAACCATCTGTATGAACAGTTGGGTCTCGATTTCTACTACAAGGCATTCAGCACCAGTGATCTGCCGGCAGCGGTTGCGGGTATCCGTGCCCTGGGTATCCGGGGCTGCGGCGTGTCGATGCCGTTCAAGGAGGCGTGCATCGCACTGGTCGACGAGATGGATGCGTCGGCGGCAGCCATTCAGTCGATCAATACCGTCGTCAATGATAACGGCCATTTGAAGGCTTACAACACTGATTATCTGGCCATTCGTCAATTGATCGAACAGCACGGCCTGGCCCCGGACACTTCATTCGCCTTGCGCGGCAGCGGTGGCATGGCCAAGGCGGTGGCCTCGGCATTTCGCGATGCGGGCTTCACCGAGGGTACCCTGATCGCCCGCAACCCCGAGAGCGGCCCGGCGCTGGCGCGGCACCTGGGATATGAGTGGCGGGCGGACCTGGGTGATGCGCGCCCGCGAATGCTGGTCAACGTCACCCCCATCGGCATGAGCGGCGGCCCGGAGGCTGATCAGCTGGCGTTTCCCGAGGATGCCGTACGGGCGGCTGACATCATCTTCGACGTGGTGGCGCTGCCTGCCTTGACGCCCCTGGTGCTGCTGGGGCAGTCGCTGGGCAAGCAGGTGGTCACCGGCCTTGAAGTCATTGCCTTGCAGGCGCTGGAACAGTTCGTGCTGTACACCGGCGTGCGGCCGACGGCCGAACAGGTACGCCTGGCCACCGATTACGCCCGCAGCTGATCACTCCAGGCGCGCCAGCCGTTCCTCAAGGGCGGCGACGCGCGCTTCCAGCTCATCGATGCGGTCGGCGGACACTGGGCTGGCGCTGCTGCGCTCGGCGCCACCGGCGCCGCGGGCGGCGAGAATCGCTTCCATGTCGGCCAGGTCGCCCAGCGCGTGGTTGTAGCGGTCTTCACGCTGCCCCGCCTGGCGGGGCAGGTGCAGGGCGAAGCCGCGGGCGATCAGGCGTTCGAGTTGGTGAAGGACCTGCTCGGTGTCATCGAAATCATGCATGCGGCCGCTACGGGTCAGCAGTTCGTTGAGCGTCTGCGGCCCGCGCAGAAACATCAGGCCCATGAGCACCAACTGCGCTGGCACCAGCTCCAGGGCCTTGTCCAGGCGATGCTCCCAGCGATCGGCGCGGCTGCCCATCACCAGCCGTGTCATGTCGCGGCCTTCCAGGGCACGCAGGCTCTGCCCGACCTGGCCCTGGGTGAGGTTCATCACGGGCTCGCGGCTGGTTTTCTGGTTGCAGGCCAGCACCAGTGCATTGAGGGTCAGGGGGTAGGTTTCCGGGTTGGTGGCCTGTTTTTCGATCAGTGCGCCCAGAATGCGCACGTCAGTGGCACTGAGGCTCGGGGCCTCTTGAGGGGTATCGTGTTCGGCGGACATGGTGCGCTCCCGGGGCAAGGCTCGATAAAAGGCGCCAGTATGCAATAAAACACCGGACGCCGCGCCGGGGCGGGGCTATCATTGGCGGCTCACTGCCCTTACCACGACCAGGATCTCATCATGAGCATTTCCCTGTACGCTGCCTCCGTTCCCGTGTTCAAGCAATTGCTGACTGCCCTGGGCGACGTGCTCAAAAAGGCTGAAGACCACGCCGCCGCGAAAAACATCGAACCGACCGTGCTGCTGCAGTCGCGCCTCTACCCTGACATGTTCCCGCTGGTCAAGCAGGTGCAGATCGCCGTCGACTTCGCCAAGGGCGTTTCGGCGCGCCTGGCCGGTGTCGAGGTGCCTTCCTACCCGGACGCTGAAGCCACTTTCGCTGACCTGCAGGCCTTGCTTGCCAAGGTGCTGGGCTTCGTCGACGGCCTGGCCGCGGCACAGATCGACGGCCAGGAAGACCGCGAAATCGTGCTGCGCGCCGGCACCCCGAAAGAGAAGAAACTGAACGGCCAGACCTACCTGCTGCACTACGGCCTGCCGCAATTCTTCTTCCACGTCACCACGGCCTACGACATCCTGCGCCACAACGGCGTGGAAGTGGGCAAGCGCGATTACATGGGCGCCTATTGAAGCTGTTGTCACCGTAGCCCGCTGATTTTCCCCCGCGGGGCCGGGCAAAGCTCGGGAAGCAGACACTGCGGGCTATCAGCAAGATTTCCGTCGTCTGGTTCCCGAGCTGCGCGGTCCCACAGGGGGAATGGCGGCGCGCTTGGGTCTTGCCTGATTCTGGAGTTTCAATGCTGTTCCCCATTCTGCTGTTGTCGGCCGCAGGCTTTACCGTGCTGACCACAGAGTTCGTCATCGTCGGCCTGTTGCCCGCCATCGCTCGCGACCTTGGCGTCACCGTGTCCCAGGCCGGCCTGCTGGTCACTCTGTTTGCCTTCACCGTCGCTGCCCTGGGCCCGTTCCTGACCGCCTATTGCGCGCGGTTCGAGCGCAAGCGTCTGTTTGTCACCATTCTGCTGCTGTTCGCCGTGGCCAATGTCATCGCCGCACTGGCGCCCAACATCGTGGTCATGGGTATCGCCCGGCTGATTCCCGCCCTGGGGCTGCCGGTGTTCTGGGCCCTGGCCAGTGAAACCGCCGTGGACATCGTCGGCCCCGACCATGCCGGCCGGGCCATCGCCAAGATCGGCTTTGGCATCGTCTGCGCCACGGTGTTCGGCATTCCCGTGGGCACGCTCATCGGCAACGCCCTCGGCTGGCGCGCCGCATTCTGGATCATCGCCGGGGTGGCGCTGGCCAAGGCGCTGTTGTTGACCCTGTTCCTGCCCGCCAGCCCGGCACGGGGTGAGGAACGTACCTTGCGCTCGCAGTTCGCGATCCTGCGCAACCCGTTGATGCAGGGGCATGTGCTGCTGTCGATCATCGTGTTCTGTGGCATGTTCACGGCTTACACCTACCTGGCCGACATCCTTGAACGCCTGGCTGGCTTCGACGGCGCGCTGGTGGGCTGGTGCCTGATGGCGTTCGGCGCCGTTGGCCTGCTTGGCAATTCACTGGGCGGGCGCCTGGTGGACCATCACCCGCTGATTGCCTCGATGCTCTTCTCGGCGTTCATGGTCGGTGGCCTGGTGGCGGTGGTGCCGAGCATCCATTCCACTTTCGGCCTGGCGTTGGCGCTGGCGGTCTGGGGCGTGACCCAGGCGGCCATGTTCCTGGTCAGCCAGGTGCGCCTGATCAAGGCGGCGCCACAAGCGCCGGCGTTCGCCGCGTCGCTGAACATCGCCGGTGCCAACCTGGGCATCGGCCTGGGCGCGATCGTCGGTGGGCGGGTCATCGATACCCTGGGCCTGGGGCAGTTGGGCTTTGCCGCGGCCGGTTTCATGCTGTTGGGTATCGCCTTGGCGTGGCTCATGATGCGCCCGCGCCTGGCCGCCCACGCTTAAGTGAACAGCTCCCGGCGGGCGCCTTCCGTGATGGCGACGATGCCGGGGTGGCTGACCTTGCGCTCCACTGAAATGGCGTAGAACGATTCACGCACGGCCTCGGTCTGGCCGATCAGGCGCACGTTATGCTGCGCCTGCACTTCCTCGGCGATGGCGCTGGGGCCGATGAACAGGCCGCTACCGGATTGGCCGAAGGCCTGCATCAAGGCACTGTCGTCAAACTCGCCGACGATCCTGGGTTGAATCAGTTGTTCGCCGAACCAGCGCAGTAGCCGGCTGCGCACCATGGTTTCCTGCCCAGGTATCAGCAGCGGTGCGCCGGTCAGGCTGGCCGGGAAGCCCGGGCCGTACTGGTCGGCCAGTGCCTGGGTGGCGAAGAAGCTGATGCCGCATTCCCCCAGCTTGTGGCTGTAGCCTTTGATGTCCAGGTGCGCGGGCATGGGGCTGTCGGAAATCACCAGGTCCAGGCGCTGCACGGCCAGGTCTGCCAGCAAGCGTTCGAGTTTGTCTTCGCGGCAGGTGATATGCACGGGGTCGGCCAACTGCATGCTCGGCGCGATCAGCCGGTACACGATGGACTTGGGCACCACGTCGGCCACACCCACGCGCAACGCCAGGGGTTGCTGGCCGGGTTGGGCACTCAGCAGGGTCTGCAATTCATTACCCAGCTGAAACATCTGTTCGGCATACGGCAATGCCTGGCGCCCGCTTTCAGTCAGCTCGAGCTGGCGCCCGACGCGCTGGAACAATGCGATGCCGAAGGTCTGTTCCAGCAGGGTGATCTGACCACTGATGGTCTGCGGGGTGAGGTTCAGTTGTTCGGCGGCGCGGGTGATGCTGCCGGTCCTGGCCACCACCCAGAAATAATGCAATTGGCGGTAGTTGAGCATGGAAAATACCGATTCGTTAAAACCGAAGTATAACGGTTGAAAATACGAATTTTCCCGCACTATCGGTTTGCCTACACTCGCTCTCATGTTCTCTGAATCATGAGCGGCGCCCCCATGGACTATCTGTTGCAACTCGCTTCAAGCCCTACCGCCTGGATCGCCCTGGCCACCCTGGTGGTCATGGAGATCGTGCTGGGTATCGACAACCTGATCTTCATCTCCATCCTCACCAACAAGCTGCCCAAGCAATTCCAGGCGCGCGCCCGGCGGATCGGTATCGGCATGGCGTTGATCTTGCGCCTTGGCTTGCTCAGCACCGTTGCCTACATCGTGCAGCTCACGGAGCCGGTGGTGGAATTGTTTGGCCAGGCTTTCTCGTGGAAAGACATGATCCTGATCGCCGGCGGCTTGTTCCTGGTGTGGAAAGCGACGAAAGAGATTCACCACAGCGTCGACCCCCGTGAACAGCAGGAAGCCAGTGTCGGAAGTAAGGTGGCGGCCAGTTTTGCCGGCGCCATCTGTCAGATCCTGATGCTGGACCTGGTGTTCTCCATCGACAGTATCATCACGGCGGTAGGCATGACCGAGCACCTGCCGATCATGGTCATCGCGGTGATCTGTGCAGTACTGGTGATGTTGCTGGCCGCCGAGCCGCTGGCCCGGTTCATCAACGACAACCCCACGATCGTGATGCTGGCGCTGGGCTTCCTGATCATGATCGGCATGACGCTGATCGCCGAAGGCTTTGGCGCCCATGTGCCCAAAGGGTACGTGTACACCGCCATGGCGTTCTCGGCGCTGGTGGAAGGGTTGAACATGCTGTCGCGCCGGGCGCGGCGCAAGCGTGAAGGCGCCTAGGTCAGGCCGAGGGTGAGGAAGCGGGGCGGTTGTCGGGCTTGTTGAGCGGTTTGGGCTGGACGGCGGGTGGCACGGGGTGATGATGACGGCGCGCGATGCGCATCACGCCCCACAGCATGGCGGCGGCCACCAGCAACCAGGCGCCAATCATCATGACGATGGCCACGGTCAGGCTCATACGTGCCTCCTCAGGCAATCAACGGTCTTTACAGCTGACAGTCTAGCCGGTGGCGTGTTTCAGGCTATTGACCGAAGGTCGCACGGCTTGGGCTATTTGGCTCTATCTCTTGTAGGAAACTACCGGCAAAGGCTATACCCCGGTGCACGCCGGGCCTATCATCAGGGCCCCGGCCGCCGGATGGGCGGCGTTTGACCCCAGAGTGAGGCTATTTTGCAGGGACGTTCCCGTTTACCGACCCCTTTGCTCACGTTGTTCGCGCCGGTGCTGGTGGTGCTCGCCGTCGCCGGTTGCGCGGGCCACAAACCGCCGGCCCCACCGATCAAGGGGTTGCCGGACCGGGTGGAGCTCAACAGCGTGCCGTTCTTTCGCGGCGACACCGAGCAGGGTGCTTCCATGGCCTTGGCCAGCGCGCTGTCGCAACAGGGCGTGATCATCACACCGGGTTTGCTGGACAAGTCCCTGCACCTGCCGGGAGGTGAGGACCGCCTGCAGGCCTCGCTGGCCGCCACGGCCCAGGCGTATGGCATGGTGGTGTACCCGCTGCAGGACGACCTGCCCGCGCTGTTCGCCCAGGTGGCCGCCGGCTACCCGGTGCTGCTGCGCTATACGCAAGGTTCGATCTGGACCAGCCCGCGCTATGCCTTGCTGGTGGGGTATGACCGCTACAAGCAGCACGTGCTGCTGCGCTCGGGCAACGAGCGGCGCAAGCTGATGGATTTCGCCAGTTTCAGTTCGGCCTGGAAGGATGCCGGGCACTGGGCGGTGCTGGTGCAGAAACCCGGGCAACTGCCGGCCAATGTCGACCGCCAGCGCTGGCTGAAGGCTGCCAATGACCTGGGCCAGGCTGGCCAGGAACAGGCGGCGTCGCAGGCCACCCGGGCCTTGAGCGGCCAGTAACGCAAAACGGCACCTGGGGTGCCGTTTTCGCTGTCTCAGAAGCCCAGGCGGTCGCGCAGGCTGTAGTACCAGGCGCCCAGCGCAGTCAATGGGGTACGCAGCAACTGGCCGCCGGGGAACGGGTAGTGCGGCAGCTCGGCGAAGGCGTCGAAGCGCTCGGCCTGGCCGCGCAGGGCCTCGGCCAGCACTTTGCCTGCCAGGTGGGTGTAGGTCACGCCGTGGCCGCTGCAGCCCTGGGAGTAATAGATGTTGTCGCCCAGGCGGCCAACCTGGGGCAGGCGCGACAGGGTCAGCAGGAAGTTGCCGGTCCAGGCGTAGTCGATCTTCACGTCCTTGAGCTGCGGGAAGGCCTTGAGCATTTTCGGGCGGATGATCGCCTCGATGTTGGCCGGGTCGCGGGCGCCGTAGACCACGCCGCCCCCGAAAATCAGGCGCTTGTCGGCGGACAGTCGGTAGTAGTCCAGCAGGTAGTTGCAGTCCTCCACGCAGTAATCCTGCGGCAGCAGGGTCTGGGCCAATTCGTCGCTCAGGGGTTCGGTGGTGATCACCTGGGTGCCGCAGGGCATGGATTTGGACGCCAGTTCCGGCACCAGGTTGCCCAGGTAGGCGTTGCCCGCGACAATCACGAACTTGGCGCGGACCCGACCGTGGGGCGTGTGCACCACGGGGTTGGGGCCGCGTTCGATGCGCACGGCCGGTGACTGTTCATACAGTATGCCACCCAGCGACTCCACGGCCGCGGCTTCGCCCAGGGCCAGGTTCAGCGGGTGAATATGGCCGCCGCTCATGTCGAGCATGCCGCCCACGTATTGGTCGCACGCCACCACTTCACGAATGCGCCGTTGGTCCATCAATTCCAGCTGGGTGTGGCCGTAGCGCTCCCACAGGCGTTTCTGGGACTCCAGGTGGCCCATCTGCTTGCTGGTGATGGCGGCGAACACACCCCCGTCCTTCAGGTCGCACTGAATATTGTACTTGGCCACGCGCTCACGGATGATGCGCCCACCCTCGAATGCCATCTTGCCCAGCAGTTGCGCCTGCTTGGGCCCCACGGTGCGTTCGATGACGTCGATGTCGCGGCTGTAGCTATTGACGATCTGGCCGCCGTTGCGCCCTGAGGCGCCAAAACCGACCTTGGCGGCTTCGAGTACGGTAACCTTGAAGCCGTTCTCTAAAAGAAACAGTGCGCTGGAGAGGCCAGTGTAGCCAGCGCCGATAATGCACACGTCAGTTTGCACCTCATCCTGCAAGGAAGGGCGTGAAGGCGCGGCATTGGCTGATGCGGCGTAGTAGGACTGTGGGTAGGGGGTGTTCGCCATTGCTGCAACCTCTGTTTTATATTTTTGACGTGTTGGCAGATCGTACCTGAGATGAAATCCGTATTCCAGCGCTAACTTGAAACCCTCTGTTTTGGAAAAAATTCGGATATTTCAGTAGGTTAGGCTAAAAAGACGTTGACACACCCGCGCAGATCCGTAGAATACCGCCCTACAGCAGGCACGTAGCTCAGTTGGTTAGAGCACCACCTTGACATGGTGGGGGTCGTTGGTTCGAGTCCAATCGCGCCTACCAAACAAAATCCGCTCTGCTGGGCGGTGTGAAAAAGGCGACCTTCAGGGGTCGCCTTTTTTGTTTGCCTGAAGAAAACCCGGCGCGGCAAACCCTGCGCGCAGGTGGTAGAGTCCGCCCCTGACCAAACATGAGGGAACACTATGCGTAAGCTGTTGAGTGCCGTGCTGCTGGTTTCGCTGGGCGGCTGCATGTCGGCAAACATGGACCAGGCGCGCAGTCAGGGTGCCTTCCGTACCTTTACCTCGCAAAAGCCGGCCAAGGATGTTGCCCAGTGCATCGAATACTCCTGGCAGGACGAAGTGCTGTCAGGCGCCGCTGCCGACTCCCACACCGAGCCTGGCAAGGACGGTGGCCTGACCGTCATGGTGGACTCGAAGAATTTTGCCGACGTACGCCAGGTCGGTGCCGGCAGCTCGGTGGCCTACTTTGCTGAACAGGGCGTGCCGTTGTCGAACCGCCGGTTGGCGGCGCTGAGTACCTGCTTGTAGTGTGCGCGAACTGAGGGGCGGGAGAAGCCTATCAGGTGATCATGATCGCGATGTCCTGTTCAAGTGTGGTCGCGGCCGTGTTGTCGGGTATCACCACCTATTCGGCCTCCACCGACGAGCTGGGTGTGCTCAACCGCCAGAAGGCCGACATCCTCCAGGGGGCGTTGGCCATGGCGTGGGCCTTGGTCATGTCGGCATGCTCGACTGTCGCCCTGCCGCTTCAGGCATCGGTGCGCCGGCGGGCCAGTGAATGAGGCTGGCAGGCCCGGCCTAGACACCTTGTGAACAGGGGTTGCAGGGGGCTATAGTCAGGCCGGGTCTGGCAGGGAACGCCGCGGCAAATCCTGTGGTGCTGCTAGAATGAAGGGTGCAGTCCCCTCGTGGAGGTCTCATCGTGCGCACGCTTTCTCTGATGATGGTTGCCCTGGCGCTAGCCGGTTGTGGCGACAGCGCAGTACAGAACGCCCACAAGGCCGTGGCCTACCAGTTGCAGGACCCGGGGTCAGCACAGTTTCGTGCCGACCGCGAGTTGGCCGATGGCAGCGTCTGTGGCGAGGTCAACGGCAAGAACAGTTACGGTGCCTATTCAGGCTTCGGCCATTACCTGGCGCGCAAGCAGGCAGATGGTTTCCAGGTGACATTGGACCCCCAGGCCAGGAATGCCAGCGCCGCAAGTACATGCGGCTACCCGTTGGTTGCCGCTGCGGCGCCTGCACCCGTCCCATCAACGACCGCCACCCCGGCAACCAGCGCCAAGGGCGTCGGCGACATCGCCGGCGTGAAGTGGTCGGTGCAACTGGTCTCGACCAGTGCGGGCTCGGCGCGCCTGTTGAGCCAGAAGCTCAAGGGGTACGGTTACACCGCGTATATCACCCACGAGGATACGGTAAGTCGCGTTTATGTAGGGCCCTTCGACTCGCGCTCGCAAGCTACCCAGAAGCTGGACCAACTGCGCCGTGACCACAAGATGCGCGGTGTGATCGTGCGCTATCGCGGGGTGGGCGACCTGCCAGCTGCTTCGGTGGCCCACGGTTAATCGATGCCGTTCACGCCATCGTCGATGATGATTTCCGGCTCGTCGGCCAACACCTCTTCGGTGTCCAGGTTGGCTTCGCCTTCGTCTGCGTCGTTGAGCGGTGCTTCGTCACCGTGATCGAAATCGGGGTCCGGGTTCATGCGCTGTTACTCCCAAGGGGCCGTTACTGTGTTCGAGCGGCCCCGGGGGAGAGGGTTCAAGCCATCGGTCAGCCCGGGCTTACAGCTCGATTTCGTTGAAGCTGCAATATTCCTCCCAGCTCATGCCCAGGGTCTCGGCAACTTCCTGATGCACTTCAAGCCGCATGGCCTTGAGTTCCTCCGGGGAGGTAGCGACCAGCTCCAGGGTCAGCTCCCAGGGCTCGATACCCTGCTCTTCGGCCTGGTCATCGAAGGCCCATTGAATCTGCTGTTCTTGTTCCTTGGCGCTCAAGTCTTTGATTTCGTCGAGCAACTGCGGCTGGCTGGCGGCGAATTTTTCCAGGGCGAGCTGGCTGCGGGTTTCTTTGGGAATCATGGTGGTCTCTGATCAGGCGGTGAAAAGCCTGGCCATTATCGACCAGAGGCGCTGTGGCGGGAAGTGCGCGCGGCCGCTACCTGCATAGCGAACAGTGTTAAAATCGGCGGATCATTTTCGGGAGGTCGGCGCGTGCGCAAATTGATGGCTGTGGGTGCGGTATTGATGTTGTCGGGCTGTGGCAGTGCGGTCGAGGAATCGGCGAAGGCGGTGCTGTTGCATCTGGACAACCCCAAGACCGCGCGTTTCACCAACGTGCGCACCACGCCAAAGGGGGATGTCTGTGGCCAGGTGCGGCAGAAGGACGCCTCGGGCAAATTCGAAGGCTACCGCAATTACGCCGCCATCAAGACCGAGGACGGCTTCACCGCGGTCATCGACGAAGACGGCAACAACCCCAAGGTGCGCCAGGTGTGCGGCGAAGGCCAGGAGGTGGCCCAGGCAACCGATACGCCGGCTGCCGTCGAGTCGGCCAGCGGCTGGGAAGTGCAGATTGTCGCCGGTGCCAACATGGGGGCGCTCAGTGACATGACCTCGCGCCTGATCGAGAACGGTTTCATTGCCAGCGTGGCCGATCGCGATGGCAAGCAGACGGTCTTCCTGGGGCCTTTCAAGACCCGTGATGAGGCCGAGCAGAAGCGTGCGCAATTGCTGGCGGCCCAGGGCATCAAGTCAGTGGTGGCGCCGCACCAGGCCAACTGACTGGCCGCTCGGGGCGCGGTTCGCCTACACTCGGGCTCCACTGCACAAGGAGTAGCAGCCCATGACTGGCCCCGCCGACGAGATCCGCATTGAACCCGCGACCCCTTTGCACGCCCAAGGGCTGGCCGAGCTTTATGGCCACCCGGCCGTAACGCGCCAGGTGCTGCAGATGCCCTGGGCAAGCGCGGAGGTATGGAGCAAGCGCCTGGCGACGGGCGCCGACAGCGAGCGGCGGGTAGCGCTGGTGGCTACGGAACAGGGGCGCGTAGTGGGGCATTGTTCGCTCTGGCAGAGCGAGCGCGTACGCTTGGCCCACAGTGGCTCCATAGGGATGGGCGTGGCGCCGCGCTGGCAGGGCAAGGGCGTGGGAACGCGCCTGATGAGTGCCGTGCTGGATGTGGCGGACAACTGGATGGGGCTGCGTCGGGTGGAGCTGACGGTGTACACCGACAACGAGCCTGCGCTGGCCCTGTACGGCAAGTTCGGTTTCGAGGTGGAGGGTGAACTGCGCAATTACGCCCTGCGTGACGGCCGGCTGACCAATGTCTACAGCATGGCGCGGCTGCGCAGCTCACACCCCTGACCCTTAGCGACGTGCGCGTTCGTGGCGTACGCAGCCTTCATGGTAGGTCTTGCCCACGGCGGCCGGTCGCATGCGCGAGCGGCTGTGGTAGGTCTGTTCGGTAATGCCCATGGCCATGCTGCGCATCCATGGCTGGCTGAAGCGCTGGTGTGCCAGCTTGCGCCGAGCACTGTACAGCGTCACGCCCGACAGCTTTTCCTGCTGGGCATGGCGGGCAACGTCGGCGCCCCATTTGCACATTTGCACTTCGTGCCGGTCCAGATTCCTGGCCATGGCCGAATTGGCGGTGGCCGCCAGCAGCAGGGTTGCCAGGGTCAAGCCTAAGCGTCGCATAGGTCCTCTCATTTCACTTGTTGAATTTCAGCCTGCTGCCAGTCCCATAAAGGGCTGGCAGCTCGTTGGGTGTGCTGAAGCGACTATCAGCGGCAATTACCGGCAATGTGGTAATGCGCCGCGAGCGCCGCTGCTTCGCTGTCGAATTCCACTCGGTTCTTCGCCGCGATGGTGTTGTACGACGGGCAGTCCGGGCGGTGGTAGGTCTGGGAGGTGCGGTTACCGCGCACCGGCCCACTGGCGGCTTGGGTGCCGGCGGCGCTGGCCACCTGTGGTTTGCTGGCAGGTACGCTGGTGGCGGCGAATGGGGTCGCCTTGCCGCTGGCCTTGCCGCCCATGACGGCGTCCAGGAAGATCGGCGCATGGTCGGAGACGCTGGAGCGCCCCTTGGCGTTGCTCATTTTGAGGTACCCGGGGTAATCGAACACCTGCACGCTCTTGACCTTGATGGTGCTCTCGTTGGCCACGAAGATGTTGTCGTAGAGGTTGGAGAATTGGCCATCGGTGGTGGACAGGGTGCTGGCACCTTGCAGCATCAGTGGCCGCGCGCTGGTGCGCAGGCCGGCCCAGGCCGTGGAGGTGGGCGGAGTGTTGAAGTCGCCCATCAGCATGATGTTGGTGTTGCCGTCATACACGCTCTTGAGCCAGTCCCAGTAATCCCCCAGCACGGCGATTTCCTTGGTGCGGTCGGCCACGGTCTTGCCGTAGTGAATGTGCACGGTGGCAGCGACGAAGGCGGTGTTGTCTTTCAGGTTACGGAAACGCGCCGAATAGGGTTCGCGCTCGAAGTGGTCGCCCTTGTCCAGGTAGGTCACGGCGCCATCCTCATAGGCCACGGCATCGTCACGCCAGACGAAACCATACATCTCCTTGTAGGAGCTGCGCCCGGTAGCGTGGGAGGCCATCGCCGACCACTTGGTGCCGGTGGCCTGCTCCAGGGCTTTTTGCAGGGCGGCCAGGCCGTCCTCGTTCATCAGTTCCTGCACGGCGAGAAAATCGACGTTCTGTGCCACCTTGGCGATGCTGGCGAAGTCCTTGCCGGGGCGCACGCTGAGGTGCTCCAGGTTCCAGGTGCCAATGCGTACATCGGCAAACGCCTGGCCGCAGACAAGCATCAGCGCCAGCAGCGCCGTGGTTAGTGTTCTGAACATGCATGCTTCCAATCAAAAAACGAGGGGAGGACGCGTGCCTGGCAGGCGCGCACCGTTGAGCAGTGGGGCGGTCGGGTTCAGTCTTCCTTGGGCACGACCCAGAAAATCTGTACACCGCCGTCATCCCGCCAGGCGAGGGTAACGTTGTCGTTCTCGCCGATCTCCTCCAGCAACTGCGCCCAGTCCTCGGGCGATTCGTGCTCCAGCTTGAAGATCAGCGCCGACTTGGCTTTCTGGGCCGTGGGCGCGTTGATGATCTTCGAGATACGCACGCCGAGCTGTTGGTAACTGTCGAGCGGGGAGGGGGAGGTGGTGGCCACGAAGCGTTCCTTATTTTGCTGTATGCGCATACAGTATTTTACTGTAGGCATTTTCGCAACTGGTCGACTGAAGAAGAGCGCTTGTGACAGTGGAAAAGGGGATTTGCTGCGCGGGAGGAAGGTTTTTTTTGCGAAGTGCCTTGGCGGTGTGCGCTCAAGTCGTTGCGGTTGTGGAAATCGGGCGGCGCTCGACTCCGAGAGCGCTGCAAAACCCGAGTCCCCCCGTTGACAAATAACCCCAACCCTACTCATAGTCTGATAACGCAAACGTTTGCGCTGAATTTTTCTGCTTTAACCTTTCAGCTCGACGCTGCGCACCTCAGCTTGCACAAAAATAATCATAAGCTTGGAGTGACCCCATGAAATTGCCAGTCGCTGGACGTTTTCTCGCTGCATCCCTGTTGGCCGCCGCCTGTGCGGTCGCGCCCCTGTCTCAAGCCGTTGCCGACACCGCCAAGCCAAAAGTGGCGCTGGTGATGAAGTCGCTCGCCAATGAATTCTTCCTCACCATGGAAGACGGCGCCAAGGACTACCAGAAAAGCCATCCAGCCGATTTTGACCTGATTTCCAACGGAATCAAGGACGAATCCGACACCGCCAACCAGATTCGCATCGTCGAGCAGATGATCGTCTCCAAGGTCGACGCCCTGGTCATCGCGCCTGCCGACTCCAAGGCGCTGGTGCCGGTGATCAAGAAGGCCATGGATGCTGGCATCACGGTCATCAACATCGACAACCAGCTGGACCCGGCCGTGCTCAAAAGCAAGGACATCAGTGTGCCGTTCGTGGGCCCCGACAACCGCAAGGGCGCGCGCCTGGTAGGCGAGTACCTGGCCAAGCAACTGAAAGCCGGCGACCAGGTGGGCATCATCGAAGGGGTGCCGACCACCACCAATGCCCAGCAGCGCACCGCGGGCTTCAAGGATGCGATGGACGCCGCGGGCATGAAGATCGTCTCCACCCAATCGGGTAACTGGGAAATCGACAAGGGCAATGCCGTCGCCTCGGCGATGCTCAATGAATACCCTGACCTCAAGGCGCTGCTGGCGGGTAACGACAGCATGGCCCTGGGCGCCGTGTCGGCCGTGCGCGCCGCCGGCAAGGCGGGCAAGGTGCAAGTGGTGGGCTACGACAACATCAATGCCATCAAACCGATGCTCAAAGACGGTCGCGTGCTGGCCACGGCCGACCAGTTCGCCGCCAAGCAGGCGGTGTTCGGTATCCAGGCAGCGCTGAAGATGCTCCAGCACGAACCGGTCGACGGCGCCGCCAATGGCGTGATCGAAACCCCGGTGGAACTGGTCACCAAGCCCTGAGCTTTCCTTGCACTGCCGCGCCTGCCCGTTCCGGGCGGGCGCCTGGAGAATCGCTATGTCAGCTGCTGCCCCGAACGTCGTACTCTCGGTCAGTGGTATCGGTAAGACCTACGCCCAGCCGGTGCTGTCGGGCATCGACCTGAGCCTGGTGCGCGGGGAGGTGCTGGCCCTGACCGGGGAAAATGGCGCCGGCAAGAGCACCTTGTCCAAGATCATCGGTGGCCTGGAAACCGCTACCACGGGTGAAATGCAGTATCAGGGCCAGGCATACCGCCCCGGCAGTCGCGCGGCGGCTGAAGCGTTGGGCGTGCGCATGGTCATGCAGGAACTCAATCTGCTGCCGACCCTGTCGGTGGCGGAAAACCTGTTCCTCGACAACCTGCCCAGCCGCGCTGGCTGGATCGACCGCAAGCGCTTGCGCGAAGCGGCCGTGCAGGCCATGGCGCAGGTAGGCCTGGAGGCCATCGACCCGGATACCCTGGTGGGTGAGCTGGGTATTGGTCATCAGCAGATGGTGGAAATCGCCCGCAACCTGATTGGCGATTGCCACGTGCTGATCCTCGACGAACCTACCGCCATGCTGACCTCGCGGGAGGTGGAAATGCTCTTCGAGCAGATCGCCCGACTGCAGGCCCGTGGCGTGGCCATCGTCTACATCTCCCACCGCCTGGAAGAGCTGGCGCGGGTGGCCCAGCGCATCGCCGTGCTACGCGACGGCCAGTTGGTGTGCGTCGACGACATGAGTCGCTATGACAGCGAGCAACTGGTCAACCTCATGGTCGGCCGGGAGCTGGGCGAGCACATCGACCTGGGCGTGCGGCAAATCGGCGGCCCTGTGCTTGCGGTGAAAAACCTCAGCCGCGCGGGCAAGGTTCATGACGTGTCCTTCGAGGTGCGCAAAGGCGAGATCTTCGGTATTTCCGGGCTGATCGGCGCCGGGCGCACCGAGTTGCTGCGCCTGATCTTCGGCGCCGACATGGCCGACAGCGGGCAGGTGGAGGTAGGCGAGCCGCTGCGCAACGCGGCCATCCGTTCGCCTGCCGACGCCGTGGCCCATGGCATTGCCCTGATCACCGAAGACCGCAAGGGCGAAGGCCTGCTGCTGTCACAGTCCATCAGCGCCAACATCGCCCTGGGCAACATGCCGGCCATCTCGGCGGCGGGGGTGGTGCACAGTGGTTCCGAGCGCCAGTTGGCCCAACGGCAGATCCAGGCCATGCACATCCGCAGTTCCAGCCCGGACCAGCTGGTGTCGCAATTGTCCGGCGGCAACCAGCAGAAGGTGGTCATCGGCCGCTGGCTGGAGCGCGACTGCTCGGTGTTGCTGTTCGACGAGCCCACGCGAGGCATCGATGTGGGCGCCAAGTTCGACATCTATGCCTTGCTGGGTGAGTTGACGCGCCAGGGCAAGGCCCTGGTGGTGGTGTCCAGCGACCTGCGCGAACTGATGCTGATCTGTGACCGCATTGGTGTGCTCTCGGCGGGGCGCCTGATCGATACCTTCGAGCGTGACCACTGGACCCAAGACCAACTGCTGGCAGCCGCCTTTGCCGGTTATCAAAAACGAGATGCGCTGGTCAGCGATACAGCGCCCAGGAACCCTGCATGAAAACTTCCGTATTACCTGATGCGAAGCCCGCGGCCAGGCGCAGCGGCACCTACTTCGGCCTGGGCACCTACCTGGGCCTGGCCGGTGCCTTGCTGGCGATGATCATCCTGTTCTCGCTGCTCAGCGACCATTTCCTGTCCTACAACACTTTCAGTACCCTGGCGAACCAGATCCCCGACCTGATGGTGCTGGCGGTGGGCATGACCTTCGTGCTGATCATCGGTGGCATCGACCTGTCGGTTGGCTCGGTGCTGGCCCTGGCGGCCTCGGCGGTCAGCGTGGCGATCCTTGGCTGGGGCTGGAGCGTATTGCCGGCCGCGCTGCTGGGCATGGGCTGCGCGGCGCTGGCCGGCACCGTCACCGGTTCCATCACCGTGGCGTGGCGCATCCCATCATTCATCGTGTCGCTGGGGGTGCTGGAAATGGCCAGGGGCGTGGCCTACCAGATGACCGATTCGCGCACAGCGTACATCGGCGATGCCTTTGCCTGGTTGTCCGACCCCATTGCCGTCGGCATCTCGCCGTCGTTCATCATTGCCCTGGTGGTGATCATCGTGGCTCAGGCAGTGTTGACCCGCACGGTGTTCGGCCGCTACCTGATCGGCATCGGCACCAACGAAGAGGCGGTACGGTTGGCGGGGATCAACCCCAAGCCCTACAAGATCCTGGTATTTTCGCTGATGGGGCTGCTGGCTGGCCTGGCGGCGCTGTTCCAGATTTCCCGCCTGGAAGCCGCCGACCCCAATGCCGGCTCTGGCCTGGAGTTGCAAGTAATCGCCGCGGTGGTGATCGGCGGTACCAGCCTCATGGGCGGGCGCGGTTCGGTGATCAGCACCTTCTTCGGCGTGTTGATCATTTCGGTGCTGGCGGCGGGGTTGGCGCAGATCGGCGCTACCGAGCCGACCAAGCGCATCATTACCGGCGCCGTGATCGTGGTCGCGGTGGTGCTCGACACCTACCGTAGCCATCGCGCGCGCAAGCGGAGCTGAGCCATGGCGACGATCAAAGATGTTGCCGCGTTGGCAGGCATTTCCTACACCACGGTGTCCCATGTGTTGAACAAGACGCGGCCCGTGAGCGAGCCGGTGCGCCTCAAGGTCGAAGCGGCCATCGCCACGCTCGATTACGTGCCCAGTGCCGTGGCGCGCTCGCTGAAAGCGCGCAGCACGGCCACCATTGGCCTGCTGGTACCCAATAGCATCAACCCGTATTTCGCGGAGCTTGCCCGAGGCATCGAAGACTGCTGCGAGCGCAATGGTTACTGCGTGATTCTGTGCAACTCCGATGACGACCCGCAAAAACAGCGCAGCTACCTGCGCGTGTTGCTGGAGAAGCGCGTCGATGGCCTGATCGTGGCCTCGGTGGGCAAGGACGGCGACTTGCTCAGTAGCCTGGCGGCCGTGCGCACGCCCATGGTGATCGTCGACCGCAGCCTTGATGGGGTGGAGGCTGACCTGGTGCGCATCGACCATGAGTTGGGCGGTTACCTGGCGACCCGTCACCTGCTGGAGCTGGGGCATCGCGACATCGCCTGCATCAACGGTCCGGCCGACACCAGTGTCGCGCAGATGCGCCAGGCCGGGTACCAGCGGGCATTGGCCGAATTCGATGTGGAGCCGGGCCCCGGCCGCCTGGTCGAGACCGACTTCACTGGCCCCGGCGGCTACCAGGCGGTCGGCCCCTTGCTCGATGGCGCCGAGCGGCCCACGGCAATATTCGCCGCCAACGACATGATTGGCATGGGGGTGTTACGGGCCGCTGCCGAGCGCGGGATTCGCGTGCCGGGAGAGTTGTCGGTGATCGGTTTCGACGACATCCAATTGTGCCGCTATGTGTACCCGGCGTTGACCACGGTCGGTCAGTCTATCCGTCAACTCGGGGAGCAGGCGGCCGAACGGCTGCTGGCGCGCATTGCGGGCAGTGTGGGCGAGGGCGTGGCTCAGCAGATCGTCGCTCCCAGTATCGTGTTGCGCGAGTCCACAGCGCCGCGCACAGACCTTTTCAATGAATACCGCTGAATCAGGGTGCAGGCACATGCAAGCGAAAGTCGTGGTTGTAGGCAGTTTGAACATGGACCTGGTGGCCCGCGCGGCACGCTTGCCGCAGCCCGGCGAGACCGTGGTGGGGACGTCGTTCGCCACAGTGCCGGGTGGCAAGGGCGCCAATCAGGCGGTGGCCGCTGCACGGCAGGGCGCACCGACAGCGATGATCGGCTGCGTGGGCGATGACGCCTATGGTGAGCAATTGCGCGGCGCGCTGCTGGCCGAGGGCATCGACTGCCAGGCCGTGGCCGCGGTGGCTGGGGTCAGCAGCGGGGTGGCATTGATCGTGGTGGACGATGCCAGCCAGAACAACATCGTGATCGTCGCCGGGGGGAATGGCGAAGTCACGCCTCAGCGGGTGGAAGCCGCCGACGCATTGCTGCGCCAGGCCGACGTTCTGGTCTGTCAGCTCGAAGTGCCCATGGAAACCGTGGGGTTCGCCCTCGAGCGTGGCCGCGCACTGGGCAAGACCGTGATCCTCAACCCGGCGCCCGTCAGTGCGCCGCTGCCCGTGCAGTGGTACCCGGCGGTTGACTACCTGATCCCCAACGAAAGCGAAGCCTTTGCCCTGACCGGGGTGCGCGTCGACTCGGTGGTCAGCGCCGAGCAGGCAGCGGCTCAACTGCGGGCCGCTGGCGCAGGCAAGGTCATCATTACCCTGGGTGCGCTGGGCTTGCTGTTCGCAGATGGCAGTGGTTTTCAGCACTTCGCGGCGCCGAAGGTCCGGGCAGTGGACACCACGGCGGCGGGCGATACGTTCGTCGGCGCGTTCGCCGCCGCGCTGGCCCGTGGGGAAGGGGAGCGCGAGGCTATCGCGGTCGGCCAGGTAGCGGCTGCGCTATCGGTCACCCGTGCCGGCGCACAGCCGTCGATTCCATCGCTTGCTGAGGTCAGGGGGTTCGAACCGTCATGAAGAAGACACCGTTGCTCAACATTGCCCTCTCACGGCTCATCGCATCCTTGGGGCACGGCGACCTGGTCGTGATTGGTGACGCAGGGCTGCCTGTGCCGCCCGGGGTGGAATTGATCGACCTGGCACTGACCCCCGGGGTTCCGGATTTCATCGGCACCCTGAGTGTGGTGCTCAGTGAAATGCAGGTGGAGCGCCATGTGCTGGCCGAGGAGATCTTCGCCAAGGCGCCGCCGGCGTTGGCGGGCCTGGAGCGTTTGAACAAAGAGATGGCTTTGGGTGCGCGCGAGGCCATCGCGCACGAGGACTTCAAGCAACTGACCCGCCAGGCGCGAGCGGTGGTGCGAACTGGCGAATGTCAGCCCTACAGCAATATCATTCTGGTAGCAGGCGTGACTTTCTGACCTTGCACACCTTGCAGTAGCGGCGGCGCATGGGGTGCGCCAGACCCTGCGTGGCGCGTTCCACGCAGGTCACCGGTATCAACCCGGCAGGGAGGATGGCTCTGCGTCCGCGGGCCTGGGCGGTGCGGTGTAATGGCTGTGCTCGCCGGCATACTTTCCGAACACCTGCTCGATAAACGACAGCGCGCCCGGGGTGCCCAGCTCCTTGACCAGCAGGTCGATGGCAATGATCGCCAGTTCTTCAGGGTTGCCCGGGCTATAGGAACACTGGCCCTGGGGCCACTTGGCTTTGATGTCGGCGTCTACGGTTACGTTGGCCATGGTGCAGAAGCTACCTGAGCAGAAGAAGTGGCATGAGTGCAGTCAGTAAACCATCTGCCGCGGTTTTTGGCACTCCTACTTAGGCATAAAGCCATGATCGTGCCAAACTGGCGCTTATTTGCCTGGCTGGAACCACCCTGTGCGCATTGATCTGAATGACCCGAATGACTTTACCCTCGACGCTGTGCGGCGGCTGATCGCCGCTGGCGACAACGACGTGCACAACCAGTTGCGGGTCAGCAAGGCCGGGCTTGCCTGGCTGTCCACGACGGTTGGCGGCACGGGCATCGAGGGGCTGAGCTTTCGCCTGGAAACCTGGGCCAAGGGTTCTGGCTGCGTAGGGCCGGTCGCCGCGTGCGATGACGTATGGGTGTGCCAGATATTCAATGCCCTGAAGCAGAACTGGCCCAATCCGCCGCTGGATTACATCGACGTTTATTAACATTTGGACACGATTGCGCCGCGCCGCCATGGCCGGGGTGGGGCAGACTTGTCGTTTCATGCAACCTGGCGGTCATCGAGTTGTCGCACAGGGGCAGATCTTATTTCTCACAAGGAGGCTTCATGTCCTGCATGCGTGCATCATGGGTGACCCTGCTGGCGGCACTGGCCCTGGCGGGTTGTGCGTCGAATGGCGGTGGTTCGGGTAACACGGAGTCGGCCGCGGCCAGTGCGCCAGCGGCGGTGTCGGATGGGCGTTGCCACGCCGAAGGTGCGCAATTTGCCGTAGGCAAGCCTGCCACGCCGCAATTGCTTGAGCAGGCGCGTAGCCGTTCGGGCTCGCAGGTGGCTCGAATCCTCAAGCCCAACGATGTCATGACCCTGGAGTACCGTTCTGACCGGCTGAACCTCAATGCCGATGGCACTGGCAACGTCACCCGCGTCAACTGTGGCTGATGCCCCAGTCGCTCAAACGCCAGGCACAAAAAAACCCGTCATGAAGACGGGTTTTTTTAGCTCGGGAGATTACTCGCCGCGAACTTGAGCAGCTTGCATGCCCTTTTGGCCTTTCTCAGCCACGAACGAAACGGTCTGGCCTTCTTTCAGGCTTTTGAAACCGTCGGATTCGATAGCTTTGAAGTGTACGAACAGGTCGTCACCGCCACCTTGAGGAGTGATGAAGCCGAAGCCTTTCTCATCGTTGAACCACTTTACGGTGCCGGTTTGGCGATTAGACATGGTGTATCTCCAAGAAACATATTAAGTAGTGCTGTGCTGCTCAGGCCAACTGGGCACACGGAGGTATCATAGTCTAATTGTTCGACTGAATAGCTCTTTAGATGCGCATTTGTCTCAGCTATTTTTTCGCTCTCGCCCCCCGGAAGCCGTCAGACCCTTGATTTTATTGGGTTTGGCGGAAAAAGCAGGGGCAAAAAAAAGCCGAAAAAAAACACAGATTTTCACCCGTCACGACCTGTTTTCAGGTCGCAAGGGGGTGCCGGGCGCACGCAGGGCACGAAAACGGGTCAGTTTTTGGTCCGGCAGCTGGCGGCCGCGTCCATCATTTTCTTCTGCAAAGCAGCCGGCACCCCGTTGCTGGAGTCGGCCACCTGCTTGAGCTCGGCGGTGCTCAGCTTGGCGGTGATGGCCTTGTCGCTGCACTCGCAGGCGGCTTTGGCCTTGTCGGCAGTGGCGTGTTCGCCGGCCGATTTCTCGCATTGAGACAGGAACTGGGTTTGCGCACCCGCTGGCCACTCACCCGCGCTGGCCAGTGGGGGCAAGGTGATCGCGGCGCAGGCGGCCAGGGACAGGAAAAGCGATTGAAGACGCATACCGTAATGCTCCTTTTTCAGGCTGATTCGACATGTAGCTTGCTTTTCATCAGAGTGAAGGTCGGCTGGCAAGTTCCTGCAAGCTCTGCGCAACCGACCACTCATCGGTCATTATCTATGCTATTGTGGGCGCCCTCGACAGGTGTGGTTGCTCCTTTGGCAACCGCGGTGGCGAGGTACCTTTTCATTACTATTCCAGTCACTCTGGTTCGGTCCTGGTTGGCCTAGCGGCTCCTGCCACTGTGAGGCAGGCATACCGCCGAATCTTGTACTGGCTCATCCCAACCCACGTGACCTTTGGTAGGGGTCACCACTAGGAGAGGAGGCGCCATGCCCATCATTACTCTTCCCGACGGCAGTCAACGTTCCTTCGACCACGCGGTATCGGTCGCCGAAGTCGCCGCATCCATCGGCGCTGGTCTGGCCAAGGCCACCGTGGCCGGCAAGGTCGACGGCAACCTGGTTGACGCCAGCGACCTGATCGAAAACGACGCCACCCTGCAGATCATCACCCCCAAGGACGAAGAGGGGCTGGAAATCATCCGTCACTCTTGCGCCCACCTGGTCGGCCACGCGGTCAAGCAGTTGTACCCCACCGCGAAGATGGTCATCGGGCCGGTCATCGATGAAGGCTTCTATTACGACATCGCCTACGAGCGTCCTTTCACCCCGGACGACATGGCCGCCATCGAACAGCGCATGCAGCAGCTGATCGAGACCGAATACGACGTGATCAAGAAAGTCACGCCGCGCGCCGAAGTCATCGAGGTGTTCAGCGCCCGTGGCGAGGACTACAAGCTGCGCCTGGTGGAGGACATGCCTGATACCCAGAGCATGGGCCTGTACTACCACGAAGAATACGTCGACATGTGCCGCGGCCCGCACGTGCCGAACACCCGTTTCCTCAAGTCGTTCAAGCTGACCAAGCTGTCGGGCGCCTACTGGCGTGGCGATGCCAAGAACGAGCAACTGCAGCGCGTGTACGGCACCGCCTGGGCTGACAAAAAGCAGCTGGCCGCCTACATCCAGCGCATCGAGGAAGCGGAAAAGCGCGACCACCGCAAGATCGGCAAGCGCCTGAACCTGTTTCACCTCCAGGAAGAAGCACCGGGCATGGTGTTCTGGCACCCGAACGGCTGGACCTTGTACCAGGTACTCGAGCAGTACATGCGCAAGGTGCAGCGCGACAACGGTTACCTGGAGATCAAGACGCCTCAGGTCGTTGACCGCAGCCTGTGGGAAAAGTCTGGCCACTGGGCCAACTACGCCGAAAACATGTTCACCACCGAGTCGGAAAACCGCGACTACGCCATCAAGCCGATGAACTGCCCATGCCATGTGCAGGTGTTCAACCAGGGCCTGAAGAGCTACCGCGAGCTGCCGATGCGCCTGGCCGAGTTCGGCGCGTGCCACCGCAACGAGCCCTCGGGCGCGCTGCACGGCATCATGCGCGTGCGTGGTTTCGTCCAGGACGACGCCCATATCTTCTGCACCGAAGAGCAGATGCAATCCGAGTCCGCTGCGTTCATCAAGCTGACCATGGACGTGTATTCGGACTTCGGCTTCAAGGATATTCAGCTGAAACTGTCCACTCGTCCTGAAAAGCGTGTAGGCAGCGACGAATTGTGGGATCGTGCCGAGTCCGCTCTGGCCGCCGCGCTGGACGCCGCAGGCCTGCCGTATGATCTGCAGCCAGGCGAGGGTGCTTTCTACGGTCCGAAAATCGAGTTTTCCCTGAAGGATTGCCTGGGTCGCGTCTGGCAGTGCGGTACGCTGCAACTGGACTTCAACCTGCCAATCCGCCTGGGCGCCGAGTACGTCTCCGAGGACAACAGCCGCAAGCATCCCGTGATGCTGCACCGTGCCATCCTGGGTTCGTTCGAGCGTTTCGTCGGTATCCTGATCGAGCACTATGAAGGTGCGTTCCCGGCCTGGTTGGCACCCACCCAGGCGGTGATCATGAATATCACTGATAAACAAGCTGATTTTGTCCATCAGGTGGAAAAAAATCTGACGGAAAGCGGGTTTCGTGCCAAGTCCGACTTGAGAAATGAAAAGATCGGCTTTAAAATCCGCGAGCATACCTTGCTCAAGGTTCCTTATCTCCTGGTCATCGGGGACAAGGAAGTCGAGACGCAAACTGTCGCTGTGCGTACCCGTGAAGGTGCAGACCTGGGCTCCATGCCCGTCGCCCAGTTCACCGAGTTCCTCGCACAAGCGGTTTCCCGGCGTGGTCGCCAAGATTCGGAGTAATAATTATTAAGCGTGAAATGAGACAAGATAAACGAGCTGCACCGAAAGCCCCGATCAACGAGAATATCTCGGCGCGCGAGGTTCGGTTAATTGGCGCTGACGGCGAGCAGGTTGGCATCGTCTCGATTGATGAAGCGCTTCGTATCGCTGAAGAAGCGAAGCTGGATCTGGTAGAAATTTCTGCCGACGCAGTCCCTCCGGTTTGCCGAGTCATGGACTACGGCAAATCGATCTTCGAGAAGAAGAAGCAGATTGCTGCGGCGAAGAAGAACCAGAAGCAGATCCAGGTAAAAGAAATCAAGTTTCGTCCAGGGACGGAGGAAGGGGATTACCAGGTAAAACTACGCAACCTGGTACGTTTCCTTAGTGATGGGGACAGGGCCAAGATTTCCTTGAGATTTCGCGGCCGTGAGATGGCGCATCAGGAGCTGGGTATGGAGCTGCTCAAGCGGGTCGAACAAGACCTGCTGGAGTACGGTTCCGTCGAACAGCATCCTAAGATGGAAGGACGCCAGCTGATCATGGTCATCGCCCCCAAGAAAAAGAAGTAACCACCAGGGCACGGCAGGCCTTGCGGTTATGTTTATCAACTGAATGCGGAGTATCCGAACATGCCAAAGATGAAAACCAAGAGTGGTGCAGCTAAGCGGTTCCTGAAAACCGCTAACGGCATCAAGCACAAGCACGCTTTCAAGAGCCACATCCTGACCAAAATGTCGACCAAGCGTAAGCGTCAACTGCGCGGTAGCAGCTTGCTGCATCCGTCGGACGTTGCAAAAGTCGAGCGCATGCTGCGCCTTCGTTAATTTCGGTCAAAGATAGAGGAAGTTACTCATGGCTCGTGTAAAGCGTGGCGTCATTGCCCGTAAGCGTCACAAAAAGATTCTGAAACTGGCTAAAGGCTACTACGGCGCGCGTTCGCGCGTATTCCGTGTAGCCAAACAAGCGGTCATCAAGGCAGGCCAATACGCCTACCGCGACCGTCGCCAGAAGAAGCGTCAGTTCCGCGCTCTGTGGATCGCCCGTATCAACGCTGGTGCTCGTGTAAACGGTCTGTCCTACAGCCGTTTCATCGCTGGCCTGAAGAAAGCGTCCATCGAGATCGACCGTAAGGTTCTGGCTGATCTGGCAGTGAACGAAAAAGCGGCGTTTGCTGCGATTGTCGAGAAAGCTAAAGCCACTCTGGCCTAAGTACCCACGACAATCACCCGGGGCCGTTCCACGGCCTCTGGTGTTAAACGTCATAAACAGGGGAAGAGCCTTCAAGCTCTTCCCCTGTTTCGTATCTGGAGTCTGTACATGGAAAACCTGGATGCGCTGGTCTCTCAAGCTCTGGAGGCCGTGCAACACGCTGAAGACATCAATGCCCTGGAGCAGATCCGGGTTCACTTCCTTGGCAAGAAGGGCGAGCTGACTCAGGTGATGAAGACCCTGGGCAACCTGCCGGCCGATGAGCGCCCCAAAGTCGGCGCGCTGATCAACGAAGCCAAGGAGCGTGTCACAGAAGTCCTCAATGCACGCAAGGCGGCTTTCGAAGAAGCCGAACTGAGTGCCAAGCTCGCTGCCGAACAGATCGACGTGACCCTGCCGGGTCGTGGTCAGGAATCGGGCGGCCTGCACCCGATCACTCGCACCCTGGAGCGGATCGAGCAGTTCTTCACCCACATCGGCTACGGCATCGCCGAAGGCCCTGAGGTCGAAGACGACTACCACAACTTCGAGGCGCTCAACATCCCAGGCCACCACCCGGCCCGGTCGATGCACGACACCTTCTATTTCAATGCGAACATGCTGCTGCGCACCCACACCTCGCCGGTGCAGGTCCGTAGCATGGAATCTTCGCAACCACCGATTCGCATCGTCTGCCCCGGCCGGGTATACCGCAGCGACTCGGATATCACCCACTCGCCGATGTTCCATCAGGTCGAGGGGCTGCTGATCGACCGCGACATCAACTTCGCGGACCTGAAAGGCACCATCGAGGAATTCCTGCGGGTGTTCTTCGAGAAAGAGCTGGCGGTGCGTTTCCGTCCGTCCTACTTCCCTTTCACCGAGCCTTCGGCTGAAGTCGACATCCAGTGCGTGATGTGCAGTGGCAAAGGCTGCCGCGTGTGCAAGCAGACCGGCTGGCTGGAAGTCATGGGCTGCGGCATGGTCCACCCCAACGTGTTGCGCATGTCCGGTATCGACCCTGAAGAGTTCCAGGGCTTTGCCTTCGGCATGGGCGCCGAGCGCCTGGCGATGCTGCGTTACGGCGTCAATGACTTGCGCCTGTTCTTCGACAACGACTTGCGCTTCCTCGCGCAATTTCGCTAAACGAATTATTAGGAGAGCAGGATGAAATTCAGTGAAAATTGGCTGCGTGGCTGGGTAAGCCCGCAGGTCGAACGTGATGAGCTGGTGGCCCGCCTGTCGATGGCAGGGCTTGAAGTGGACAGCGTCACCGCCGCGGCCGGCGCCTTCACCGGCGTGATCGTTGGCGAAGTGCTGAGCACCGAGCAACACCCCGATGCCGACAAGCTGCGTGTCTGCCAGGTCAGCAACGGCAGCGAGACCTTCCAGGTGGTGTGTGGCGCGCCGAACGTGCGCCCCGGCCTGAAGATCCCGTTCGCTACCCTGGGCGCTCAGTTGCCCGGCGATTTCAAGATCAAGAAAGCCAAGCTGCGGGGCGTGGAGTCCAACGGCATGCTGTGCTCCCAGTCCGAGCTGCAGATCGGCGAAGGTAACGACGGCTTGATGGAGCTGCCGGCTGACGCGCCGGTGGGCGAAGACTTGCGCGTGTATCTGAGCCTGGACGACGCTAGCATCGAGGTCGACCTGACCCCGAACCGCGGCGACTGCCTGTCCCTGGCTGGCCTGGCCCGTGAAGTGGGCGCGCTGTACGCGGCCCCCGTCACTCGCCCTGTAGTGCCTGCCGTGGCCGCAGTCATCGACGAAGTGCGCCCGGTCGACGTGCTGGCACCGGCCGCTTGCCCGCGTTACCTGGGCCGTGTCATTCGCAACGTCGACCTGTCCCGGTCGACCCCGCTGTGGATGGTGGAGCGTCTTCGTCGCAGCGACGTGCGCAGCATCGATGCCGCCGTCGACATCACCAACTACGTGATGATCGAACTGGGCCAGCCGCTGCACGCCTTCGACCTGGCTGAAATCAACGGCGGCATTCGCGTGCGCATGGCCGAGGAGGGCGAGAAGCTCGTACTGCTCGACGGCCAGGAAGTGTCCCTGCGCAGCGACACCCTGGTCATCGCCGACCACACCCGTGCTCTGGCCATTGCCGGCGTCATGGGCGGCGAGCACAGTGGCGTCACCGCCAAGACCCGCGACATCTTTCTGGAAAGCGCGTTCTTCGACCAGATCGCCGTTGCTGGCAAGGCCCGTTCCTACGGCCTGCACACCGATGCTTCGCACCGCTACGAGCGTGGCGTGGACTTCAACCTGGCCCGCGAAGCCATGGAGCGCGCCACCGGCCTGCTGCTGGAAATCACCGGCGGTGAACCGGGCCCGATCATCGAGACCGTCAGCCAGGAACACCTGCCGAACGTCGCGCCGATCACCCTGCGCGCCGACCGTGTCAGCCAGATGCTGGGCATGGACATGCCGGCCGAGCAGATCGAAAGCCTGATCGCCGCCCTGGGCCTCGGTATCACCGCCGAAGGCCAAGGCCAATGGCGCGTTGAAGTACCGAGCCACCGCTTCGATATCAGCCTGGAAGTCGACCTGATCGAAGAGCTGGCGCGCCTGTATGGCTACAACCACCTGCCGGTCCGCTACCCGCAAGCTCGCCTGGCCCCTCAGGCCAAGGCCGAAGCCCGTGGCGAACTGCCGGAGCTGCGTCGCCTGCTGGTTGCCCGCGGCTACCAGGAAGCGATCACCTACAGCTTCATCGATCCGAAATGGTTCGAGCTGTTCAACCCAGGCGTCGAGCCGCTGCTGTTGGCCAACCCGATCTCCAACGACATGGCTGCCATGCGCACCTCGTTGTGGCCAGGCCTGGTCAAGGCGCTGCAACACAACCTCAACCGCCAGCAGACCCGCGTGCGCCTATTCGAAAGCGGCTTGCGCTTCGTCGGCCAGCTGGACGGCCTGAAGCAAGAGCCAATGCTGGCGGGTGTCGTCTGCGGTTCGCGCCTGCCGGAAGGTTGGGCGCAAGGCCGTGAAACCGTCGACTTCTTCGATGCCAAGGCCGACGTGGAAGCCGTGCTCGGCTTCGCCGGTGCCCTGGAGCAGTTCAGCTTCGAGCCTGGCAAGCACCCGGCGCTGCACCCTGGCCAGACGGCGAAAATCGTTCGCGATGGTCGCGAAGTCGGTTACCTGGGCGCACTGCATCCTGAACTGGTCAAGGCCTTGGGCCTGGACCGCGCCGTGTTCGTGTTCGAACTGGTCCTGGCGGAAGTCGCCGAAGGCCGCCTGCCGAAATTCCAGGAACTGTCCAGGTTCCCGGAAGTGCGTCGCGACCTGGCCTTGGTGGCGGATCGTGATGTGGCGTCGAGCGCTGTACTCCAGGTAATCCGTGAAAATGCAGGCGAGTGGCTCACAGACCTCAGCCTTTTTGACGTCTACCAGGGTAAAGGCATTGATCCCAATAGAAAAAGCCTTGCAGTTGGCTTGACCTGGCAGCATCCATCGCGCACTCTTAATGATGATGAGGTGAATGCCACGACCCAAGCTATCCTCACCTCGCTCGAACAAAGGTTGAACGCCACGTTAAGGAAGTAGCGCATGGGGGCTCTGACGAAAGCTGAGATGGCCGAGCGTCTTTACGAAGAGCTGGGCCTGAACAAACGCGAGGCCAAGGAATTGGTCGAGCTGTTTTTCGAGGAAATCAGGCACGCTCTGGAAGACAACGAGCAGGTCAAGCTGTCCGGTTTCGGCAACTTCGACCTGCGCGACAAACGCCAGCGTCCAGGCCGTAACCCGAAAACGGGTGAAGAAATCCCGATCACGGCTCGCCGTGTGGTCACCTTTCGTCCAGGGCAGAAGTTGAAGGCCCGAGTTGAGGCATATGCTGGAACCAAGTCATAACGACGAGCTTCCGCCGATTCCTGGCAAACGGTACTTCACCATTGGTGAAGTCAGTGAACTTTGCGCTGTCAAACCCCACGTACTTCGGTACTGGGAGCAGGAATTTCCCCAGCTCAACCCGGTCAAGCGCCGCGGAAACCGCCGGTATTATCAGCGCCAGGACGTGCTGATGATCCGGCAGATCCGCGCCTTGCTGTACGACCAGGGCTTCACCATTGGCGGCGCGCGGTTGCGCCTGTCCAGTGACGAGGCCAAGGACGACACCACTCAGTACAAGCAGCTGATTCGTCAGATGATCTCGGAACTGGAAGACGTCCTGGTGGTACTCAAAAAGTAGCAAATCAGCTGAAGAAAATACTTCCACTTTTCAAAAGCTTGCGGTATATTCTTAATCGTTCCCTTCAACAAGGAACAGGTTTTACGCAACAAGATTCACGCCTAGTCGGGGCGTAGCGCAGTCCGGTAGCGCACTAGCATGGGGTGCTAGGGGTCGAGTGTTCGAATCACTCCGTCCCGACCATATTTTGATAAGGGGATCAGTCACTTACGGTGCTGATCCCCTTTTTCGCTTCTGGCCTGCGCAAAACCCGCGCAAAACTGGCGCAAAACTAACCCGCGAATTCGCTGATATCGAGGTCTGGAATAGCGTCGGACCAGACCACCTCGGCGTGGTCTCGCTGGTAGTTTTTTGTCATCTCCTCGCTGGCGTGGCCGGCGATCTTCTGGCCATCCTTGCCCGCTTTTTTGTACAGGTGAAGGGACAGCGCCCGCACTTCGTGGAAGCCAGGCATCTCCTCGTCGGACCAGTCCGAGTAACATCCCGCATCCTCCCGGGCAGCCTTAAATGCCCGCGTCAAATATCGCTCCTCGATCTTGGTCCAGTGCTCTTTCGTCTGCGCCTGCTTCTGTTTCAGGCGATCCGGCCGGCGGTGCACCAGGTAGGGCGATGCCACGTTGTCCCGGCAACGGCTGATCACAGCCTGCAGCTCGGGTGTCACCCGGAACCGAATCCAGGCTGCATCGCTGGCTTTGGCCGTCTTCTGCTGGACGACATACAAGAACCCGTCCCGCACATCCTCAAACTTCATATCTAGAATATCTGTCCGCCGCTGGGCGGTGATCAGCGCCAGGTCGATGGCGTTTTTGAGCCATGCTGGCGCTTTCGCCCTGATGGCCTTCAACCCTTCCTCGGTGTGGCGCTTGCGCTGCTTCTTCTCAATTCGGTTGATGGTGCTCGCCGCGGGGTTGTCCGGGCACAGACCCTTTGATGCCGCGTGGTTGAAGATGTCGATCAGCAGCGCCCGGCATTGGTTTGCCGTGCGCGGCGTCAGTGCGTCCAGCATCTCCGCAATCATCCGAATGGTGATCTGGTCAACGGCCTTGCCCTCGAAGGCCTTGCGGAAGCGCCGGAAGTGCACGGCGTACAGCCCCAAGGTTCCTTTTGCCAGCTCCCGCTCGGGCAGGATCTTGGATTCGTAAAGGTCCAGAAAGGCTGTGAACAGGTCGGAGGTTTCGCCCAGCACGGCACCGACCAGGTCGGCACCTTTGAGGAACGCCAGGTTCAGTTGCTTCGCGGCGTCGATAGCTTTGAGCCGGTCAGCGCCGAACTGAAACCACTTTCCATCGGTAGGGCGCCGGTAACGGAAGGTGCCGCGGCGCTCATCGACGTACAGGTTCTGGGGAAGACCCCGGTTTGATTTGTTGCGTGGGCGCGGCGCCATTACGCGGCTCCTTTCAATACCATCGCGACCAGGTCGTTACCGTCAGCTTTCGTGAAGGCCGCCCAGTCAACGTACCAGAGCTTGCCGATTTGTTCGCCTGGGATCAGGCCGTTACGGATGTGGTTGCGGATGGCTTGCGAGCACTGCGGGGTGCCATTTGGGCCCCAGCGCCGCCGGCGGAACTCGCTGATCTTGATCAGTTCTCGCTTCATGGATACCTCTGGGTGGCCGCCCTATGGCGGCAGAAGGGGTTATTCGGTGGCTTTGGCGATGGCTGCGTTGACGACTTTCAGGTACTGGCCGTCGACACCGACGTAGCCGATGCCTTTGCAGCGCGCCTGGACTCCTTTCAGCACCTCTATCAGCTCTTCGGTTTGCGCGCGCTCCGCGCGGGCTATATCCCAAAAGCGCTGGCCCCAGTGGTCAGCCGGAGGCGGGTTGGTGTTTTGTGCACCCATGGCCATGGCCCCCACGACAGCATCGAGCAGGTCCTGCTTGTAGGCATTGTCGCCGTCGATGGTCAGGCCGCACCGGCGCAGCGTGCTGAGCACTGCGTCACGGTCCAGGCCACGGTCTTCGAGCACGATGTCGCGCTCGGGCTGTCCTTCGGTGTAAATGACCAGCGCAAGCTTGGCACCAGGCCGAAGCTGTTCGCTGATGTTGACCAGTGCATCGTTGGCTACTTCGTGGAATCGTTGAGTCGCGGACATGGCAATACCTCGCCCGCCGGGCGCCGGCAGGCAGTAGAGAGTGGGTGAGGGTTGATTACTTGCGGCGGTCGTAGAAATTGCCGCCGCGGCGCGTGAAATGGAGGCTGGTGAAGTTGTAACAGTGGCTGCCTGCTTCGCGCAGGCTGACCTGATCATTCTGATAGCCGACGTGCAGCACCTCGTCGCCCTCGGCGCTGCTGAGGACGATCATGGCAGCCAGGGGCTCATGCTCGACCTCATTGCCTTCGATGTGCTGGGCGATGGCCCGAAACCAGTCGGCGAGCTGCTTTCGCTGGACCTGGTTTGCCTTGACCTGGGTGTTGTGTTGACGACGGCTTGCTGGAAACTTGAAGATCTCCGCGCTCACGCCGCCGCCCATCCGCGCTGGTACCAACGCCAAGCGGTATTCAGTTCCAGATGCTCGTAGCTGCCATTGCTCATCCGCTGGCTCACTATCCATTCAAGGGTGCACTGGTTGTCCTGGGCGTAGGCCTGTTCGAATTTCTCGCGGTCGCTCATATCAACTCCTTGGGCACCTGAACGGTGTCGCCCAGTTCGAATTGCACAATCGCGCGCATGGCTGCGGTCAGTGGGCTGTCTTGGTGATGGAAGGAAGCTCGTCGGTGCTTGCGTTCTTTGCCGAAGATGGTCGATCCCCACAAGCCACTTTCGTAGTACCCGTTGCGCTTGTCGAAAGGTCCGAAGTTGCGATGGACCATTTCATTCGGCGGCGTGATCAGTACTCGGTATTTCGAGATCAGCGGCCCACCATCAGCCCAACTATCTTGCGGCGCATACCGGACATCGCGAGTGGTGACCTCCCCGGCGTAGCGGACGAACACCCGCCACGGGTTGCCGTAGACGGGCGGGGCCAGGAGAACATCCAGGCCTTCCGCCTTGCCGACGGCCCAGCCCAACGCCTCGCCGGACAGGTTGGCGACCTTCACTTCGATCAGTTCGGTCATGGCGTCACCTTCAGGCCAGCTGCCTCTATGGCTAATCGGGCCTCTTGGTTGCAGGTGTTGTATCCGAGGGAATTGGTACGCGCCCAACAGTCACGATCAGGAACATTGCGTCGCTCTGGGAGCTCAACCACAATCTCAGCTCGGGAGGCCTGCCAGGCCCACCATGCGTCCTTGAGACGAGTAGCGACATAGCTATCCGGCTCCAAGTAGCTACGCTTAAAAGCAATTTCTTCATGATCTGGGTATCGTTGGAGCCATGCGGACTCAAACTCAGCGCGCATTTTTTCGTTATCCATGACTGATCCTCGCCATACCGCTACAGCGGCTGACTTTGATAGATGGGGGAGGGTTAGAGGGTGGGGTTGAGGCGCTTGATCTCGTCGATGGATGCACCCACGGGAACGACCTCAACAAGATTGAGTGCGCCGCATATGTCCAGAAGCATCATGCACATGTTGGCCACGTCGGCGGCGTACTCATTCATGCCATCACAATCACCTTTCTTGACGGCCTTTTGCAGCTTGCCGAAGTGGTAGATGATTTCCAAAAGGCAAGTATCTGCTGACATCTGAAGCCAGCCAGGGCGGTCACCCTTGCCAGCATTGGCATGCAATTCCTTGCGCATAAGTTCGAAGAAAGGCAGCAGAGTGTCATCGTACTTTTGCACCACCGGCGCCTGGGCGGGCGGATTGCGGTAGAGCTTGGTCAACTCGAATGGCAGATGCTTGGCAACGTCCCACCGATCGGTCCAGCCAAAATGGCCGTCCGGGGCTATCCACAGCCAAACCGGCTCAGGCGCAGGCGCTGGGCCGCCGTCCTTGGTGCAGGTGTTCGGCTGGGCCCGGGTATTCCACTCTTTTGTTGCGGCTTCTTCCGATGAGAAGTGAGCCCTGGCTCCCCACAACTGGATTCCGCAACTACAGCTTATGTGGATTGCTGAGCCTTCATGGTTCGATAGGCGCGGGATTGATCCGCAGCTGCACGGCTTCAGTTGCTCGCTCACGATCCCACCTCCGGGCTGTCTTTGGTCAGTTGGCTGAGCAGGGCAGCCGTATTCGCGTGCCAGTTGTACTGGAGGCTCGGTATCAGCTGTTGGGCCCGTTGCAGCAAAGCTGCTGCATCATCAATCCGCTGATCCGCCTCGTTCAGGCGCTGCTGAAGTGCGGCCTCGCGGGCCAGCGCTGCGTCGTAGTCAGCCTCCCGCACACAACGGATGTTCGTGGCTTCCTCAGCCCAGAATCTTTGGACTTGGTTCATCTATCTGTCCTCTGCGCCTGCCGCAGCAGGCTGTGATAGGGGTTGGAGTACAGGTGTACTCTTTGCGCTACGCGGCGGCCATCATCGCTTCGAGGATGCGCTGGCCGGCAAGCGGCGGAACCGCATTGCCGGCCATGTGCATGGTCAGCCGGTGGTTGTCCGGCCGCAGGGTGTCCGACGGGAAGCTCTGGGCGGCCAGTGCCTCGTTGGCGCTGAGCATCCGCATCTCGTCACCGCGCACCAAGGCCCAGCGGTCCAGGGTGGTGATGGTGCCGATCGGCCTAGCCATGTCGCGCCCAGTCAGCCCTGAGCCTTTGCCGTAGTAGGGCATGATGAACTGGTCACCGAATCTGGCCCGGCCGTTGGCCACCCGGGTGAGGGTCGCGGCAGCCCGCCCAGGCTTCACGATGGGCGACCACTTGCCGGCGCTGAAGTCCAGGAAGCTGGCGGCCGGCACGTGCTGGCGCTTGTGCAGCTCCAGCATCAGCGGTGCACGGCTGCGGGTCAGCACCAGGAACAGGCGCACCCGGTGCTGAGGCACGCCCAGGTCCGCGCAGTCGACGATGTGCGGAGCGACCTGGTAGCCCAGCGCCTGGACCGCTTGTAGCCAGGCCGGGTACAGCGCCCAGTCCATGAATTCCGGCACGTTCTCTACCACGCCGCCTTCGGGGCGGTGATACTCAAGGGCCGATACGACTGCCCAGGCGGTGGAGCGGGAGGAGTCATGCTGCGGGTTGCCCGAGGCCTTCCCACGCGCCTTCGAGTGGCCCTGGCAGCATGGCGAGGCCAGCAACAGGTCATGGGCCGGTACCTGCTCCCAGCGCGCCTGGTGCAAATCCTGGCACACGTGGTCGGTGGTGGGATGGTTGGCCGCGTGCCACTTTACGGCCTCGGGCCAGTGGTTGGCAGCCCAGAGGACGTCCACACCCGCCGCGCGGGCACCGGTGGACCATCCGCCAAGGCCGGCGAACAAATCGATTGCTGTGGTCATTCTGATCCTCGCCAGTGGCGTGATTCGTGGAAGTGGGGTAAATAGCCTGAAACATTGAAGAGACGGAGAGGGCAGGCTTTGACTTGGAAACTATTTTTCACGGTAATGCTGTGCGCGTGCGCGCTTATCTCATGTGCGCTCTGGATACGGTCAGCAACAGTAAAAGCGCCGTACGTAGAGGTCGTATCTGAAAGCGGATGGACTGAAGCGGCGCTGGTCAGAACTGAAGGCGACAAAACCTTCGACATCATCGCGACTGCTGACTTGCAAACGAAATGGAATAGGTGGGCTGCTGGATTTGCTGCAGCCGCTGCGGTGTTCCAAGCCGCCGTTTCCTGGATCACGTACTGACGCGGCTGTCATAGCTATTGAGGTGGCGGATGATGGGAGTGATCAGCCACCGCAATACCCTGATTCGCATTTGTTGATCGGGAATAGCTGCATTTGATCGCGCGGCCTGGGTGCCACGGCCCACTTCAAAACAGCACGAATACCGACGGCGTTTTTTCTTCTGCCGGGCCGGAACATCACCCGTGCCTTTCCTTTCTTCGTGAAGCCAAGTTCGCGCTCGGTGATGTCGATCAGATGGATCCTGTCCTCGGAGAGAAGTCGCAGCTCGTCGATGTTGGCGTTGATGCATGGCTCGCATTCTCGGGACCGATGAGGCAGCACTTCGAAGCCGGCTCGAGCCAGCAGCTCGTTGCGCATCCCATCGTCGTGGCGTACCAGCGGCTGCCATAACTCTCGGCTGCCGTGCCGCTCCGACTCCACCACATGTTCCGGTGCATCTGCGCGGTGAGCGCTCTCCGACCTGCGAACGCCCGTCATAGCCGTGGCTAGCTTTTCCGGATCATGCTCATCAAGCCAGGCCAGCGCGGGCAGCACCTTCAATTCGGCGGTGCAGAACTGGCCTTGTCCACCAGCGCCAGGCCACCCACACTTCCGCTTCACCAGCGCTACCATGCCTTCGGACTGCGTCTGTACCGTCCGAAATCCGTAGCGTTGGGCCAATGCCTCGCCCTGGGCAACGCGCGCCGGCCATTCTTCAGCAGCCCAGCCGGTGTCGGAGTACAGGCAAACCACATCTTCGAGCTGCCGCTCGTGCGCCCATTGGATCAGGGCAATTGAATCATTCCCGTAGCTGCAGAACAGGACGTGCATTGGATATCTCCAGACAGCCGCCCGCCTGCCGATGGCTGGCCGAGGTGGCGATATAGGGGAGGGTGGGGTTAGGCGGCGTGCGCTTGACTGCGCAACTCGGCGCGATGTTTCTGGAGGGCTTCTTTGTAGCTGGCCTTGGCCGCTTTCATGGTGGGCGCCCACTCACCCGCGACTTCGAGCGTTTCGTAAGTCGACCAGCTGGTGAGGCTGTAGTGGCGGTCGTAATGCCGATAGGGGCTGTTACGCGCATAGCGGACCATCCGATATTCACGATTCCGCCACTCTCCGCGCTGCTGGTACTGCGGCACGTTGATGTCGAGGAACTGGGCAAATCCTTCGTAGCAATCGGCAACGTTGAGGTATTCCTCAAAGTTGCTCAGCTTCGGAGGCGGTGGCATCTTCTGGACTGCGAACTGCTTACCGGCCGCCGTCGCGTAGTAGAGCTTTTCGCTCTGGTCGCAAAAGGCCGGAGGATTGCGGCTCCCCATCATCCCGAGGCTTACCAGCGTTTCCAGGTCGGGCACATCGTCGTGGCCAGGGTCTGCGAGGAAACGATTGCGGTATACCGTGCGGCTGTCTCTGCAATCGGGCCGCAGCCCAAGCGTATGCCACAGCAGCTTGAGCTGCCCTTCGGTGACTTCGATCATGGCAATCTCCATTGCATGCGCCGCCCTCCGTGGCCGGATGGTGGCAATTTGATTGGGGGTGGGGTATATCGGTGTATTCGGCGCTGTGCCGGATCAAGGAGAGAAGCGATGCGTTATCCAATTGGACAGGTAGGCATAGGTGGTCGCAACGAGTCCTGGTACTACGTGGAATACGATCCAGAAGCAGGTAAGGCTTTCTGGGTTCACAAGTGGGATAGGGTGAACTACAAGCTTCAAAGCGATGACGGGGAGTTGAAGGTTGATCTAAATGACGCGACAAACAAGCCTTACTATGATGAGGCAATCAAAGTTCTCGCGGAGAAGCACCCTGAGTGGCAGGCGCTCAGGGGCTAATCACTTCATTCCCCGGATCTTTCTGAATCATCAGCAGGCTCTTCCGCTCAAACGCCAGCGCCACTTTTCGCGATAGTGCTATTTCGTGGCGCGGCGGTTCCAGCAGCGGGAGCGCGCCGCCCGGGCCCAGCGCATGCAGGTGATGAATCATCAGCGTCATCGCCTCGCCCTGTTCCTCGATTCCGGCCCAGGCCATCAGTTCAGCCAGGGCCTGCTTGGTGCCAGGGCGCACCTTCAACCGAAGATCCTCTTCCTGTAGCGCTGCTGCCTTGGCGTGGCGGCGTTCGTCACGCTGCTGCTGAGTCAGTGCCATGCTGGTCTCCATTGCGCACGAAGGTGGTGCCCGGGCCGTATTCCATCAGGTCGCAGACCCGGTTGATGATGCGCAGCGCGGCGTCGAACACCTCGGCGTCGTCAGGCTCGCGGGCCAGGCGCCGCATGTTCGGCTGATGCTCCAGACAGACCTTGTCCACCAAGCGTTGTGCCAGGGCGCGGAGCTCGTCAGCGCTGTCGTGAAAGCGCAGGCTCAGCGCGAACGCCACTGCCACATCCTCAGGCCGGTACTGGCCGCCGCTCCGGGTGTTGTAGAGCTTCTTCACCGACCGCATCCACGACGGAAGGGTCACGACTCCAGATGCTGTCTTTTGCATATTGGTCTTCCTGCAGCCCGCTGGGCGGTAAGTAGAGTTGGTCTTGCCGGCGGCGCTGGCGCACTCGGTTGTTGAGCCGCTTCAAACCCGGCGCCCCGCGTAGGCCAGTTGCACCTGGTACTTGGCGGCGATCTGTTCGACCTGCGGGGTCGTCAGCTTCTCGCCGAGGGTTCGCAGCTTGTTGCGCAGTTGGATGGCCGTGCGCGTCACTGGGCCGTGGGCGGTATCAACCACTGCGTGGGTCCGAATGAGGCCCGCCAAGTCCCGCTCCTTTTGCATGAACTCGCGGCGTGCACCGGCCCGCTGGGTCATGGTGGTATTCCAGGACAGCGGGCGGCGAGGCTGAGTCTCGCTGAGACCGAGCTGTTGAACCTGCCCGCCAGACATGAAGAAGGCCGCTTTTGCGGCCTCCAATTCGGCTTGGCGCTCAGCGCCTGCCAGGATTTCATGATCGATCATGGGCACCTCAGAACGGTATGTCGTCGTCGAAGCTGTCGAAGTCGTGGGCCGGCTGGGTGGCGGCCTGTGGCGCTGGCCGTGATTGCTGGGTACGCGGCGCCTGCTGCTGAGTGCGCTGCTGTTGCGGCGCCGGTTGCTGCTGGGCGGGCGGAGTGCCGGCAAACTTGATGGTGATCACCCGGCCGGTGAGCTTGATGCCCTGGCTGCCGTCGCCTTTGGAGTAGGTCTCGACGTGGGCATCGTCGATGGTGAAGTGCAGTTGCTGCCCCTTCAGCAGGTAGGGCGCCATGGCCTCGGCCTGCTTGCCCCAGAGCGTGGCATCGATCCACTGGGTGGGGCGCTTGCCGTCCTGGCCCTTGCGACCGTATTCGCACGCAAGGGCCAGGTTGCACACGGCGTCGCCGTTGGGGGTGTAGCGCAGTTCAGCGTCTCGGCCCAGGCGGCCGATATCGGTAAGAGTTGGCATCGTGATTCCTTGAGTTATGCGGCCAGGCCGAGCACCTTATTCATGCGCTCGTCGAGGATTTCGTAGAAGGTGGCAACGCGCTCGGTCAGCTTGCGGATCAGCACTTCGTCGCGGTAGGCGCGCTTGATGAACAGCGGCATGCCGGGCCAGTAGCAGACGAAGTCGATCCACTCGCGCTCGGAGACCCACAGGCCACCCTGGCACTGGGCGATGTGCTCCTTGGGGATCTCCTTGCCCAGGATCACTTCGACCTGCAGCTTTGGCAGCTTGGTCTTGATCTCGGTCAGGCCCTTGTCGCCGATGAGCGAGTCGGGCGAGTAGCCGATGCCGTGGTTCAGGATGATGCCCACCTGGCGGGCTTTCACATCCTCACGGCTTTCGTAAAGGACGCGCGCGATGCCCTCGTACTCATGGCCGCGCTCGGTGTGGCGGTTGCCCTGGAAGGGGTCAGCCGCTTCGCCGGTGATGCGCTCACCGATGAGGGTGTTCATGTAGGTGAAGGCTCCGGCGCCGAAGCCCGCTTCGCCTTTGCCGTTCACCAGCAGGCTGTCCAGCTCGCTGCAGGTGATGATGCCCAGGCGCAGTTCCAGCCAGGCCTGGGTGCCTTGCTCGACATCACTGATGATCTTCATTCGCTTCCCCTTCTGGATTCTTGGCGTTCTGGGCCGCCGATTTGGTGAGCATGGCCAGCACCTGGTCGAACACGGCTTTCTCTACCGCCGACGGCGTGCCGTGGATGCCGGCGAATGCTTTCTTGGCTTTCTCGCTGCACTTCTCCAGGAGCATTGCGAGCTGGGCAGCCTGGGCGGACGTGACGCGCGGGGTCACCGCAGCAACGCCGCCATTGCCGTCGTCGTCCTCGCCAGTAGTGGTGAAGTTGAGCAAGGCGCCGGCGGTGTAGCGCTTGCCGTAGCTCACGCTGGAGGCCACTGCCTGGACACCGTTCTTGCTGCCGCTGGTGTCGGCCGGCAGGAGGAGAGACGTGGTTTCCCGGTGTCCGCCGCGATGGCTCAAGACGCCTTCCACTTCGATCCCGCGCCCATTGCGCGGCGTGCGGAAGGTGATCGCGAAGCCGTGGCGGGCCAGCACCGGCTTGATCACCTCGTTGATGTCCTCCCAGAGCGCGTAGGTGCTCTGGATGCGACCGTTTTTGTCCTTGATGCCGCCGCGCTCGCCGATCACTGGCAGTTCTTCCTGCATGCGGGCCAGCGCCTCGTCGTACTGCTGCTTGGCCTGCTGCGCCTGGAAGCGCTCATGCATCGCCATCAACCGCTCCATCTTGTCGATGTCGGCGGTAGGAGACATGGCCACCTGTTGGATGATCTGCAGGATGGTGGCCGATTCTGCCGCCTGCACTGGGAGGGCGGCTTGTTCAACTCGGGCTACGTTGCTCATGGGAACCTCAGTATTGAATGCTCATGGCAGGGATGAAGCCGCTGGCCACCAGCTTCACAGCCAGGCGGGCGCAGTCTTCGCTCATGCCGTTGGCCATGAAGGCCTCTTTGGCTGCTTTGTAGATGGCGCCTTTGTGGGCCTTGTCAGCTTCACGCAGCTTCTCCTGACGCAGGATCTCGTCGGCCGCTTCCTTCTGGCGGCGCTGCTCGTCCAGGCGGGCTTTCTCGGCGGCCTGTTCAGCGCGCTGGGCGGCGGCCGCACGCTCTTGCTCGGCGCGCTGCTCGGCGGCGATGCGATTGGCTTCAGCCTGGGCGGCCTGGCGTTCTGCTTGCTCAGCCTGAAGCTGCAACTGCAGGCGCTGGTTTTCGGCTTCGCGCTCCCGTGCAGCGGCCTGGTCTTTCAGGTCCTGCTCGCGCTTAGCGGCTTCGTCACGCTCGGCTTGCTGCTCCCGGGCCACACGCTGACGCTCGGCCTCGACAGCGGCCTCCTGGGCCAGTCGGATGCGGTCTTGCTCGGCGCGCTCGTCTGCCTCGCGGCGCAGCCGGGCCAGTTCGGCCTGCTCAGCCTCGTACGCCTGGCGCTGGGCCAACTGGCCGCGCAGGCTGGCAAGCGCCTGGTCCTTGGCCTGGGCGGCCTCGGGCAGGAACTCTTCCCAGGACTTGCCGATCTCGATCCGCTCCAAGTCGGCGATTGCCTGCTGAACCTGAGCGGCGGTCGGCGGCTCGGCGAACACCGCCATGTTCTTGATGCGCTGGATGCCATCGTTGTGGGCATCCACCCGCGCATCCTCGGCCTTTTCCCAGTCGGTCAGCGGCTGGCGCGTTTCGTCCCGCAGCGCATCCATGCTGGTCACGAACTCGCGCAGCTCGGCCTCGATGACCTTGGGCATCTCCTTCAGCCGCTTCAGGTACTCGCGGCCCGGCTTCTCCACGGCGGTCTTGGACTTGCTTACCTGCGCGGCCAGGCTGGCGATGCGTTCGCGGCCCTTGCGGGTGGTCAGGTCCGGCACCTCGCCGGTGGCCTGGGCCTTGGCATGCTCCAGGAACTGCTTGAGGCCGCCGGCCACGTAGATAGCCGGGGCGTTTTCCTGGCTGATGTCGTCAATCGTGATGACCTGCTGTTTTGCGGACATGATTGCTCCTGCGCCATGCCGTCACCGGGGCGCTGCGATAGATAGGGGAAGGGGGTTACTTGACGTTGTAGGCGTAGCAGAACCAGAGGAGGGCGATCATGCGAGAGTCCTCTTGAGGGCGGCGGTTAGGAGGCGGTAGTAGCGCTGGAAACGTTCAGGCTGATCAACCTCAAGGCTCCAGCCTCGGTCGCCACATCCGTACGGCCCGCAGCCGTCTATTTCTCCGCGACAGCCGCGCTCGTCCGGGAAGTGCTTTTTGATGATCGCCCGGGCTTCCTTGTTGACTGCTGCGGCCTTGGTTAAGAAGCGGCGCCCTGCTGTTGGGGCGAAGTAGACCGCCGCCTGTTTAGTTTCAATGGCCATGGTCACCTCACGAAGCAATGCGGTCTGCGTAGGAGCTGGCGATCAGCCAGAGCGTGCACAGGGTCAGGGTGATGAAACTTCCTCGCCACATAGCGATGCGCTTGGCGCGCTGGCGGGCGGTCATGGCTTCGGCTCCAGCGCCTTGATGGCAGATTTGCCAAGCGCACGCAGAGACAGTCGGAAGCCGCGAAGAGCCAGCCGCGCTTTCTTGCGCTCTCTTGCAAAATACCAAGCGCGAGTGCAGTGGACGCAGCCTTGCTTGAGCAGGTTATCCATCACTTCATCGTCATTCAGCCTGCGGTCTTCGTCTTCTGCCCACAACTGAAATGCATCCCACAAGTGCGTTTTGCGGCGATTCTTCTCGTCGTAGAGAATTCGCCAATGCTCTTCGCTGCCATTGGGCCAAGGCAGTTCGCCTAGTTCAGGAAACTCGTTGACAGGCTTCGGACCGAGCTGATCAAAACGGTTTTCGCATTGGCCAAGATGCTCGCCGATAGAGCGTGTCAGCGACTTGATCCTCTGCAGTGCACTTTCGTGCGCCGCCAGGGCGATGAGTGTCGAGCGCTCAAGCTTCATACCCGCACCTCATACGACAGCGTCCACTCACCGCACAGGCAGGCCCGGCGGCTCCAGGCCTCAGGGTTGGAGATGTGCGCCCGTTCGGCGGCCTGCATGGCTTCCCACATAGTGCGGCCCTTGAAGACCATCAGCACGCGGTCGGCTGGCACTGCCAGGTGCTCGGGAAGCTCATCGACCATTTCGTCAATCAACGATTTCACGATGGGCTGGATCATGGCTGCACCTGCTTGCGGTAGCCGGCTGCAATGACCGCTTCGCATGAAGCGCGGTCAAGAATCCAGTCTGTGTCGGCAGCCAGTTCGTCGATTGCCTTCTGGTGCTCTTCCGCCGCGATCTGCTCGGCGGTGCGGATGGGGCGGAAGATGTAGTCGCTCAGCGTGCCAACCTTTTCGCTCCCGTTGCCGTCCGCCTCGAAGATAACGAGCTGCTTGCCGATGGCGACTATCACCGTCTCGTAGAAACCAGGGCGAGCCCAGTCAGGCTGCGCGTTTTTGTGCTTGGCTTCGATCGGGACGCCAACTGGCGGCAGGCCTTCGCCGTTCCACAAGATGGGGCGGGCAATCATTCTCTCCAGAGATTCCTTAACTACCGTAGGCCTTTGGATGTTGTTCAAGTTTCCGTCGTCGTCCACCTGCCAAGCTTCGGGGAAGTGGTTGCCTTCCTTGCGCCAGAAGACGGCAACCCACATACCGCTGTCGTCGAGTGGCGGGGTGTAATGTGTTGCGGTTGGCGCCTTGCTCCAATCAATGCTCATGCCGCCTCCTTGCGCCGCTGGCAGATCCGCCGAAGGCGCGCGCTGTAGTAGTGGAATTCTTCAAGGGTGATGAGAGGCTCAAAGGCCTGCATCGCGTTGATGATGATTTTCTCGACGTGGGCCTCGTAGAAGCGCGGGGCGTCCGGGCGCTCAAGATCATCCAGCGCCTGCGAGATTTGTACGTGCACGCTGGCCGGGCTGTTCATGCATCGTCCTCGGCTTCCTCGCGCTGGGCGGCGGCTGCATCCGGCGCAAACTCGCGCAGCAGGTCTTCGGCCAGCTCATGCAGCTTGCCCAGCGGGTGGCGGGTCGGGCCCAGCAGGTACTGGGCGTTGGTCTTGCCCGGGGCGCCGGCCATGGCGTCGATGACCAGGCGCCCGAAGCCGTCCTGGTCGTCCTGGCCGTCGATTTGCCGCTGGTTCAGGTGGTTCTGCACCACCGTGGCGAACTCGCCGGCGGTGACCCGGCGCTGCGGCCCGTTGCGGCGTTTCCACACCACGTCCGAGCCCTGCACCAACTGCTCGGCAGCGCTCTCCAGCCACGCCACCTGGGCCTGGCTGTCATCAGCCACGACCGGAAGGGTTGTTTTCCAAACGTCGTAATTGCGTAGGGCGTAGCCCATGATGACCTCCAGGTCTTTTGCAGAACCCTCAAGACAGCACCCTTCGTCCCGCTGGTTGCCGTTGGGCGCGGGGAGGGAGCTGTCTGGAGGGTTCGGGGAAGGGGGGGCAGATGGCCGGCGCTGATCTCCGGCTTTCGGGAAGTAACGCTTGAGTCATTTCACACCCGCCACTTCGGGCCGACTGGCTGAGCCAGGTTCAAGCGCTCGCGCATCAGCCTGCGCGGTCATCTGCGTGTTGCTGTGATACCAGGTGGGCGGTTATAGGCCGCAGTTTCGTCCGGCATCGATAACCCCTCTCGCGACGGTGGCTGCCGTCCAACTATCGTTGTGCGAAAGGGGTTATCGATGGGCTCTCGGGGGAGAGCCTGGCGTCGCTCAATCCTCATCTTCCTGATTGAGCATCGCCTCGACCTGTTCTGCTGTGGGCGCCTTCCAGTTCTTGATCTGGCCCGTGGCCAGGTCGATGTTCAAGATCAGGTAATCGCCGTAGTGCTCACCAGGGAAGAAGTCGGGTACGTAGCCTTCGTAGGCTGCCACCTCATCGCCCTGGGCGTCCTTGATGCCTGCTGCAAAGCCATCTCTGACCTTGATGTGCAAGTGCAGCTCGGTCACGTCGACCTGCACCGTTTTCTGCTGGTTGATTTGCATGTTGCTGCCCTCCGTTGATTTCCAAAGCGCCCGGTCGCCCAGGCGCTTCAGTAAATCGCCGATTAGGCGGCCCGCACTTTGCTCGGGCGGGCCCGGAGCTGTTTGCCCTCTACATCAACCACCAGGTACAGGCCGCCACCGCGGCGACTGCCCAGGTCCTGCGTGCCAACGTACTTGCCCGCCTTCTCGGTGCCGCGCGGGTTGGTGATGACCACTGGCTGGCCGGCGCTGAAATTGCTCATGCTGCGTTTCCTTTTTTGGGTTGATTTCCCTGATGACCCTGCCACCCAAGGTCATCGAGGAAATCGGGTCAGGCTCATGGCAGCCGATGTGCCATCGCAAGGCGCTGATGAAGACGGGAGCGGTGGTATTTGAAAGCGCTGATCTGCTCAGCCTTTGCAGGGTCCCAGCCAGCTCCTTCCCGGCACTCAGCCATGAAACCCAGGATGTTGGTCGCCACACCGCGAGCGCGACGAGCCTTGAACTGTTCCATCGATTCGCCTTCGGCGCGGAGCTGGTTTTGATTGCGCATTTGTCTGCCCTCCAGGGCGGTTGATTTCCCGTCAGCCCCTCGTGAGAAGGGCTGCCAGTGAAATCTGGTCTTGCTGGCCGGTGTTACGCGCCACCTCCGGCTGGGCAGAACGCAACATCCGTTCGTTTCCGCCCCATGCGTGTCGCCGCGGTTTCCCCACCTGGCCGGCGTCACACATTTCGTGATCGATGATCTTCCGGCTGGCTTGCATGGTTTGGCGTCCTCCCATGAGGGGAGTCCGGCAGCTTCCAGAGGCTGCATGGGCCGACTGTTTGTTGCTCGCATTTACCGGTTGCCCGGGGTAGTCGGTCGCGAGGATCTTGGCGGTGGTAAAGAGCGGCAGGCCTCTTCAGGCCCTGGCGCCCTTGTCGCTGGCGTTGAGGTGAATTTAGCCACAAGCTAAAGCGCCGTCAATAGCTCAGGGCTAAATAAATTTAGCTGGGCATAAAAATGCCCGCTCTAGGCGGGCTTCGCTTGAGGGAGAAATTCGCTCTTGCGGCGACTTCGGTAGGTACGGGCCGGGCCAAGGCCCACGCAATCAATGCGCAAAAGGATACAAGCCTGACAAATTCCCCCTATCTCTAAACCGTAAGTCTACTAAACGGATCCCTTTACCGGCCGTTTAGCATTGCGCTATGATTTGTAACAACACTGTACAAATATACAGCTAAAGGAGGGCGGTATGGGCATGGCGCAGAAAGCACTGGCACAACGTGAACAAATGACCGGTGCAGAGCGGCTAGGGCTTCGGGTGTCAGCGATGATCAATCACCCACTGGCGCAGGTTCAGCGCTGGGTGACCATCCACCAGCTCGACATGGACGCCCAGGAAGACTGGGATGGGATTCTGGAGGTGCTGGCAAGCACGGATGGCATCGATCTGACCTTCCATGACGACGGCGCGGTGACAGTGAAGTGGGAGGCTCAGGAGAGCGATGAGCCGACTGCGGCGGCGGTGGCAGAGGACGAGAGGAATCTGTGGGAGGCGAGAGAGGAGGAGGCTGCGCCTTTCTGATGAGCACAAAAAAGCCCGCTACATGGCGGGCTTTGATGGAGTAAGTCGGTTCTTTCTTGTTACCGATTCAGGGATGGAAGGTCGAAAAAACATATTTTAATGCAACGCCGAGTAGCGCAGAGGCAATCGCACCTATCACGATTGCGCCTCCTAGGTACTTACCCATAGTGACCTTAATACCATTCACATCTTCTCCGACCTTCTTGGTATCGGCCTTGATGCTGCTAACATCTTTCTCGATCCGCTCAAATCTCGACTCGGAAATTTTTTCCCAAGCTTTATCTCGCTCAGCTTGGGCTGCTAGAAACCCTGCAAACTTTTCTGACAAGGCAGCATCTCTAGCAGCCTGCTCCGCCCGGAACGACTCCTGACGGATGTCAATTTCACGCTGGAGCTGGGCATCGCGTAGCGACAACTCATTACGGAAATCGTCTGCTCGACGCTCCTCCGCCTTCTCCATACGGTCAATACGCTTATCCATCCGCTCTTCGATAGCGGACAAGGTAGTATTCATTTCTTTACGAGAGAGATCGGTCATGGGTGCAGTATTAGCATATTTTCCAGAATTGTCACGACGACTAGAAACGTCAGCGTCAGTTCCTGTATTGACGCTATACCTCTCTCGAACGCGATGCTTTTCAACGCCTCCCGGCTTGAGTGCGTCAGCGGGTGGCTCCGCAGACTGCGTGTAAGTCCCAGTCGGAGCATACAATTCTAGCTTCGCGCGCACATCCTCGCACGAATAGTTATTCATCCTCCGGTTCCTCGTGCTCACCAGCCTCTAGCTCCAAAGGAAGCTGCTCATCCGGGTTGGCCTTCACCCAATCATGAACGATTCTTGCCAAATGAGACCGCATAAAGCCACATTTTGTGCAAAACGTTGAAAAAATGGAAACATAGGGGCGACGCTCGACATTTCGAACCATCAGTCCAAATCGATAGGTGTTCTCCTCTCCTTCCTCGCGCATGATGGTCCAGCTTTGATTTTTACAAGCAGGGCATGTCGGGTCAGTGTTTTCGGACAGAAATCGGATGAAGTCACTGGTTTCTGTTTTGAAAAAATCTTTGCGAGGAGTCGGGTTGGTATCGTCCGTCATGGAATGTCATCCAAAAAAGTTGCGCAAATAATCGGCAGAGCAGGTGGTGCGGCTTGACGCGGTCGGCGCTAGCAATTTACTTGGTCAGGCAAGGTGCGCATTCCACACCAGTAGCACCTTAGCTTGAATGAAGGTGTCATCCACTCGAATGTCCTCAGGCGGATGGTTCGTGTTGTCCGAGATCATCTTGAAATGATCCTTGCCCTTCTTCTGTAGGCGCTTGATGTACAGCAGGTCCTCGTGGGAAAACAGGTAAATCCCATCCCCGATGAATTCCCGGATACTCACGTCGACCAGCAACGGATCGCGGTGCTTGATCGTGGGCGCCATCGACTGGCCCCAGCCGGTGACCAGCTTGAGGTGGAAGTGTTCCTTGAACTCGACACCCATCTCGCGCAGGTGCTTCGGGCTCACCCGCACGTCCTGGAGCATTTCCGGGTAGTCGTGGGCCACCTGGCCGCCACCCATCGCCGCCCGGACGTCGTAGTGAGCAATCCACACCTCGTCCCCGACCTGGCCGGGGCGGGAGAATTCGACCGCGATCACGTTGCTTTCCCCTGGCTCGTCGGCTGCCGCGAGCAGGCGGGCACGCGCTTCGGCTGACAGCCCTTTGCCTTGCTTGGCCAGCATCTGCTTTACCATATCCGCAGCTGATAGAGAGCTGTCTTCCTTCCCATAGATTGGTCCTTGCTCTTCAACTATTGCAGGGGCGCTCACGATTTCGTCGTATACAAGTGCGTCAAACCAACCCCGTGGCAAACCTTCCACGCTTTCAATCCGGCGCGCCACATCGTCGCCCAAGTTCTTAGCCGTCTTTTCGGAAAGGATCTGGCTCAAGTGTGCAGGGGCCATCCCCCAGCGCTCGGCGCAGGCTCCCTTCCTCTGGTTGCCAATCAGCTTGACCAGGTTCTGTTTTCGAATCGCGTAAATATCCATGCGCGCAAGCATGCCAGCGTTTAGCTGTTTGCTAAATGTGCCCATAGCTAAATTATTTCCTTGCTCTGAAATTAGCCCTAAGCTAAATTCTGTCCATGTGTAAGGAGAAAACCATGAATGATCATCTTCGCGATTGGCTGGCCAACGCTACGAACGATCGGCGCCAGGACGTTGCGGCAGCCGCAAAGACCACTGTCGGCCACCTGTGGCAGCTCGCAGGTGGTCACCGCAAAGCCTCTGCCGAACTGGCGGAGCGCCTTCAAGACGCCTCGGCAGGGGAGATCACCATTGCCGGTCTGCGGCCGGATCTCGTTGACCTCGCACACAAGGTGCTTCGCGGCGCCGCCTAACCCCGACCCTGGCGCTTCGAACTGAGCGACACCGTCGCTTCCTCGAAGCCCCGCAACACCTCAGGCCCTAAACGCTTCCGCATCGCCTCAGCGCGCTGCTCGAAAGCTGGCCCCAGCCTGAGCTGGCAAGACAACGGAAGGATGGACGCCACGGCGGCCATGAAGCAGCAGAGGGCGGCGATCTCGCCCTGAAGTTCGGATTGCTCGGTCATGGGACACATCCTGATCAGTTTCAGTAGGCACATTTTCGGCGAGTGGGCACTGAGCCACCACGGAAACAGAAGTGAGGTTTTACGAATGGAAGATTTCCTGAGGGCCTGCCAGGCCGCCGTGCTCGACAACGAAGCCAAGGCCCTGGCCGCGAAGATGGGCCTCCCCCATGTCGGCCTGCTGCAGCGCGCCAACCCCGACAACGAAGCGCACCACCTGACCATCGAGCATCTGTTTGGTGTGCTGCTGCATACCGGCGATATGCGCCCTCTGGCTGCCCTGGCCGATGCGTTCGGTTTCAGCCTGGTAGCTCGCGCAGCTCCTCAGCCACAGGCGCTCACTGCCTCGTTGATCAACGTGGGGAAGGAGGTTGCTGACCTGACCATCGCCGTCCACAGCGCGCTGGAGGACAACCACGTCAGTTCTTTCGAGAAGGCGCAGATCAAGGTCGAGATCGACCACGTGCGCCAGAGCCTGGATGTGATGGCGGCCTCGGTGAAGGCAGCCTGAATTTCGGACACAAAAAAGCCGGGATTGCGGCCCGGCTTGATGCTGTAACGAGTGAGGTAAGTATGCACACACAGAACCAAGCGATCAATACCCACCCCGCGCCACGAAATGGCAGCTCCGAAAACGTGGCGCGCACGATGTCGTCGCGGGAGATCGCCAGCGTCACTGGTAAGCGCCACGACAACGTGAAGCGCGATATTGTCGCCATGCTCAAAGAGCTGACGGCTGATGTACTCAAATTTGAGGACATCTACCTGGACGGTCGCAACCGGGAGCAGATCCAGTACCTGCTGGATCGTGAGCACACAGACTGCCTGCTGACCGGCTACAGCGCCGGTCTGCGCATGAAGGTTATTCGCCGCTGGCATGAGCTGGAAGGGCAGTCTCAGGCGCGCCATGCAGTTATGGCCAACGGTACCAAGGTGGTCGGCGAGATCGCCATCATGGAATGCTTCACACGCCTGCTGAAGCCGGCGCCGTCCTGCCAGATGCTGATGCTGACCAAGATCGCAGAGAACAACGGCCTGGACCCAAAATTCCTCCCAGGCTATGCCGTGGATGCCGCGCCGGACGCCACTGGCGGCTCCAGCATGGCCACCAAGTCGGTGACCGCGCTGATTAAGGATCACGGCATTGCCCGCACGGCCGCTGCCTTCAACCGCGCTCTTGCTGCCCACGGTTACCTCAAGAACATGCAGCGCAAGAACTCCCGCCAAGTGATCGTCGATTTCTGGTCTGTCACCGACAAGGGCCTGCGCTACGGCAAAAACCTGACCAGCCCTCAGTCCCCCCGCGAAACGCAGCCGCACTGGTACGTGGATCGCTTCGTCGAATTGGCCAAATTGGTCGGGAAGGCCTGACATGCAGTTCACTGTGACCATCAACCAGGTGAAGGCGTTGGAGTGGGGGCTGAATGCTCAGCAGGCCCTGCTGTTCGCGTTCGTCTACGGCTGCCCAAGCTGGACCAAGGCCGTGAAGACTGACGACGGGATCTACTTCGCCCTGAGCAAGGCGAAGATCGTCGAAGAGCTTCCGCTGCTGACTGATCGGCCCGACACCGCTTACCGGCTGCTGAAGGCTCTGGACGCGGCCGGCCTGATCGAGCTGTCCAGCAACGCCAACATCACGCTGTTCCGCTTGACCGCGAAAGCTGCGGAGTGGAACCAGAAAGTGGATGGGTCGGAAAAATATCCGACCCCACCAGAGAACAAGGGTCGGAAAAAAATCCGATCCACCTCGGAAAAATCTCCGAGCAAGGTCGGAAAAAAATCCGAGCAAGGGTCGGAAAAATCTCCGACAAATCAGGATACCAATAATCAGGATACCAATCAGGGTACCAGTCAGGACTTGCAAGCCGCCCCGGCTGCGCCGTCGCAACCTGCCGGTTTGGTTCTAGTTTCCAGCGATAAGCCGCGGTGTGAAATCCCTGCCGATATGCCGGGCCCCAAAGACCAGTCCTGCAAAACCTTCAAGGCCTGGGCCAACTACGCCATGGCCTACCGCAAGCGCTACGACGCCTGGCCGGTATGGAATGCGAAGGTGGCGGGGCAGGTTGGCCAGCTGGTCGACCGCCTCGGCGCCGGTGTTGCCCACCACGTCGCGGCGTACTTCCTGAGCATCAACGACTCGCGCCTGATCAACGGCTGCCATGGCATCGGTGATCTGCTGGCCAAGGCAGAGGCCTACCACACCCAGTGGGCGACCAACCGCCAGATGAATGCGACCACCGCCCGCCAGATGGAAAACACCCAGGCCAACGTCAATGCCGCCCAGCAGGCTGCCGACAACATCCGTTCGGGAGGTGCGCGCAATGCTTTCCTCTGAAGAAATCGCACAACTCGCCGGCGCTATCTGCGCCACTGCAGAAACCTTGGGTCAGACCATCAGCGCCACGGCTGCCGAGCTCATGGCCGGTGACCTGGCCGAATTCTCGCCCAAGGACATCCGTACCGCGCTCCAGGCCTGCCGCCGGGAGCTGACCGGCAAGCTCACCCTTGCCGCCGTGATGCAGCGCATCCAAGCCGAAGACGGGCGCCCCGGGCGTGATGAAGCCTGGGCAATCGCCCTGGCGTCGAGCGACGAGTTCGACACCGTGGTGATGACCGACGAAATCCAGCGTGCTTTGAGCGCTGCCCGGCCAGTGCTGGACGCTGGCGACAAGATCGGCGCCCGCATGGCGTTCATCAGCGCCTACGACCGGTTTGTCTACGACGCCCGCGCCACGGCGGTGCCGGTGAAGTGGAGCCTGTCCATGGGGTTCGATCCCGCTCGCCGCATCGCCGCTGTGAACACCGCCGTGCAGCTCCAGCGCATCCCCCAGGAGCGCGCCACGCTGCTTCTGGCCGACTTGAGCCATGAGCCCATCACAGAGGATGGCCGCGCCATCGCGGGGCTGCTGACGGGCACCATGGCTCGCCCCACCGCCAAGCTCCGCGAAAAACTCAAGGCGGTGAAGGACAGCATGCTCGCCATGCGCAGGGCTACGGCCGCAGAGAAGCTTGAGATCAAGATTGCCGCTGCCAACGATCTTGCCGCCCGCCGGGCGCTGCTGATCCAGCAGGCCAATCAGTCCACCACCGAGGATCGTGTTTGATGGCCATGTCCGAACCCCGTGTTACCCAGCTACTGGCCGGCCAGTCGTCAATCGCTCGCAAGGTGTTCCAGCACGTCCCAATCCAGGACAGCTGGAGCACCCACGACATCCACTCCGCCGCTATGGCTGCCAACTCCACCGCAGTGTCGAGCTACGCGGTTCGCCGCGCCCTGGGCGAGCTCAAGGAAGCCGGGATCATTCGTGAGCCGGTCGGTGGCAAATTCCAGCGCGATGCGTTTTCCCCAAAAGCCAAGAAGGAGCCGGCCATGCCGAAAGTAGCCAATGACACCGTGGTGTCGATCAAGAAGCCGCAGGTCGGCGCCCTGGATGCGCTGGCTTTGCTATCGGGCGAGGTCGTCAGCCTGGCCGACGAGATCGGTAACCGTCTGCGCAAGTTGGCCGGCCGCATCGAGGAGGTGGCGCTGTCGGTCGAAGCTGAGCGTGAAGGCAATGCCGAATCGCTGGAGAAGCTGAAGCAGCTCCAGTCGATCCTGAAAAGCATCGGGGGTGCGTAGCCATGGCTGAAATCGTGATGCGCAGCCGTGAAGACACAAGCCGGCTGAACGGCTTCCTAGACGGCACGGACTTCTCGAAGCCCAAGAAGATCATCATCCAGGACCTGGACCGCAGCGGGGAGCAGAACAAGCTGCTTCACGCCAGGCTGACCGATATCGCCAACCAGGTCGAGCACGCCGGCAAGAAGTGGGGCGTCCTGATCTGGAAGCGGCTGCTGACGGCTGCATGGCTGCGTGAGGCCGGCGAGCGCCCGCAGATGATACCGGCGCTCGATGGGCATGGCTTCGACGTTGTGTACGAGCGCACAAGCAAATTGAGCGTGAAGCAGTGCGCCGAGCTGCTGGACTGGATCGAGGCATTCGGTGGCGAGCACCAGGTGCGCTGGACAGCCAAGGATCACTGGGGAGGGCGGTATTCGTGATCGCAGCTAAACCGCCAAAGGCCAAGAAGTGCCTCAATGCTGCCTGCGCTGCCAAGTTCATCCCGCAGCGTCTGGGCCAAAAGGTGTGCAGCCCAGCCTGTGGTCTGGCCATCAAGGACGTGAACCAGGAAAGGGCGCGCAAGTCGCTGGCCGCGATCGGGCGCAAGGAACTGCGTGCGGCGAAGGAGCGGGTCAAGACGCGCGCCGACCACATGCGTGAAGCTCAGATCGTGTTCAACGAGTGGATCAGGCTGCGTGACGCCACCCTGCCATGCGTGAGCTGCGGCCGGCACCACGAAGGCCAATATCACGCTGGCCACTACCGCACGGTGGGCGCCAACCCAGAGTTGCGCTTTGAGCCCCTGAACGTCCACAAGCAATGTGCGCCATGCAACAACCACAAATCCGGCGACATCGTGAACTACCGCATCACTCTGGTGGCCCGCATCGGCGCTGCCAAGGTTGAGTGGCTGGAAGGGCCGCACGAGCCCAAGCGTTACACCATTGAAGACTTGAAGGCGATCAAGGCCGAGTACCGCGCGAAGATTCGCGCGTTGAAGGGGGAAGCAGCATGAAGATCAATTCCGCGCGGTTGGCCTGGCACGACTGCACCTACACTGAAACCCGTGGCGGGCTTTCTGGGCTAGAACAGCAGTGCCTGCTGGGCACCGCGGTTCAGACCACGGATCGCGGCGTGACTGCCAATTCTGCCGCCCACGGCACCGTGGCTGGCTGGATTCAGTCGGCGATCGCCAAGCTCACCCCAGAGGTGCGCGTCTTCGGCGATTTCATGTACGCCCCACGTCCCGACCGCCGCCGCGCTGACGATATCCGAGAGGCAGCGGAGGAGGTCGTCTTCAATCTGGTGGTGGCCAGGTCCCCGCGCATGACCGCAGCCAAGCGCGAGAAGTTGGAGTACGTGGTGAAGGGTGTGATGCGCCGGTACCAGTACATGCACCAAGGCGGGCAGTCGGCCAACGCTGACCCGCTGGCCAGCCCGGAAAAGTTTCGGGCCTGGCTGTACGCCGAGATGGGTTGCCGCCTGGAGTCATGCGCCTGGGCTCGCGACTGGGAGCCGTTTGTGCAGCGCGCTTTCGAGTGCTGCGAGGACCTGGATCGGATGGCATTGAGCCCGGTGGCAGCAGTAATTTACGAGATGAAGGATGCGGCGTAGACGGCTTCAAAGCAGACGCCGGAGACTGAACGGGACTATCTGGGACGGAACGAGACCATTAGGTGTTGACTTCCCGCACGGCTGACGGCATCATTTCCCCATAGTTAGGATTTTGCCTACGGCAACTTCCTCGAACGAACCGGCCACTGCGCCGGTTTTTTTATGCCTGCCAGAAAGCAAAAAGCCCCGACACGTTCGTGGCTTTTTCGTATGCGCATGTAAAGAAAGAGAGGGCGACTCCAGGGAGTGTTTCGACCACCTCCTGTAGTCACCAGATCGCAGACAGTACCTGCAAGCCAGCCAAGGCCCCCTGCTCACGCGCGAGCGGGACGGATCCTAGCAGAAAATAAGGCTTTGCGGATGAAATCCGAATACAGGTGCGGTAAATGCAGCAAGCTGCTCGCGAAAGTGGGCGCTTATACAGAAATCCAAATCAAGTGTACCCGTTGTGGAACGCTAAATGACCTGAAGACCCATGAGTCTCCAAGCGCGCCGGCGAGCGAATCTGCTAGGGCTAAAACCCTGGCGCCTACATTGGAGAAACACCATGGCTGGCCCTATTGAACTGCCTCCTACTGTTATTTACGGATCGAGTGATTCGTCTGAGACCTATGCATACGATTCCAGCTGGGATGCCAGCTTTCAGAGCGTTCCTCCCTACGTTCGACAGATCCTTGAAATTCCGCTCATCGCTTCCGCAACAACCCTCAACGGTGAAGCTGTCTGGGATGCAGTCGCTGACGGCGACTCCGTTACGGCTCTGAACGAGGTATGCAAGGGGATTAGTAACCAGACCTACGATATCGTGAAGCGGCAGTTGGCAATGCACTGTTATGGGGCGTTTTCGTTGGGGAATGCGGGTCTCTATTCTCTGGCTGCCGACCAGAATGCCACTCTAAAGGATTACTACGGCCAGTTTCTAACCAGTGGCGTGGATTGGACTGCTGCCTGGGGAACTCACGGCGTTGATTTCGTTGGGACGCCGCTGATGCCCGTCGCTGCGATAGGCTATTGGCTGTTCGGTGGCGGCATTGATCGATACGTTCACATCGGCTCCCTGGATCTGCAGGTGGTCTCGACCGACTTTACTCCGATCACTGACATTCTCAACGATGCATCAAAAGGGGCTGGCATTTACCAGCTACAAGCGTCGCCATTCAGCTACAACACTTTTAGTCGAGCTCCGCTGGACTTGCCTGCAGCTGGTATGATCGGGCGAATCAGTGGTTCTCTCACTGGTACATTGACGATTACTGCCGATGGCCAGTACTCGTTCTCCGGATCGTTCACTCTGAACCCTGACCGGTATGATGCCGATCTTAGTAACCGGTCATGGGCACAGGAAGCTCTCACCACCTTCCTGCGTCAATTGGGGGATACGTTCGGCCACGCGGATTACACGATTAACTTCCTCGATGCACAAAAAGTCGAGTTCACTGGAAGCAGGTAAGCAGATGTTGAAGAAGGCCTCAGGGATTTACATGATTTTGGCTGTTCTCGCGATGGCGGGATGCGAGGATAAGTCAAAGGAGCAGTCATGCCAAAGTAATGGCGAGGCCTTCTTCAAAAGCTCGATTGATAGCTACTACAGCAGGCACGACAAGAGCGCGGTAGGTAAGTACGTACTGAAGGATGGATCGCGCTACGACACCACAAACGACTGGTGGGTGGTACCGTTCGACTTGGACGGGGAGCAATACCTCGCCATGATTAGTTGTGACGGTCACCTAGAGTTGAGCTTGGGGAGGCCGTAAAAAGCTAGCTGCCCTTATCGGCGGCAGTGTTATGACAAGGCCCAGCCATCGCGCTGGGCTTTTTCGTTTTCGGCCCCTCCGCACCCATTGCTCCGAGCTGAGAGTGCTGCAGGGGCTTTTTGCTTTTGCGTGGTAGAGCAGCGGTCAGCTCGGTGGGCTCATAACCCGCAGGTCGGTGGTTCGAATCCACCCCTCGCAACCATATTTTAGAGCCCTGTCTAGGGCCTATTGCATTCCGGAGTTTCCAATGGAGCCAGCCACTACTGCCACAGGAGCACTGTTGGCGAAGTACGGTGTTGCGCTGGCCGGATTCGCCGGCGCTGTCCTATCTCTCACGTTTCTCCGTGGACTGACTCGTAAGCAGGCAGCCGCGGCGGTGGTGACGGGCTTCGTGTCCGCGATCTTCACCACCCAGCTCGTCGTTGCATACTTCAAGCTGCCGACTGATGCAGACTCACAAAATGGGGTGGCCTTCCTGATCGGCCTGCTGGCGATGAACATCATCCCCGGCCTCAAGGCACTTGCTGGGCAGATCGGGCCTTTCAGAGGTGCCGGACCATGAACACCATCTTGAGCGCTGTCGACGCCGTCCTTTGCAGCCTGGTCATCCTGGCCGCCATGGATTATCTGCGTCGGGTGCATCCATTCGAACAGCCCCTGCTGGCCGTGTCGTTCTACCTGGTGGCAGTGAGCGCCTTCGCATTGCTGGCTGCCCAGCTGCGCGGCCACGTCTCGCACCCTGCCGAGGTGTCGCTGCATGCCGGCATCGTCATGTACGCCTGGGCCCGTCGGCATCACATTTTCGTATGGCGCGGTCAAGAGCGGCGCAAGGCGAGCACACGATGAACATCCTGAAATCTATCCGTGCCTGGTTCTCCGGGCTCACTACCAAGAAGGAGCCAGTCATGGCTGATCCAACCCCTGAAGTCACCACCGCACCTGCCACTACCACCGACACCGACAAGCTGAAGGCGCTGCTGGTTGCCCTGGGCCACGACGTGGAAGCTGAGTGGGACCACCTGATCGCCCTGGTGCAGAAGGCCGTCTGATCTGCCGCGCCACGAAATGGCGGGTAGCAGTTCGTGGCGCGCACTGACTGAGGATTCCCCATGGGAGCCAAAACCAATTCCTCGAAGGGCGTCGCAGCTCTGGGCTGGTCCGCGCTTGCGGTCCTCGCTCTCTGCGTCCTGGCCTACACCTTCATCTGACCCACGCAGCAGAGAGGCAGCCTCATGGACAATCAGCACAAGAAGATCACCGGTTACCGCGACCTGACCCAGTCCGAGATCGACGGCATGAACTCGATCAAGGCCCTTGAGGCTGATGCGGGCGAGCTTTTCAAGCAGATCGGTCAGATTGAGGGCGTTGACCAGCGCCTGTTGGCCCTGGCCAAGACTAATCTGCAGCAGGGCTTCATGTGGTTTGTGCGCTCGATCGCCAAGCCAGCCGACCCTTTCAGCTGAGGTGCGCTATGGGTGATGTGACCCGCCTGCATCATGCATTGCCGCTCGGCCCAGAGGTCGCAGCCGCAGTAAAAGGCCTAGATAGCGCAATCGCCAATGCCATCGACGCTGCCAAGGCTGCCGGCATACCCCAGGGCCTGGTGGTTGGCATCCTCCACGGCCATGCCCATGCTGAGACGCACAAGATGGTGGTGAAGTGAACAGGCCATATCCGCCCAAGGAAGCGACCGAGCTATCTGACCTAGCGGACATAGGCATCCGGCTTGCTCCCGCGCCAGAAGTGTGGGAATGGGTTGGAATCCATGTGCTCGCTGAAGACGGGGAGATCCACAACCCCGACCACGCCCATCTGCTCGACGCCAATGTCCGCGTGATGTGGGCCTCTTCCAGCTTCGAGAAGGCAGGCCGCCGGGTGTTGGGCCAAGCCGAACAGGTCGCCTTCCGAGCAGGGGGGTGGCAGAAGGCGCGGATGGAGCAGCAGATGCGTGACTGGTTTGGCGAGGTGCCGGCCTTCATCATCACGCTGGCCGCCGACTACTGCGCCTACTGCAGCGATACCGAGTTCTGCGCCTTGGTAGAGCATGAGCTTTATCACATCGCCCAAGACACCGACCGATACGGCGCGCCGGCCTTTACCCAGGACGGCGGCCCAAAGCTGAAGCTGCGCGGACACGACGTGGAAGAGTTCGTCGGTGTCGTCCGCCGCTACGGTGCGAGCGAGGAGGTGCAAGCCTTGATCGACGCCGCAAATCAACCCGCCGAGGTGGGCAAATTGAACATTTCGAGGGCCTGCGGAACCTGTCTGCTCAAGTCGGCCTGATTCCCATGACAGGTTTTGACGGATGAGGCCCCTATGGCAGTGCTACGAAGCGAGGTAAAGGCCTTCATTGTGCAGGCTCTGGCCTGCTTCGATACGCCCTCCCAGGTGGTCGCCGCGGTCAAGACAGAGTTCGGCATTGAAATCAGCCGCCAGCAGTGCGAGTCGCACGATCCCACGAAGTTCGCCGGGCAGGGCCTGGGCAAGAAGTGGGTCGAGCTGTTCCATGATGCGCGCAAGCGCTTTCGTGAAGAGACAGCTGATATCCCCATTGCCAATCGCGCGTTCCGACTTCGCACGCTGGGACGCATGGCCGAGAAGGCCGAGAACATGAAGAACATGGCGCTGACTGCCCAATTGCTGGAGCAGGCAGCCAAAGAGGTAGGCGACGTATACGTGAATCGCCGCCTTGAACCCGACAAGCCCCTTGGCTCCCAGGCTGATCAGCCGCACGCGATCGCTGAGTACACCCTGGAGCCTGATGAGAATGTCCCGTCTACCCCGTACCTATGACCCCCCGGTAAAGCTGACGCCGAAGCAGGCGAACATCTACGTTTGGGGCTTCCAGCCTGAGGCACGATTTCGCGATGCCGTGTGTGGCCGGCGGTTCGGCAAGACCTTTCTCGGCAAGGCAGAGATGCGCCGCGCGGCCAGGTTGGCTGCGGAGTGGGGCGTAAGCGTGGAGGATGAGATTTGGTACGGCGCGCCGACCTTCAAGCAGGCCAAGCGTGTGTTCTGGCGCCGCTTGAAGCAGGCGATCCCTGAAGCCTGGCGCGCGACCCGGCCGAACGAGACGGAATGCTCAATCACTCTGAAGTCCGGTCATGTCATGCGAGTGGTGGGGCTCGACAACTACGACAACCTGCGCGGTTCCGGCCTGTTCTTTGTCCTGGTGGACGAATGGGCCGACTGCCCGTGGGAGGCCTGGGAGGAAGTCCTGCGGCCGATGCTCTCGACCTGCCAGTACACGCTGCCTAGCGGTGATACGCGCAAAGGCGGTCACGCACTGCGGATCGGCACGCCGAAGGGCTTCAACCATTGCTACGACACGTTTCAGGATGGCCGGCCAGGCCATGAGCCCGACCACAAGAGCTGGCTCTACACCTCGCTGGACGGCGGCAACGTCCCCGCCGAGGAACTGGACGCGGCGCGCCGGAAGATGGACCCGCGCACGTTCCGCCAGGAGTACGAGGCCAGCTTCGAGAACTATGCGGGCGTCGTCTACTACACCTTCAGTCGCGACGAGTGCCGCACCACTGAGCGCATCAAGCCCGGCGAGGCGCTGCACATTGGCATGGACTTCAACGTCATGAAGATGAGCGCCGTGGTCTACGTGGTGCGCGACGACCTGCCGATGGCTCTGGATGAGTTCCACGCCGTGCGCGACACGCCGGAGATGATCGAGAAGATCAAGGCTCGCTTCCCTGGCCACACCGTCGCGGTCTACCCGGATGCCAGCGGCCAGAACACCAGCAGCAAGAACGCAAGTGAATCGGACCTGTCCTTGCTCAAGAAGGCGGGTTTCACGGTGGTGGTCGACTCGATGAACCCCAGCGTCAAAGACCGCGTGAACGCCCTCAACGCCATCCTGCTAAACAGCTACGGCGAGCGCCGCCTGAAGGTCAACATCGACCAGTGTCCGCAGCTCACGCTCTGCTTGGAGCGCCAGACCTACACGGACAAGGGCGAGCCTGACAAGGACCCGAAAAAGGGCCACGACCACATGAACGATGCTGCTGGCTACTTCATTGCCAAGCGCTACCCGATCAAGTCTCAAACTGCCGGCGCGCGCCGTATTGGAGGATTGGCCTGATGCCAGTGCAATCGACAAGCCCAGACTACGACGCCCATCTGCCCGAGTGGCTGATGATGGACGACGCGCTCGAGGGCGAGTGCGCGATCAAGCGCAATGCGGTCAACCTGCCCAAGCCCAGCGGCATGGTGGAGGCCGAGAAACTGGACGGGCAGGGCAACGCCTACCTCTACGCGAACTACCGGGACCGGGCTCAATACGATCACTGGGTGCGCGACGCGCTCCGCTCGATGATGGGCCTGGTCTCCCGGTTGATCCCCGAAATCAAACTGCCCTCCGGCATGCAGGACCTGGAGGACAACGCCACGGCTGACGGCTTCGGCCTGAACCAACTATTCTTCCGCATGGTGCGCCAAGCCATTTCCCACGGCCGGGTGCCGCTGGTAGTGAATGTGGACGAAAGCGGCGAGCCGTACTTCTCGACCTACGCCACACGCAACGCGATCAACTGGAAGGTCGGCTCGATGGGCGGCCGGCAGGATCTCACTTTGTCGGTGTTCGTGGAGTTCCGCGACAACCAGGAGGACGAGTACGACCACGACTGCAAGCGCGTTTACCGAGTGTTCAAGCTGCTTGATGGCGTATGTCACAGCGCCGTGCTGGGCGAGGATGGCGCGGTGCTGGAGGAGCTACGGCCCTTGGGCACTGTGAACAACGACAACCAGCTGGTGCGCGGCCTGGAATACCTGCCGGTGATCTACTGCGGCTCCACCGACAACTCCCCCGGCGTCGACGAGGTGCCGCTGCTGACCATGGCCCGGGCGGCACTGAAGAGCTACCAGCTCAGCGCCGACTACTTCACCGCTCTGCACCAGACCAGCCACCCGCAACCGTGGGTGTCGGGCTTGGACGATGAGGTGGAACTGAGCGTGACCGGCCCGTCGGCCGCTTGGGATCTGGGCCGAAACGGGTCGTGCGGATACCTGGAGTTCCAGGGCGCTGGCATTGAGGCTGTCCGCCAGGCCATGGACGACCAGAAGAACGCCGCCCTGGAGGCAGGTGCCAAGGTGATGGATGCCTCAGGCGCTGAGTCGGGCGAGGCGCGCAAGACGCGTCAGAACGACCAGCATGCCACCTTGCACAGCATCGTCATCACCGTGGCCGCTGCCATTGAGCAAGGCCTGCGCTATGCCGCCGAGTGGACCGGCTACAACCCGGACGACGTGACCTTCACGGTCAAGCCGGAATTCATCATCCCCGACGTGGATGCCCAGGTACTGGCCGAGCTGCAGAAGGCAGTTGCCGCCGGCGGGATCAGCTGGGACACCTACTGGCAGTACCTGACCACCGGGAAACTGCCGGAGCGGGCCTACGACGAGGAAGCCACCCTGGTCGGTGATGAGACCGACGCTGGGCGTGGCCTGAACCTGGACAAAGACGATGGCAGCGATACCCCAACAGAACCCGGACAGCCAGCTACTGGAGCAAACGACCCGGCATAGCGTCATGCTCGAGCGGTTGAAGGCTGGCGAGGTGAAGAAGTTCGAGCGGTACCTGCGCAAGATCGACACCGTGGTGCGCGATCAGCTGACCCGCAAGGAGCTGACCACCTACGGACGGCAGAGGCTGGAGGAGTTCCTGGCTCGCGTCGACGGCAAGCTGCTGGCCATCTACAAGGACTACAGCGACCTGGTGCAGGCCGACCTGGTCGATATCGCCCAGTACGAGGCGACGTTTGAGGCCAACAGCCTCAGCAACGCGCTGTCGGTCGATGCGGTAATGCCCACCAATGCGGTCATCCGTGCCGCAGTGTTCTCTTACCCGCTGCAGGTGACCGGCCTGGACGGCGGCAAGCTGCTGAAGCCGTTTCTAAATGGCTGGACCCGGTCGGAGACGATGCGCGTAACCAACGCCATCCGCCTGGGCTATGGCCAGGGCCAAACCAATGCCGAGATCGTGAAGGCGATTCGCGGCACGGCAGACCAGAACTTCAACGACGGTATTCTCGCGGTGAGCAACCGCAACGCCCGCTCTGTCGTGCAGACGGCCATCCAGCACGTGGCCACCACGGCGCGCATGGAAACGCTGAAGGCGAACAAGGACGTGGTGCCGGGCTATCGCTGGGTATCGACGCTCGACCGTAAGACCAGCGCCCAGTGCAAGGGGCTGGATGGCCGGGTGTTCGAACTGGGCAAAGGGCCGCTGCCACCGGCGCACATCAATTGCCGGTCGACCACGGTGCCCAGCACCAGGTTGTCGGCCACTTTCTCAAAAGGGGCTACGCGGGCTTCCGTGGGTGATGCCGGCGGCGGCCAGGTAGACGCGGGTCTCAGCTATTACGATTGGCTGGCGACCCAGCCTGCGAGCTTCCAGGATGCGGCACTCGGCCCGGTACGCGGCAAGCTGTTCCGCGATGGTGGTCTGCCTCCGGCGAAGTTCGCCATGCTGCAACTGGATAGCAAGTTCCAGCCTCTGACGCTGGAGGAGCTGAAAAAGCTTGAGCCTGAAATGTTCCGCAAGGCCGGTGTAAACTGATCGCCCCACACCACAGGGCGCGCCATGATCATCGTCGAGCACGGGCAGGGCACCGATCCAGCAGCGAACAGCTACGCCGACGCTAGCTCACTTCGCTTCCATGGTGAGTACTACGGATTCCCGGTGCCGGAGGACGAGGCCGGCCAGGTCGAGTACCTGCTGAAGGCGGCTCGGGCCATGGATGCAATGCGCTGGAAGGGCGTACCGGCCTCAGCCGGCCAGCCGCTGGCCTGGCCCCGCGACGGGATCGTGCTGGCGGGTGAGTTCCTGAGCAGGGCCCTGATCCCATACGGCATCCGGCATGGCCAGGTGATGCTGGCCATTGAGCTTTACGCCGATGACCACGGCATCGAGCTGGTTGAGCCTACTCACTGCTTCGACGGCAAAACGTCCGTTCCGCTCACGCGCAGTACCGAGGCATTCCGCAACCACCCGCCATTGTGGGTCGCGAGCCGCACGCAGTTCGCCGACTACCTGGTGATGCGTGGGCTGCAGATCGTAAGGACTTAAACCTCAGCCCTGCGGTTTCAGTATTCTCCAGGACGTGGCACATTGTGAGCCCCGCAACTGGAGTGATCATCAATGGCGAAGACCGCAAAGCAGTATTTGGATTCAGAACTGGCGGAGCACCCGGTAGCCGAAGACGATCCTGGTGCATCGGTGCTATTCGCCATCGTTGATCTGCGAGAGATGGAGCCCGGGGACATTAACGAATCGATGAAGCGGGAGATCATTGAGTTGGCGATTCCCCGGTTACAAACGATTTATCCATGGGCCTCCAGCATCAAGGCCGGCCAGATCGGCACCAATCCTGCCGGTTGGCTCATGCACTTCAAAATCCAGCGATAGCACAAACCTCGAATCACAGAACCTCGGCCATGCCGGGGTTTTTTTATGCCCGCAAGGCGGGCCAACCAATCCCCAGGGGATATCCATGCCATTTGAATTTGACCCGGCCGCCGCTGGCCTCACCCTCGATGCTACCCAGGCCGCAGCCCTTCAGGAGGCGCTGGGCGGCAAGGTGCAGGAGTACCTGGACAAGGAAGTGACTGGCCTGAAAGCCAAGAACACCGAGCTGCTGGGCTCCAACCGGACCATCAAGACCGAACTGGACAAGCTGAAAGGTCAGTTCGAAGGCCTGGATATCGATGCTGTGAAAGGCCTGCTGGCCAAGGTCGGCCAGGACGAGGAAACCAAGCTGATTGCCGAGGGCAAGCTGGACGAGGTCATCACCCGGCGCACCGAGCGCCTGCGCGGTGACTACGACAAGCAACTGGCCGCCGAGAAGGGGCGCGCCGACAAGGCCGAGGCCTTCGCTGCCAAGTACAGCGACAAGGTGCTGGCCGACTCCATCCGCGCTGCCGCCCTCAAGGCCGGCGCGCTCCCTGAGGCTGCCGAGGACATCATCCTGCGCGCCCGGGGCACCTTCAAGCTCAGCGAAGACGGCGAAGCGATCGCTACCGACCGTGATGGCGAGGTCATCTACGGCAAGGATGGCAAGACACCTCTGTCCCCGTTCGAATGGGCGGAATCGCTGCGTGAAACTGCAACTCACCTGTGGCCAAGGGCCCAGGGCGCCGGACAGACCGGCGACAACGGTGGCAAGGCCACGAAGAAATGGGGCGAGTACACGGAGACCGAGCGCGCCGCGCTGGCCCGCGACAACCCCGAAGCGTTCAAAAAACTCATGGCCACCAAAGGAACCTAATCCATGCCAACCACCCAACTTTCGGACATCTTCGTCGCCGACTACTACGCAAGCCTCGACCCGGTGAACTCGCCTGAGCGCACCGCGGTGTATGAATCAGGCATCATCACCCGCTCGCCGGTGCTGGATGCTGTCGCCAACAATGGCCAAGGCACTGCCGAAGTCTCCTACTGGCAGGACCTGGACGCCGACGAGGCACCCAACGTCTCCAACGATGACCCGGACGACCTGGGCGCCGTTGGCAAGGTCACCCAGGGCACCATGCGTGCGCGCACCCTGTTCCTCAACAAGGGCTATGGCGTAGCTGACCTGACTGCCGAACTGGCCAACTCCGAACCAATGCAGCAGGTGCGAAACCGCTTCGGCACCTACTGGACCCGCCAGTGGCAGCGTTACCTGCTGGGTTCGGCTCGCGGCATCATCGCGTCGAACATCGCCAACAACGCCGGCGACATGGTCGTCGACGCCGGCGCGAGCATCAGTGCCACCGCGTTCCAGGACGCAGCGTTCACCGCCGGCGACGCCGCCGACCAGTTCAGTGCTATCGGCGTGCACTCGGCGGTCATGAACCAGATGGTCAAGCAGGACATGATCGAGTACCTGCGCGATTCCGAGGGCAAGATCATCCTGGCGACCTACCTGGGCAAGCCCGTATTCATGGACGACGGTCTGACCTACAGCGCTGGCAAGTTCCTGTCGGTGTTCTTCGGCCAGGGCGCCTTCGGCTACGGTGTGGGCAGCCCGCACACCCCGGAAGAGCTGCAGCGCAAGCCTGACGGCGGCAACGGCGGTGGCGCTGAAGTGCTGTGGGAGCGCAAGACCTACATCTTGCAGCCTGCGGGCTTCAGCTGGGCCGGCAGCAACGTGCTGAACCAGAGCCCGACCGCGACCCAGTACGCCGCTGCGGCCAACTGGACCCGCGTCTTCGACCGCAAGCAGGTGCCGTTCGCGGCTGTCATCAGCGGCACCGCTCCAGTCGGCGGCTGACCACCAGCCTGGCGCCTCTCGGGGCGCCGGGTCACCTCGAGGTGAACCATGAAAGTCATTTATACCGACGCGCCCGGCACTGAGGCCGGAACGTGCTACCGACTGCTGAGCGAGTTCTTCGGCGTCATTGGCTCGGCGACCGAGGTACTGGTGCAGGGCGACAATCCCAACATCATCGACGCCTACAAGCGCGCTGGGATCAAGGTCAGCGCTGTGGGCGAAGACGGCCTGCGCCTGGACGGCCCGACAGTGGCTGAATACGTCGCTGCAGGCTATCAGGCCAGCGCCTACCCGCCTGAAGGCTACGCATCGCGCAGCATGGCCGACGAGATCGCTGCAGCGGTAGCCGCCCAGGCAGGCCCCGCTGAAACCGACCCACTCAAGATGACTGTGCCGGACCTGAAGGCCTGGCTGACCGCCAAAGGCATCACGTTCGACTCAGCAGCCAAGAAAGAAGACCTGCAGGCCCTTGTGCCGAAGGAATAAGGATCAGCACATGACCGACTTCATCACCGTTGCCGATGTCGATGCCCAGCTCGGTCCTGACTGGGCTGGCACCGGTGATCCGGTCCTTTCTGTGGCCATGGCCAACGCCTGGCTCACGGCCAAGATTAAGCGGGTTGTCCCTGATCCGGTTCCGGCCGAGATCAAGACGGCCGGCGCTCAGGTGGCGAAGGTCGCCGCCGCGGGCAACCTCTACAAGGACACCAAAAAGGAAGTCCAGAGCACGACGGTTTCAGCGCAGGCCGGCACATCCACCAGCAAAACCTACGTCGCTGGTTCGACTGATCTCACACAAGGCGAGAACTTCGCCCTGGCGCTGCTGGAACCTTGGGTCAAACGGCCGGGCGTCTTCATGCTCAAGAGGGTGTAGCCATGGGCATGCGTGACGACATTCAGGCGGACTTGGCTGAGGCCTTCGACGATGCGGACGGACTGGCCGATGCTGTGAAGCCCGTGGTAGGAACGCGCACTGTAACCGGCGCATACGACCCTGCCACCGGCAAGCCGGCCAGCACGACCACGACGTACGCCGGGCGTGGGGTGTTTGGCAGCTACTTGGCCAAGGAAATTGACGGCTCCCGCGTCCTCGGCACGGATGAGAAGCTGCTGGTGCTGCAGAATGAGCTGCTGATCACCGTCGGCGGCGCGGCAACTGTGGATCTGGCCCAGCCGATGGTGGGAGACGTTATTGGAGGCAAGCGGGTGCTAGACGTCGGTCAGGACCCAGCTGGTGCAACCTGGACACTTCAGCTGAGGAAATAGCATGGCCTCCAAGTACGCCGGCAAAAGCGGTAGTTTCGCCGCCCAGATCCAAGCGTTCGCCGCGCAAGCTCAGCAGACCATAGACGCCACACTGCGCGAGATCGTGATTGAGATCGGCAGTAGCGTGATCATGATGTCCCCCGTGGGTAACCCGGAGATCTGGGCCGCGAACGTAGCGCACCGCCAGAAGAACACCCAGGCCGCTGACGACTACGACTACAAGGTCGCTATCCGCAATACGCTGATCAACCTCGACGACAGCAACTTCACCAAGGCTGGCAAGCTGCGCAAAGGCGTGAAGTACGCCAAGCCCCTGACCAAGACCGAGCGAAACCAGAATTTCAACGTGAACGGCCTGGTGGCGGGCAAGGACTACGTCGGTGGCCGCTTCCGGGGCAACTGGATGTTCAGCATCGGCGCGCCGGATGGCTCGACCACTGAAGAGGTGGATCGGAGCGGTGCTAAATCTATGGCCCGTATCCGTAATGGCGCCGTTGAGTTCCAAGCTGGCCAGACGGCCTACATCACCAACAGCCTGCCCTATGCCATCCCGCTGGAGTTCGGTCATTCGACCCAGGCCCCGGGCGGCATGGTGCGCATCACCGTCGCGCGCTTCCAGCAGATCGTGCTGGAGGCCATCAGGAACAACCAGGTATGAGCCACAAGATCATCCGGTTCATTTACGAGCAGCGCCTGGCAGCCTGGGCGGCGGGGCAGGGCCTGCGGGTCGCCTATCAGAACGTGAGCTTTGATCCTGCTGATGGTGAGACCTACCTGGCGGCATTCACGCTGCCCGCCGGTACCGACAGCAACACCCTGGCCGGGGACCACAAGCTGTACACCGGCCTGTTCCAGGTCAATGTGGTGACACCTGCCGGGAATGGCCCGGGGGCTGCCGAGAGCCTGGTGGACGACCTGGCCGGTCTGTTCCCCGTCTACCTGCGGCTCAGCCAAGGCGACTTCACCGTGACCGTGATGACCCCAGTCGATCCCGGCACCGGCATCGTCGGCGACACAACCTACAGCGTCCCGGCCTCATTCCAGTACCGCGCTGACACCGAATAACTCGCCCGTTGGGCAACCCTGAACCCGCCCTGTGCGGGTTTTTCATTTCTGCATGAGGAAAATCCCATGGGCTTCAAGCTTCCCAACGGCGCGACCATCCAACACGCCGCCACCTACGAGGCCGAACTGGCCTTTACCGCGATCACCAACGCTTCCGAGGCTGTGGCCACCGTGGTAGGTGCAGATCTCGAAGCGGGCGACATTGTGCTGGTTACCTCCGGCTGGAGCCGTCTGAACAGCCGCGTGGTGCGCGTGAAGGCCGCCACGGACACCGCGATCACGCTGGAAGAAATCGATACCACTGATGTGCAGCTGTTCCCGGCTGGCGGCGGTGCGGGCACCCTGAAGAAAGTGCTGACCTGGGTCCAGATCCCGCAAGTGACCGAAGTCGCGTTTTCCGGCGGCGAGCAGAACTACTTGGATGTGGTTTTCCTGGAAGACGACCTCGGCAAGCAGATTCCGACCGACAAGTCGGCCGCCAGCATGGCACTGACCATCGCCGATGACCCTGCCAAGCCGTTCAACGCCGTCCTGGCCAAGGCCGACTCTGGCAAGCAGGTCGAGGCCGCCCGCATGAACCTGCCTGGCACCGACACGATTCTCTACGGCACCTATACCTCGTTCTCCAAGCAGCCGGTGGTGTCCCGTAACAATCTGCTGACCCGCACCGTCAACCTGGCGCTGCAGGGCGAACCCACTCGCTACCTGACGGCGGCCGCGTAAACCATGACGACCTTCAAAATTGCCCAAGACCCCACGTTCAAGCAGGACGTGGCCATCCCCCGCGTAGGCGGCGAGCCGATGCTGGTGCCGTTCGAGTTCAAGTACCGCGACCGCGAAGAGTTGGCCGCGCTGTTCACGGGCTGGCAGGAGCGCGCCGAGAAGGACCAGGAAGCCCTCAAGGCTCGCGGCGCTGACGTGACGCTGAAGGAAGTCACCGAGGCTCAGTTGGCTGTCGACTTCGAGCAGGTGAAGGATCTGGTGGTTGGCTGGGGCTTCGATGATGCATTCGACGATGACTCCATCCGCGCCCTGGTCCGCACTTCTGTTGGCGCCGGCCGGGCAATCGTCGATGCCTACCAGGCAGCGTTCCGGGCGACCCGCGAGGGAAACTAAGGGCCGCCGCCCGTGCGATGTACGAGCCCGGAGCCTCAGCCGACGTGCTGGCGGTCTTCGGGTTCTCGCCCAGTGACTTCGAGGAAGAGTTCGAGCTGATGCCCGACATCCTGCCATCGTTCGCGGTCTTCGAAGCCATGTCCACCCAGTGGCGCACGGGCGCATGCGGCGCTACCGGCCTGGATTACGGCGCCCTGCCGGCAGTTATGCGCCTGATGGCCGTGCCCGCCGCGCAGCGTCGCAGCATTTTTCACGACCTCCGAATAATGGAGGCAGAAGCCTTGGCCTGCATGGCCCAGGGCAAGGAATAGCGGAGCCGCCATGAGCAACATCGCCGAACTCGGGATTGCAGTAGATTCGGGTGATGCCGTCCAAGCGGCCACGGACCTTGAAAAGCTGGCCCAGGCAGGAGCCAAGGCTGAGAAAGCTGCAGAAGGTGTCGCCGAGGGCTTTGACAAAGCCGCAACATCCGCCAAGGACCTGTCCACCGCGGAGGCCAAGCTTTCCGAGTCGTCCGAGGACGCCATGACTCGGCTCACAGCAATGGCGAAGGCGTCGTTGGAGGCCAGCGAGTACCACAAAAGCCTGACCTCTGGCGTCACCGATGCATCATCCGCCATGAAGGGTGGCTCCACGGCCGCCCGGGACTGGGCGGCTGAGCAGGCCGCAATGAACGCTCGGGGCCAGGCGCTCTTGGCGACTGAAACCCGGCTCGCTGAGGAGGCCAAAAAGGCTGCAGCAGCGACCGGCGTACAGGCTGAAGGTCTCCAGGCGCTACTCGGCAAGATCAACCCTACCGTCGCGGCGCTGGCCAAGCTTGACGCCCAGCAGGAGCAGTTGGCGAAGTACAAGAAGGCCGGGCTGATCGACAGTGACACCTTCAAGGACTACTCGGCAGACATCGAGGCATCGCGGGCGAAGCTGAAAGCGTTCAACGACGAGGGCAGCAAGTCGAAGGCCCCGCTGGAAAGTGTGGCCTTGGGCACCAAGGAAGCGCGGGAAAACATCCTCCAGTTCGTCAACGCTCTTGCCGAGGGAAATCTTCGCGTCGCCGCGCACAACCTGATGGAAATTGGCACCAACGCTGGTGGCATCGGGAATGCGTTTGATGCCCTCAAATCAAAGATCAAGTCTCTGTTCGGCTTCGGTTCCGGTGCGGCTACGCTTGGCGCGACCCTGAATGGCGTTGCCTCGGGCGCGAAGGATGTTGCTGAGAATGCGGGCGAGGCGGGGGAGGGCCTTTCCGATTTCGCCGAAAGCACAAATACCGCAACCGAAGCTGCGGAAAATGCCCACAAGGCCATCGGTGCGATTACGCCTGCCGTCTCCAGTGCTACCGCTGGCCTCATTGCTGGTGCGGCCGCATTTGCTGCTGTGGCTGCAGCCATAGGGGTTGTCATCTACGGCTACAGCCAGGGCTCCAAGGAGGCGCAGGAATACAAACAAGCGCTCATCCTGACGGGTAATGCTGCTGGTACGTCCGCGGGCGCCATGGGCGATCTCGCCCGAGAGGTGAGCGAGACCAACGGTACCGTGGGCGAAGCTGCGGCATCGCTAACCAAGTTGGCGAATTCGGGCGTGATTGCGGGGGATAGCTTCAAGGCTATCGCCGAAGCCGCGTCGCTGATGGAGGACGCGACAGAAAAATCGGTCGATGCAACCATCGCCGAGTTCGTGAAGATTGCCAAGGACCCGGTCGCTGCAGCCAAAGAGCTCAACGACCAGTACCACTTCCTGACCCAGTCCGTGTACGCGCACATCGTGGCGCTGAAGGAGCAGGGAGACAACGTCGGCGCAGTCAAGCTCCTCACCGATACCTATGCCCAAACTGTGCAGCTACGGGCTGCAGAGATCACGGCGAACCTGGGTCTGATCGAGAAGGGGTGGAAGGGCGTCAAGGACGCTGCCAAAGGGGCGCTGGACGCTACCCTGAACGTGGGCCGGGAGCAAAGCCTGGAACAGCAGGCCGAAGCGCTCAAGCAGCGCCTGGCAGATGCATCGAACTACTCCAACCTTCCAACGATCGGGGCGGACAACCCTGACATGATGGCTACCGGGGCCAGCCGGGAGCAGGACCAGGCCCGCCTGGACTTCCTGAATCTGCAAATCGATGGCGAACGCACCCGGGCCAAGTATGTAGGCGACCGAGCCGAAGCGGAAAAGGAGGCCATTGCCGCCAGTGACAAGGTCAAGGCGCTCAATGACTCGAACCTCACTGCCGAGCAGAAACGCAATAAGGAGATAAAGGAATATCTCCAGAACATCGAAAAAATCAAATCGGTAAACCCTACTTCGCCGCTGGTACAGCCTGCTGCGGTGGCCAAGGGCATCCAGAACATCAAGGACAAGAACAAGGACCCGCAGTCGGCTGCCGGTGCAGTAGACCTTACCGCTTTCAACACGGCCCAGAACAACCTGAAGGCCATCCAGGACGAGTATGCCAATGCCTTCAAGCAGCTTGATGCCGCCCAGAAGGCCGGGCTTATCTCCCAGGAGGATTACTCACTCAAGCGCGCGGCAATCCTGGGGAACGAGAAGGACGAGGTCACCGCGGCCTACCAGGCGGAAATCGCAGCGCTAGAGTCGGTGCGCGATAAGGCGTCGACCACTGCAGTCCAGCGTATCCAGATCGACCAGAAGATCGCCGACGCCCGGGCCAGCATGCTCAAGGCCCAGAAGGACGTCGATAGCGAGTTGGAGGTGCTATCGGCTAACGAGCAGGGCCGTCTGCGCAAGGAAGCCCAGGCAGTCAAAACCTACACCGACGCGCTACAACAGCAGGTCGCCACGCTGCGCCTACAAGGTGAGCGTGCGGCCGCAGGGCTCGGCCAGGGCGATCGCCAGAAGGCGCTAACCGACCAGCAGAACGCCATCGACGACAAGATCAACCAGCAGAAGCTGGACCTGGCCAACCAGTATGGCGACGGCTCGCGCGGCATGAGCCTGGACGAGTACACGAAAAAACTCGCCGCGCTGAACGCCACCCAGCAAGACCTGCACGACACCGCGATCAAAAATTACGACGATTTGACCACGGCGCAGGGGGATTGGACGGCTGGCGCAACCTCAGCCCTCCAGAACTACCTGGATAACGCCCAAAACGTCGCCGGGCAGATGAAGTCCGCTTTCACCTCGTTATTCGATGGGCTGACCGATGCGGCGGTGGACTGGGCCTTCGGCGCCGATGAAAGCTTTGGCGACGTCCTGCTCAGCTTCGCCAAGATGCTGGCCAAGATGGAGCTTGAGGCAGCCGCGTCCAGCGTCTTTTCCAGTGTGTCAGGGAGCGGCATCAGCGGGCTATTGAGTGGGCTTTCCAGCAGCGGATCGGCATCTGCAGGCAGTACGGCCGCCGGATATACCGGATCTGCCTATTCCAACTGGGTATCAGCGACCTATTCCGACGGTGGCTATACCGGCCCGGGTGGGAAGTACGACCCAGCTGGTGTGGTGCACGGCGGCGAGGTGGTGATCCGCAAGGAGGTAGTCGATCAGCCCGGCATGAAGGACTACCTGGTGGGCCTGAATGCCAGGGGCTACGCCGACGGCGGTTACGTCACTCCGGTTGCTACCGCCGGCGGAGCAGGCATTCGTGCAGCAAATGCCGCGACCTCTGCTTCGGCCGCTCCGCAGGTGAATATCCAGATCGCCAGCGACGGTAGCACCCAGGTCGCCAGCAATACTGCCGGTCTGCAGCAGTTCGGCCAGCAGATGGGCGAGATCGCGGCCAGCAAATACAAAGAGCTGGAAGCCCGGTCGCTGTCTTCGGGCGGCAACATCCGCAAGGCCATCAATGGGAGGTAGGAATGACGGAAGTATTCACCTGGACGCCGGACAGCAAGCCCACGGGGAGGATTACCCAGCGCACCCGGTCGGCCAAGTTTGGTGACGGGTACGAGCAGGTGGCTGGCGACGGCATCAATGCTGAAAGCCAGTCCTGGCCGCTGACCTTCACTGGGTCCAAGGCCCGCATTAAAGCGATCCTGGACTTCCTAAGGGCGCGCAAGGGCTATCAGTCGTTTTACTGGACGCCGCCTTTTGGCGACCAATCATATTTCCGTTGCAAAGAGTTCGATCCGGCGGATCAGGGCGGCGGGAAGTGGATTCTTTCTGTAACTTTTGATCAGGCCTTCGCGCCCTGAGGTAACCCATGGGAATCAACGCCGACATCCAGACCCTGGAGCCCGGGGAGCGGGTGGAGCTTTTCGAGCTCGACGCCACGGCTATCGGGGCTGATCTCTACCGGTTCCACGGCTACCAGCGCCTGGGGTCGATCTGGTGGCAGGGCCTGGAGTATTCACCCTGGCCCATTCAGGCCAGCGGGTTTGAGATCACCTCAGACAGTCAGCAGCCCAATCCGACGTTGCTGGTCGGCAACGTCACTGGCTTTATCACAGCATTGTGCCTTGGGTTCGAGGACTTGGCTGGGGCCAAAGTGACACGCAAACGCACCATGGGGCGCTACCTCGATGCCGTGAATTTTGCCGGCGGCAATGCCGAGGCAGACCCAGACGAGGCCTTCCCCGACGACATATGGTACGTGGAGCAGAAGACCGGAGAAGACAAGACACAGGTCGAGTTCACGTTGTCTTCGCCCATCAACCTCAACAACAAGCAGCTCCCAGGCCGGCAGATCGTCGCCAACTGCTGCCAGTGGTTGTCCATCGGCGGGTACCGGGGCCCTTACTGCGGCTACACCGGTGGGCCGGTGGCTACGGACGACGACATCATCACCACGGATGCCGCAAGCGATATGTGTAGCGGTACCCTCAAGGGCTGCAAATTCAGGTTTGGCGAGACCGGTCAGTTGCGGTACGGCTCGTTCCCAACCGCTGGGAGGACGGGATGAACATTACCGACAGCGTTCGCGCCGCGATCGAGGCCCAAGCGGTGGCCGGATACCCGCATGAGGTGTGCGGCCTGGTCATCCGCGAGGCAGGGTGCCAGGTCTACGTGCCGTGTGACAACGGTGCGACAACGCCCAGCGAGCATTTCCGCATCGCGCCGGAGGAGTACGCCCAGGCGGAAGACCGTGGCGAGGTGCTGGCCGTGGTGCACAGCCATCCCGACTACTCGCCGCAGCCTAGCGCCGCAGACCGAGTGGCGTGCGAGGCCATCGAGCTGCCGTGGCTGATCATCGAGGTTCGCCGCGGCGAGGATGGTATGGTGGCTGCCGGCGAGATGGTGGCGTTCGCGCCCACGGGCTACCAGGCGCCCCTGATTGGCCGCCCGTTCTTCCATGGCACGCTGGACTGCTACCAACTGCTGGTTGACTTCTACCAGCGCGAGCTGGGCATCACGCTCAAGCAGTACGGGCGGGAGGACGACTGGTGGGCCAACGGCGGCAACCTGTACATGGAGAACTATGCCGATTGCGGCTTCTCGCCGGTCCAAGACCTGCAGCACGGTGACGTGGTGATCATGCAGGTACGGGCGCCGGTACCGAACCATGCTGGGATTTACCTGGCCGACGGCAAGCTGGCGACCGAGCCAGAGCACTACCCGGCGCCCGGGTCGATCCTGCACCACCTGTATGGCCGGGACAGTCGCCGCGATGTGTACGGCGGGTTCTGGGCTGAATCCACCCGATTGGTCCTCAGGCACAAAGATTTGAAACCTACATGAGCGGCAGAGCCGCAGGAGACTCTATGAGCAAGTCATTTGAAGTTGCCGAGGACGGCGCCCTGACGATCAATGAAGCTGAGATTTTGGGATCTCAGTTTATTTTCTCCGATGTCGGATTGACGTTGTCTGAGGATTTCGGTCGGCAAGTGCAGGAGAAAGCCGACCTGTTAGAGCACCTGCTTTCCCGGATTGAGTCGACGCTAGGCCTCAAGCCGATGGATGCTTGCTGAAAAATTCCGAGATCTTCTTCGGGTTCGGCCTTACCGGTCCATTTTTCGGGATCGCCTCCGCAACGCGCAAAGCAAACTGCCTGGCCGCCTCAAGGCCTGCATCTCCTTGTGCTGCGGCCAGTTGATGAACTAGGCCTGATATGACACATGTCAAATTTTGCAGGTCGGCGCCATGAGCGTTTACGGCATCCGTGAGCTGCTGGTTGAGTTCTGATTGGTCCATGACCTCGCATCCTTACGCTATTTTAGGAAGGCCAAACGCTACTATGCCTCGCACCGGTATCGTTACTGGTCGTTTATCCAGTTTGAGCTCCAGACGGGCGCTGATATGGTTTACGCTCATCCGAGCGAAGGAGTCGCCATATGGCAGCGGTAAAAACTTACGTGTTCAAGCTCAAGGCCAGCAACGGTAACGGCATGAATAACGTGCTTCAAAACGGCACGGATCAGCGCGAAGCCGAGCGCAAAATCCTTCAAAAGTACCCAGGAGCTACTATCTTGGACGTACGGCAGCAGTAAGGGGCGCCTGCCTCAGCAACACTACAAATTCATACCAACCGCCTCCGGGCGGTTTTTTGATGCCGGAGAAACCATGTCCGCTCTCAACTACGAGCCAAGCCAACGCCTGCGCACCATCCGCCTTTACGGCAAGCTCGGCGCCCGGTTTGGCCGGGTGCATACCCTGGCCGTCGCCAGCGCCGCCGAGGCCTGCCGTGCGCTCTCCATCCTGCTGCCCGGCTTCGAGCAGTTCATGTTCGAGGCCAGAGACAAAGGCATGGCCTTCGCAGTCTTCCATGGGAAGCGCAATATCAGTCAAGACGAGCTCGGCGACCCGCCTGGGCGCAGCGAGATTCGCATTGCGCCGGTTATCCAGGGGAGCAAGCGGGCCGGTGGCCTACAGACGGTGATTGGCATCGCATTGATCGCTGTTGCGAGCTATTTCTCGGGCGGTGCCGCTGCAGGTGGAGCGTCGTTGTTCGGTACGACCGGCGCAAGCGCCGCTGCCTGGACTGTCGCCGGGACCGTAGGGATATCTATGGCAATCGGTGGCGTCGCGCAGATGCTCACGAACACCGCGACGGGGCTCAACACCAGTGATAGCGCAGATAACAAGCCGAGCTACAGCTTCAGCGGCCCGGTGAACACCCAGGCTCAGGGGAACCCTGTGCCGCTAGGGTACGGGCGCATGATTGTAGGTAGCGCCGTCGTAAGTGCTGGGATCTACGCCGAGGATCAAGCGTAACAGAGCGTTATGCTAAATTACTCGTTTTGGGGCGAGGGATCGAAATGCGTATTGTTATTGGGGCGTTCGCGATGTTGCTCTTGGCGGGGTGTTCATCGCCTTCTATGACAGAGATGCGGGCATCCGGCCCGGTAAAGTCATACTCGTCAACGAAGCCCGAAACGGAGCTCTCAAAATGCGTTCTGTTCGCGTGGCAGGATACGAGTCTTGCTGGTGGTAACGCCCAAGCACATCTGCAGCCTGGCAGGTCAGGAGGTTCCACGGTCTACACCCAAGGTAATGAGTACTTTGCCGATCTGATCCAGAAAAAAGGCTTAACCAACGTGATGTACTACGAGGTGGGCGATACATGGATTTCGCGCAAATTGAGGCCCGCACTGGAAAGATGCCTCTAAGAATTTGATTCTCGAGAACCCGCTTCGGCGGGTTTTTTTACGCCAGGAGAAAAGTACATGGGCGCAGCAGCACGCCATATCAGTGGTAGCAAGGGCGGCAGTGAAAGCCAGAAATCGCCCAGTGAAACCCCAGATAGCCTGATCAGCATCGCCTATGCGAAAGTCTTGGACGCAATCAGTGAGGGGCCGATCGTGGGGCTGGTCAATGGCAGCCAATCGATTTATCTCGATCAAACGCCGCTGGCCAACGCTGACGGCTCGCTGAACTACAGCGGCGTCACCGTGGGGACCCGTACCGGAGAGGCGGATCAGGAATACCTCTCCGGCTTTCCCTCAGTGGAAAGCGAAACGGCCGTGAGCGTGGAGCTGAAATATGCGACACCCTGGGTGCAGCAGCTCACCAACATCGAGCTATCGGCTGTCAGGGTCCGCCTGTCGGTGCCTTATCTGACCTACACGGATGAAAGCGGCAACATCAACGGCTACGAGGTGAAGTACGCCATTGATGTGGCTACCGACTCCGGCGCTTATGTGGAAGTGGTGAACACATCGTTCAACGGCAAGACCACCAGCACCTACGAGCGCAGTCACCGGGTCGACCTGCCTACCGCTACCACCGGATGGCGCATTCGTGTGCGCCGTCTGACCGTAGACTCGACGAGCTCGAGCATCCAGAGCACCACCAACGTGGTGTCCTATACGGAGATCATCGATGCCAAGCTGCGTTACCCATACACCGCAGTGGTGGGCATCACTGTTGATGCCTCGCAGTTTTCGAGCATCCCCGCCCGGGCGTTCGACTGCAAGTTGCGCATCATCCGTGTGCCGAGCAACTACACACCGGAAACCCGCGGCTACGCCGGGGTATGGGATGGCACGTTCAAGCTAGCCTGGACCGACAACCCGGCGTGGATCTACTACGACATTATCCTCAACGATCGCTACGGCCTGGGTCAGTTGATCAGCGCGGCCCAGGTGGACAAGTGGGCGCTGTACCAAATTGCGGGCTACTGCGATCAGCTGGTCGACGACGGCAAGGGCGGTACCGAGCCGCGCTTCACCTGCAACCTGTACTTGCAGACCCGCGCCGATGCGCTTCAAGTATTGCAGGATCTGGCGAGTATCTTCCGGGGCATGGCCTACTGGGCGGCTGGCAGCGTCACCGCTTGCGCGGATATGCCCAGCGATCCTGTGTACACCTACAACCAGGCCAACGTGGCTGACGGCAAATTCACCTACGTGGGCAGCGCCAAGAGCACCCGCTACTCGGTCGCCTTGGTAAGCTGGAACGACCCATCGGACTTCTACAACAAGAAGGTCGAGTATGTCAGCGACCAGAAGGCGCTGGCGCGTTACGGGGTACAGCAAACAGAGCTGACCGCGTTCGGATGTACCTCGCAAGGCCAGGCCCAGCGCCTGGGCCATTACACGCTCCTGACCAACCTGCTGGAGAATGAAACCGTTTCGTTCTCCGTAGGCATGGATGGCACCATTGCCCGCCCGGGTCAGATCATCCGTGTGGCCGACGAGGCCAGGGCAGGGCGCCGTATCGGTGGGCGAATCAAGGCAGCTACGGCCACCACCGTGACTCTTGACGCTGATGCCACAGTGAACGCAGGTGACACCATTGTGATCATCCTGCCGACGGGCACTGCAGAAACGCGGACGGTGAAGTCATACGCCAGTCGAGTTGTAACTGTCACGGCGGCATGGAGCGCTCTGCCCGTGACCCAGTCGGTATTCGCTATCGAGTCTGCGGACTTGGTGCCGCAGGTCTACCGCGTGCTCTCTGTTGCAGAAAGCTCCGATGATGACGGTCTCGGTTACACCGTCACTGCCGTCAAGCATGTGGCCAGCAAGTACGCCGCCATCGATAGCGGCGCGCAGATCGTTCAGCTACCTGTCACGGTCATTCCGTCGAGCGTCCAAGCACCACCTACCAACATCCAGTTGTCCACCTACAACTCCATAGACCAGGGCCTGGCGGTCACCACCATGCGCGCGGAGTGGATAGCACCCGCGGGCGCCGTCTCCTACGACGTATGGTGGCGCCGCAACAGCAACGACTGGGTGTACGCCGGGCGGACGTACTCGGCCAGCATCGAGGTGCGCGGGATCTACGCGGGCACCTACCTGGTACGGGTGGCAGCGCTGAACTCGATGAACACGGCATCAATCTGGGCGTACAGCGACACGACCGAACTGCAGGGCAAAACCGGCCTGCCGCCGGCGGTCACCACGCTGACCACTACCGCGTTGCTGTTCGGGATCGGCATCAACTGGACATTCCCGGCCTCCGGGGCCGAAGACACACAGCGCACCGAGATCTGGTACAGCTCCACGACCTCCCTGGACGACGCCACGAAGCTGGCCGACCTGGCCTACCCGCAGGCGAGCTACGCGATGCAAAGCCTGCTGGCGGGCGTGACGTTCTTCTTCTGGGCGCGCCTGGTTGATCGGACCGGCAACATCGGCCCTTGGTACCCTGCCGGTATCGGGGTCATGGGCCAGACCAGTGCGGAGGCGGCGCCGGTCCTCGACCTGATCAAGGGGCAGATCGACCGCACCGAGCTTGGCCAAGACCTGCTGGACGAAATCGACAAGATTCCCGGGCTGCAGGAGCAGATCGACGCTCTGGACAATATCCTGCTGTACGACCCGGCCAAGGCCTACGTGGCCGGCGACATGGTTCAGGAGGGGCAGCGGTTGTACCAGGCCACCCAGGCGGTGCCGGTGAACACGCCTCCGCCCAATGCAGCGTATTGGCTGGATGTTGGCCAGGTGGTGGAGACGGCCAACGGGCTGGCCGAGCAGGTACAGATCAATACCGCGAGCATCGAAGATATTGACGGAGCGCTGACCTCGCAGGCGTCATCCTTGCAGATCCTGCAGGCCGGCACTCGGGATGACGACGGCGATGGCGAGTTGGACAGTGCCATCAAGGGGTGGATCTCCACCGCCTCGATCGCGACCGAGAGCAAGGTGAGGACTACAGCAGACGAAGCTACTGCACAGCGCCTGACCACGTTCAACGCATCGGTAGGGAAAAATACGGCCAACATTACCTCGCTGGAGAAGGTGGTGGCGGACAACAATTCCGCGACGGCTACGAAGATCGATAACCTTTCCGCTAGCGTCGGCGAAAATACGCTGCAGATCAGCACTACACAGTCTGCGGTCAATACCTTGAACGGAAAGGTGTCTGCAAACTGGTCGGTGAAAATGCAGTACAACAGCTCGACCGGGCAGTACGTGGCTGCTGGGATCGGGCTGGGTATCGAGAACACAGGGGCGGGCCTGCAGAGCCAGCTCCTGGTGAGCGCCGACCGCTTCGCAGTTGTCACCGCGCTAGCGGGGGGCACCTCGTACGTGCCGTTCGCGGTGCAGAACGGCCAGGTGTTCATGAACTCGGCGTTCATCCAGGACGGCACCATCACCAATGCCAAAATCGGCAGCGTGATCCAGTCGGACAACTACGTCTCCGGCAGCACAGGCTGGCGCCTGTCCAAGGATGGCACCTTCGAAATGAATGGCGTGGTTGCGGGCGTGGGGACCATGCGCCTGACCAATACCTCGCTGAAATTCATCTACGCCAACGGTGTCGTTGGTGTCGACTTGAGTCTGTAGCCATGGTTGGTCTCGTAATCAGGAGTTCTGACGGCACCGTGAAGCTGGACATGACGACCAGTATTTGCCAGATGGTGGGTAGCGTCATAACGGGAGGCGCCAACGGATCGACCGCTATTCCCGCGGCGCCGACCGGCAGGACGATGTTCTATGTGATCGTGCCACTGGTGGATCTGCAACGGGAGAAGGGCAAGCTGCCTGGCGTGACAATCGTCGGTACTACAATGACGTGGGCTTATTCGTACAATACCAACAATTGGGGTAACTTCTCGGCGAACTGCCAGATTTACTATGGGTACTACTGATGTCAGCACGCCTAGTTGTAACTAGATCTGATGGTGCGCAGTTATTCGATACCTCGCTTATATCCTACGGCCTTATTCGCAGCGGCTATCTGGTTAAAGGTAATGTGTGGACGAGGCGAACGCTTAGATCTATCAACCTTGATCCAAATGACGGCAATAGCTGGACTGCGTCTAGTGAGGTAGATGCTGGAGGTGTAGGGGATCAGATGTGGACATTCACTGTGCCTAACGCAAAGTCTCCGATTCTGTTTATAGTTGGGGATGGCTGTCTGAATGGTGTGAGTGTTTCGGGAACAACCAAGACTTATATCTACGGTAATGCGTCGGAGTCAACAAAGGTGTATGCCTTTGATCTTATGCAGGATACCTTGACAGGTCCGCATTTGAAGATATGGGACGGCTCAGGAACTTTAACGTTTAACTCCTTGCAGTACCCTCTAAATATTGTTGCTGTAAGACAGGCGCCCACACCCCCTGCTTCGGCTCCCTATCCAGCAGGATACTATACGGCTGCTTACATTAATGGTTATGGTCAGGATGTTTCTGTAACTGTTGGTTCTACCTATATCAGTATTGAGTACTCGAAAGTTGATATCGCTCTAGACGCTCAGGAGTATGCGGCGCACATAACCTTTTCTAGGGGCGCCAATCTCAATGCTGCCAGGGGTACTTATAGCATTGTGGAGGGCGCAGGTGGCTACATCGGGGGGATCAGATTCATGTTTGGGCCTGCAGGGGGGACGCCTTCTGCCAGAGGCAATAGCACCCCTAGTCTTGTAAATAACCTACCAATTGATAGGTATCCTCAAGCTCTAGTGATCAGAACGGCGGGCCTGCCGTTTCCTTTTAACTAAGTTCCTGTCCAATAAGCCCGTCGTGCGCGGGCTTTTTCATGCCTGGAGAAAATATGCCCTGGTACAGAACGGGTACGGTTGCGTGCACCCAGAATTCCACCACGGTCACCGGTACCGGCACGGCCTTCGCGGCCAATAGCCGGGTAGGGGATGCGCTCCTCGGCCCGGACGGCCGCTGGTACGAGGTGGCCAACATTGCGAGCGACACGGTGCTGTCGATCCTGCCTGCGTATCAGGGAGCTACTGCTGGCGCGGGCACCTACGCAATGGCGCCCATGCAGGGTTACGTGAAGGCTTCGGCCGATCAGTTGCGGTCGATCGTGAATAGCTTTGGCGACAAGCTGGCGGCTCTGGGCACCACGGGAAATTACGACATTTTGCCAGTAGCGAAGGGTGGTACAGGCCGAAGCGATGGTCGGGCTGTTCTTTCGGAAGTGGGGGTCGTGGCTCCCGCAGCGCTCTACGGCACTCAAGGTCTTTACATGGGCTGGAACGGAGAGGCGTCGCTTGGAGGAGCGGGCAATTTCCTGTGCAACAGGGGTTCAGGCTCTGGCGGCTTCACTTGGCGTAGCGTCAACGCAGACAATACAGCATCCGGCCCGGTCATGACGTACAGTTATGATGGCACACTGACCATCCCCCTTGCAGTTTCAACTCCAAAGATCACCGGGCTCACTACAGCCATCGCAATCAGCCAGGGCGGAACGGGAGCCGTCACCTCTACTGGTGCGCGCACTGCTTTGGGATTAGGCGCGGGGGATGCTCCAACCTTTACGGGTATCGAGTTGACCGGCGCTGCTTATATTGATTTTCACTATAATTCTTCGTCAGCTGATTATACATCCAGGATTATCGCCAACTCTGCAACAAACGTAACGGTAATGGGCGCAGGCTCCACCGGATTGAGTATGGGGGCGTCATTCTTCCCCAATACAGATGGTGGGATGAACTGTGGTACGGGACAGAACAGATTCGCTTCGTTGTACTCAGTTACTGGCACCATCAACACTTCAGATGCTCGTGAAAAAACTGCAGTATCCAAACTGTCAGATGCGGAAATATCAGCGGCAATGCTGCTGGCTGCGGAAATCGGTTCGTATAAATGGTTGGACTCGGTTGTCGCCAAAGGTGAAGACGCGCGTACTCATATTGGTATGACCGTACAAAGAGCGATCGAAATAATGAGTGGTCAAGGCTTGGACGCCATGAACTACGCCTTCATTTGTTATGACGAGTGGCCGGCTCTAGAAAAAATAACTGAAGAGGTTGTTCGGGGAAATATATATTCAGTTGGCGAGCCTCTTTATCAAAATGTTCCCTACTCAGAGTTTGAACAATATAAAGATTTTCCATCGTTCACCTGGGAAGAAACCTCACGAGAAGAGGTCATAATTCAGGAAGCTCGCGACGCCGGTAACCGGTATGGCTTCCGATACGACCAGCTCGGACTTTTCATCGCTCGCGGCCAAGAAGAACGCCTGGCCCGCCTGGAGGCGAAGCTTTCTGCCTCTGGAACCTGATCAACCAGCCACTCCCAATGCCCGCCACTGAGCGGGCTTTTTTTCGTCTGGAGAAAAGTAAATGCCAGCCATTCCTCGCGGCGTCCGCAATAACAACCCGTGCAACATCGATTTCAGCAAGACCAACAACTGGGTGGGCCAGCTCCCATACGACCCGGCCATCGAATCGCGCTTCTGCCGCTTTGATGAGCCAGAGAACGGCATCCGCGCCGGCGGCAAGCTGCTGCAGACCTACTACAACAAGTACGGCCGCAAGACGGTGAGGGCGCTCATCACGCCGTATGCCCCAAGCTTTGAGAACGACACCGAGGCTTACATCAAGGCCGTAGCCCAGCGGTGCGGCCTCGGCCCGGACCAGGTGATCAGCAACATCAAGGATCCAGCGGTTCTGGGTGCTCTGCTGCGCAACGTCATCAAGCACGAATGCGCCAACTACGAGTACCCCGATGCGGTGTTCGCGGAAGGCCTGCGCAGGGCACTGGCATGAACGAGACCCTGATCAAGTGGGCCGTGGCCGCCGGCCTGGTGCTGCTACTCATGGCTGGCAGCTTCTATGTGGCCTGGGCCTGGCAGGCCAATAGCTACGGCAAGCAATTGGCCGCGCAGTCGGCTGGGTACCAGGCGGACCTGATCGCCATCAACAACGCCGGGGCCGCGCAGACCAGCAAGGCCTTGGCCCAACAGCAGGCGGCCGAGCGGAAGGCTGCCGACATCGACGCCCAGCGCACCCAGGAGAAAACCGATGCTCTCGCCGAAAACGAAACCCTGCGCCAACGGTACGCCGCGACTCAGGCTGCCAATGAACGGCTGCGCGCTGATGTTGCTGCTGGCACTCAGCGGCTGCGGATCGCGGGCAGTTGCCCCGCAAACGGTAGCGGTAGCGGCGGGGTGCCCGGTGCCGCCAGCGCCACCGGCGTGGGCAATGCAGGAACAGTCGAACTCAGTGGAGAAGCTGGACAAGCTGTTTTCGATCTCCGCGCCGACCTCATCCGCGAGCGATCAGCCTTGAAGGCCCTGCAGGACTATGCCCGGGTGTGCCACGGCGGATAGCTTGCGCGCCAAGCAAAATTGACCGGGCAAATCAGGTTCCGGATACTGTTCGCATATACAGTATTTCGGTGCTCACGATGTTCCCCTACAAAGACCCTTTTGCCGATGGCTCGCCGACACTGCTGGAGACCTACAAGCACCAGTGCGTGCTGCTCGAGACGGAGCTGAACGAAGCCTACCGCGACATCCAGGGCGCCCGTAACCGGATCGCGCGCCTGGTGCAGGTGACCGAAGAACTGACCCGCCAGCGAGACGCTCTGCGCGCCGACCTGGCCCGGCTGCAGGGTGGGCGGTAATGCACTTCCTGGTGGTTCGCCGGCGGCACCTGGGCGTCGCGCTGGACGCCAATGAGCTGCGCAAGGCCCAGCCGGTACGCGGCGGGATTGCGGTGGAGGAGGAGCGGGTTGAATGCTTGAAGCGGGTGTCCAGGGTCGCCAAGGTTCGTGGTCCGTGGCCAATGGAGCCGCCGCTCTTGCCGCTGCTGCTGGATGTGAACTTGGCCAGCATGGTCCCCAACGGGATGATCCTGAGCGGCATCGAGGAGGTGGATGGCGTGATGTACGCCCAGTCGTGGTGGTGTCGGGAAGAGGGAAGCTAGCCTTCCTTGCCCAGTTCTTCCAGGCAGTGGCCGATGAGCTCACTGGAATCGTCCAGCGCGCTCAACGCGTCGCGAGCATTCCTCGCCGCCTGGGCACCGCCGTTCTGCTCGGCCCACAGGGCCAGTTCCTCAATGGCGGCGCCGAGGGCCAGGTGCGATTTGACCTGGGCGACCATCAACCGTTGAAGCATCTGTACTGCTGTCATGGAAATCCCTCCGTTGGAAATCGGAGGGTAGCACTGCTTTTCGTGGAGTTGTTTTTACAGTCGGCAGGACGCCGTAAGGTGGGGTACAGATCTGCGCAAAACCACAGCTGGAGGCCGCGCATTTCCGTTTGCAAAACCACTAAAATCTGTGTTTTTTGCACTGTCTGCAACTGGTATAATACCTTTTAAATCAGATGCTTACGACATGAAAAGCCTTAGCATGGGGTGCTAGGGGTCGAGTGTTCGAATCACTCCGTCCCGACCATATAATTCAATGACTTAGCCCAATCTGAGAAGATTGGGCTTTTTCATGTGCGTGACTTTTGCGTGACCTTTCTTTTTTCAGTGCCTGTGTGTACTTCTCGATCGCCGACTGGTCGCCCTCGCGCCCCTGCCTCCGAACCTTGCAGGGGTCAGTAATGCGTACGTCCCCACTTCTAGTGCCGCGGGTCTTTGGTGCCAGCCTCGCCCAGCATCGCTCAATTTTACAGTGATGAAGTTCGCTCACCTTCTGTCAGCCGCGCCCGATGCAGCAGGCTATTGTTGGGTAGAGTACAGATGTACTCCTTGTGGGTTGAGGTTGCGTCTCAGGCGTACAGCGTGACCGCCATATCCAACATGTTCTTCGGGTCGCTGGTGATGATGATCTGGTGGGTAGCGCTTGTTGCGGGCGTCTTTTGTTTCCGCGGAGGGATGACGTTGCTTCGCCCGCTGATGTGCTGAGCTGAGGCGCCCTCCGTGGACCGGATGGCGGTAATTCGGTTGGGATGGAATTTGAATGTTGGCTGCCTGTTTCTCGGTCCTGGTCCAGTTCTGATGTTTGGGGCAGGACCGAGCGGTGGGTGGCTTTCTATATGGAGAGTGGATTGGGGCTATATAGAAGGGGGAGGAGGGGGCAGGCCGAGCGGGGGAGCATAAAGGCCTCCCTGTGCATGCCTTGGGCTTTCTGGCGCCCTTGAGATCGAGCGCCGCCCGCGCGGCGTTTCCCGGGCAAGCCCGGTCCCACATCGGTTTCGGGCCAGTTTTGTCTGGCCCATTGCCTGGTCCGCCTTGTCCTTTCACTACAGATTTGAGGTGAACAAACAAGGCGGTCGAGGTGATCTAACAGGCATAACTGGCCCGAAACAGATGTAGGAGCAGAGCTTGCTCGCGAAGCGCCGCGCGGGCGGCGCTCGATGTCATGAGGCATGAAGATCCCCAGGCAGGCACCTGGCGGCCTTGATACGGTGCCAAGCGGGGAAGCTTTTGATCTTTATGACAATTTGTTGAAATCAATGCTTGACGCCCCCACAGATCCCTCTATAATTCGCCCCACTTCCGGCGCAGACCAAACGGAAAACTCCTTGATAATCAAGCAGTTAACCAAAGT